>JADMIO010871454.1_pt1 | contig 98746 bp, 99 predicted proteins | sample 8958161 | NCBI WGS metagenome assembly JADMIO01 (sample SAMN16585339, study PRJNA669376) | soil metagenome | isolation source: Crop rotation soil | place: USA: Cullars Rotation, Alabama | collected 2011
AGGTGAGCCAGTGTGATTACATTTGCGGCCTAACTGTGGCCAGTCCAGTTACGCTGGAGTCACTAGTATTTAGGTGACACTATAGAAGCGGCCGCGACAACTTGTCCACGTGGAATTCTAAGCTTAGGATCCCAATGTGCTGGAAAGGGATGATCTTTCGCGAATGACGCCGGAGCACGCGTCGTTTTGTGAGAACATGCTGAAGAATGGCCGCACCGAACCGCGCCTTGCAGCAGGACCAAATGGCCTACGTACAGGCGGGCCGTACATCCCTTACGATCATACTGGGTCGATCCTATTTCCCTGGACCAATGGTGGCGCGGAATGGGAGGGCATGTCCTACGATCCAAACCTGGGCTTCGTTTACTTGCTGACGGCGGGCTTGGGCGAAGTCTTCCAGGCGATCCCCAACGCCGATCCGCCGCGCATTGTGCGCTACCCGTTCCGCAATCCGAACACCGGTTGGCCGTGCAGCAATGGACCCTACGGTGAGATGATGGCGGTCAATGTGAACACGGGTACGATCGCGTGGCGCCGACCGATCGGCGACGATCCCAAACTGGAAGCTCTCGGCATCAAGGATTGGGGCACGCTGCTGATGGGCGGGCCGACCACGACCGCGGGCGGCGTCACCTTCGTTGGCGGCACGATTGATGGGAAATTGCGCGCCGTGGATTCTGCAACGGGCGTCGACCTCTGGAAGACCGATCTCGGCGCCTCTTCGCACGCGATCACGATCACCTATTTGGGGCGCGACGGAAAACAATACGTGGCCGTGTTCGTGTCGGGCGGCGGTCTGCTAGGCGATCCGGTCATTCCTGCAGTGGTGCAGGTGTTTGCGCTGCCGAATTAATCGGGGAAGGTTTGTTATGCTTTCGCGTCGCGAAATCAGTCTGCTCGGAATAGGTCTGGCCGGTTCAGCACTCATCCCGCAAGCGGCGTGCGCGCAGCCCGCGCCGGTCGCTGCGCCCAGCGCTGCGCTGCGCGGACTGAATCTCGGCGCCACGACCTACAGCTTCGGCAAGGCCACGATCGATGATGCGCTTGCCGGCCTCGTCGAGGCAGGTTGGACACAGGCTGAACTTCATCCTTACAACGTCGAGCCGATCTTTCCGGGCATGCTCACGCGCCCCAGCTCGCCGCCGACCGCCGCGGAGCTGGCGATTTCAAAGCACTCGCGCGAGGCGCTGCGCCAATGGCGTCTGAGCGTGCCGCTCGACTATTACAGCGAGATCGGCCGCAAGTTCGGCGCCGCCGGGCTCAAGATCACCGGCTATTCCTATCTCTATTTCGGCGATCTCACCGATGACGAGATCAATCGCAGCTTCGAGGCGACCAAGGCGATGGGCACGGATATCATGACTGCCGTTGGCCCAAAGGAAGGGTTTGCGCGCCTCGATACGTTCGCGAAGGCGCACAAGGTGCGCATGGCGATCCACAATGGCGGCGGCATGCAAAACGTGGAGGCATTCGCCGGCACGCTGAACGGCCTATCGGAATACAGTGCGCTTTGCCTGGACGTCGGCCATTTCTTCGCGGGCGGCGGCGATCCGCTCGACATGCTGAAGAAGCATCGCGACAGGATTATCTGCATGCACATCAAGGATCGCAAGCGCAATAACGGCCCGACGGTGGAGCTCGGGCAAGGCGACACCCCCTTGGTCGCGGTGTTGCGCTGGATGCGCGACAACAAGTTTGCGGCGCCGGCCAATGTGGAGCAGGAAGTCGGCGGTTGGGATCGACTCGGCATCGCCAAGCGCGACATAGCCTATTGCAAGAAGGCGCTCGCCACCTGAGTCGGAATCACATTTGACGCAGATGGCCGAGGCCGGCCGCACCGTAAATCGCATCCAGCCAGCGTTGTTGACGCAAGAGAATGGCGCCCTCCGTCGGAAGTGTTTCGCCGTTTTCCAACGCATGCACCAACGCCCGAAATTGGTGGAAGAAGGTCGTTAGACCATCTGCGGTCACGGATTCACTTCGTTTGCGGCTACGGATTTTGAGTTCGGCGCCTCGGTAAGGCATGAGCGGATTGCGGAATTCTATCTCACCATCGTCGCCCACGCATTTCAGCCAGGGGCGGAATGGCTCGTCCATCGCGGCGTAGATGTCTGCTTCCAAGCCATCCGGAAAGACGAAGGTCGCGGCGATCCGGCGATCGACGCCGCGCTGGGTCAACGCTGCAGTCGCTGTGATCGAAACCGGCTCCTGCGGTGTCGTCATCGCGGTCCACGACAGCGGATAGCAACCGAGGTCCATGCCCGCGCCGCCACCGGTCTCCGGCAAGTAGCGAATCTCCAACGGCGTCTCCGGCACCATCGCTGAAAAATGGGCCTCGATCCGGCGCAGCCTGCCAATTTCAGGCAGCCAAAGTAGGTATAATTCAAAAAGTGGATGGTGGCGATAGTGCAGCGCCTCGATCAGTCGTTTCCCGGTTGCCTTGGCCGCCGCGCTCATCTCTTCGGCCTCGGCGAGATTCATCGCCAACGGCTTCTCGCTGAGCACATGTTTACCCGCGCGCAACGCGGCGAGGGTCCAAGGCGCGTGCAGGTGAATGGGGAGCGGATTGTAGACTAGGTCGACTTCCGAATCGGCGATCAGGTCACTGTAACTACCGTGGACGTGGTGGAAGCCGTGACGTGCGGCGAATTCCTCTGCGCGAGCGTGGTCGCGACAGGCGATCCCGGCGAGCTCGACATTTGCGAAGACGCTGGCCGGGTGAACGATCGCTCTTGGCGTAATGCGCGCCGCGCCCAAGCAGCCGATCCGGATCATTGGCGTCCTTCAAATTTGTGTTGCGAGTCGGCGGCGATAGCGTAGCGCGCGTGACAATGTGCACCAAGCGGACTAATAATTCCAACACGGGAGGAAGTGGAACACTTATAACGGGAGGATCCCGGTGAAACATCACATCCAGCGCCGGCAGTTTCTGGCGCTTACCGGTTCAGCATTTGCCATTTCCGCGACTGGCGTTGCCTTCGCGGCGCCAGCGCCAAAGCCCAATTCGCTTGTCCGCGGCGTGCAAGTTGGCGTCATCAGCTATTCGTACCGCGAAATGCCGGATCAAAGCGCCGATGCTTTGCTGCGCTATTGCCAGGAGAGCGGGGTAAGCGGCCTTGAGCTCTGCGCCGATCCTTCGTTCGGGGATCCGGCGGAATATTTCGCCGGCGCGCCGCAGCCGGATTTCAGCTGGGCGCGGATGCGGGAGCTGCGTGGCGCGACGACCGATGCGGCAAAGGCCGAGCTTGCCGACGTTCAGGCCAAGCAAAAGGCGTTTCGCGAAAAGCTCGCCGCCTGGCGCGCGACTGCGCCGGTCACTGGCTTTGAAAAATTCCGCCAGAAGTACGAAGCGGCCGGCGTAAAGATCTACGCCTACAAACCGGACACGGGCTTTCCTACCGCAAGCGATGCAGAAGTGGATTTCGCGTTCCGCGCTGCGAAGGCGTTGGGCGCTAGTCACGTGACGATCGAAATGCCAACGGTGCCGGCGCAGACCACACGTCTGTCTAAGGCCGCGGAAAAGGCGGCGATGAAAATCGGCTATCATGCCCACACACAGGCGACGCCGACGTTCTGGGATGCGGCGCTGGCCGAATCGCCTGCGGCGATGATCAACCTCGACCTTGGCCATTACGTCGCCGCCGATGTTGGTCCCGACGCCCTGGACCTCATCAGGAAGCGCCATGACCGCATCATCAGCATGCACGTTAAGGATCGGAAGACGAAGGCCAATGGCGGCGCCAACCTGCCGCTTGGCGAGGGCGACACGCCGGTCACCGCTGCGCTGCGCCTAGTGCGCGACAGCAAATGGCAAATCCCGATGACGATCGAGATGGAATATCAGGTGCCACAAGACTCCACCGCCGTGAAGGAAGTGGGCAAGTGCGTGGCTTACTGCAAGAAAGCGCTCGCAACCTAACGCTACTGGATTGGACAAGCAAACGCGCTGGCGGTCACCGCCAGCGCGTTTTCTGTGCGTTACGAACCGCCGATCTCTTGCTGGATCACGCGACGATATTCCATCGCGTCGGAATCATAGGTGTTTGGGGAGCCGAACATTGTGACGTTGATGATGTGGTCCGGACTGTCGGCGAATTTGAGTTCTCGCAAGGTGTCCCACACCGCCTGCCAATTGATGTCGCCCGTTTTATAGGGGTAGTGGTCGTGAAGCCGGGCCGGGGAGTCCGTCGGGTTGATGTTGTAGCGGAACGGCACCCATTTATTTCGGCTGTCCGCAATGATCACGTGGCTGAGCGAAGGAGCGCAATCGCGCATCATCCGGGCCACATCGCCTTTGCCGTTGTCGTAATAGAAGGTGTGGGGAATGGCGTAGAGATAGCCGAGCGCTTTTGAATTGTAATGCTTGATCAGCGCGTACGCGTCCTCGTGCTTTTCGTAGAAATCGTTCGGGTGCGACTCAACATCGAGATGCACGCCGGCCTTTTCCATGTAGGGCACGAGTTCGTCGAAAGAGCGCAGGAACGCATCCGCGTGCGGCTTGGGATTGTCCCAGCCGGTTCCTAGCTCGCAATTGAATCGGCGGCAGCCCATCGCGATGCCGAGGTCGAATTCCTTTTTCCAATTGTCCACGGCTTGCTTGCGCTTGGTCTCGTCCAGATCGGAATGAGCGAACCCGACGACGAGGGTCGCGACCTCCACACCGGCGTCCCTGATCAGCTTCTTGTGCCGGTTGATGTCGGCGGCGGTAGCGGTCGGCGCGCGGAAATTCCGGTCGCTGCCCAGGCTTACATAGCGAAAGCCAAGCCGGGCCGCCGCGTCGTAGCGTTGCTCCAGCGGTACCCCGACGACCGACCAGTTTTGGAAATCGACGCTAATTTTCAACGGCTTGTTGCGCACGATCGGTCGGTCTGGCTCGCGCAACTCTGTTTCGCGCGCCGACGCGATGCTCGGCAGCGCGATATCCGCCGCGACCAGGGCCGCCGCGCCGCCCAGCAACAATCGCCGAGAAATCTCCATCGCTTCCCTCCATTATTTTACTACAACATACCACAACGTATTAGAGGATATAAGTTGTAATTAAAATTTGCGAAAGCTAGAGTGCCTGCAAGGCGGCGATGCGGACCGTCACAGCTTGGGAGGCTTTGATGGTTGCCCTTAACATGAATCGACGAGCGCTAATCTCTTCGGGCATTGGGCTGGCGGCATTAGGGACAGTGCCGGCGTTCGCCGCTGGCGAGCCTTTTTTTAAGCGCCACAACCTCAAGATCGGGCTTCAGCTGTATGCGCTCGGCAGCGATGTGCTGAACAATCTGCCTGACGCGTTGGCAAAGACAAAGGCCGCTGGCTACGACGCTGGAGAAATGCCGTTCGAGTTTGTCACGCAGGACGCCGTCAAGGTGAAGGCTGCGTTCGACAACGCGGGCCTCGTTTGCCCGAGCGCACAATCCGAACTCGGGCCGCAGGTCGACGTCAACAAGCTGGCCGACAATCTGCACATCGTCGGCGCCGACACCGTCGTGAACCAGACGCTCTATCCCTACCTTCTCGGAAAGCCGTGGACACGGGACACAGATCGGAAGGAGTTGCTGCACACGACGCCCGACGGTTGGCGGCGAGCCTCGGATTTCTTGAACGAAAAAGGCGCCGCGTTGAAGAAGCAGGGCGTTAAACTCTGCTTTCATAACCACAATTCGGAATATGCGCCGGTGGGCGACACTTACGGCATGGACTTGCTGATGAAGAACACCGAGCCGGGGACGGTGTTCTTCCAATTGGATATCGGCTGGTGTGCTGTCGCGGGGCACGATCCCGTTGCCGAATTTGCCAAGAACAAGGGCCGGTATTGGTCGGCCCATGTGAAGGACATCACTCCGACCTCGCCGGTGAGTGTCATCTTGCACACCTCAAGCGCCGGTCAGACCAAGGATCCCGAGATGGACAACGCCATCGTCGGGCAGGGCAAACTCGATTGGGCGAAAATTCTGGCGGCGGCCTACGATTCTGGCGTGCGTCGGTTCTTCGTGGAGCATGAAGATCCCAACCGCACACCGCAAGCCGTTGCCGCGAGCTGCGCCTTCCTGCGCCGCGTCGTTGCTTAGTCCATCGCGCGCTTGCCCAAACAAGGAGAACGAACTCGATGGCCATCAAGCCTTTCTGGAATCAGATCAATATCGTCTGCGGCGATCTCGACGCCAGCCGTGCGTTTTATGAGCGGCTCGGCGTGGACCTACCTGAAGGTGGCGTCTGGCGAACCGCGAGCGGGCCGCAGCATGTCGAGATCAAAGGGCTTCAACCGAAGACCGGCGTCAATTTCGAGCTTGAATCGCCCACCTTCTTCGAAACGTGGGGCGCAAAGCTGAAAGGGCGCAAGGATCTTAAGGGGCGCGTCGTCGTTGGATTCGCCGTCACGACCCGTGAAGCAGTCGATGAGATTTATCAGGACATGACAAGCGCGGGATATCGCGGCTTGGAAGCGCCCTACGACGCCTTCTGGGGTGCGCGATATGCGATGCTTGAAGATCCGGACGGGGTGGTCGTCGGCATTCAGAGCCCGAAGACGAGCGATTGGGCGAGCGATCCGCCCGCGCTCTAACACCGTCTCACGAACACTCTCCCACGACGAGGAACGTCTTTGAGCGCTTCATCCTTGTACGACATACATGCACGCGCCGAGCAGATGGGCCGCGTGATTCAGACTTATTTCGACGGATGCAACGAGGCCGATGTCGGTAAGATGCTCGGGTGCTTCACTCCGGACGCGGTCCACTACTTTCCGCCAGGCAAGTACGAAGGGCCGTTTCGGCGTGGGGAAGCGATCGCGGAAAATTGGTGTCAGGCGGTCGAGGAGCTCGGTTCTTTTTGGACGATCGACATGCTGCTGGTCGAGCCCGCGACGCATCAAGCAATGATCGAGTGGACGCGCTTCAACGCGCAGCAGAACAAGGTGCGCCGTGGCATCGAGTGGTACGAGTTTGAAGAATCGTCCGGGCTTATCCGCGAAATCCGCACGTACTGCGCCCCGCCCCAGTCGCCGGACAGGAAAGTCCTGGAGCCTGGCGGGCTCGACTTCGGTCCCGCGGCGTCGACCTCAGTCCTGCGGTGAACCATGGTCCCTGAACTCGCACGCATCGAGGTGAAGCCGGGCGCAGATGCAGCGTTCGAGCGAGCCGCGCAGGCCGATGTCGCAGTCACCGCGGGCCATCCGGGATGCCATCGCGCCGGGCCGCGTCGCAGCGGGGACCGGCCTAGCAATTACAACTTGATGGTAGAAAGTGGGGGGGAACATTGAGCGTATTTTCTCGCCGGACGCTGCTCCAAGCGATGCTTGGAACAGCAGCCATCGCCGCCGCGTCTGGCTGCACGCAACCCACGGCGTTGCGCGACCAGCTGACGATGGGAATTCGGCTTGGCTGCATCTCCGGTTGTTTCACCTACGACACGCCGCCGGGAGAGGACGGCACGCGCGTTGATGGCTTGATCGCGAAGATGAAGGCGCTGGGGCTTAATCACCTGGAGATTCAGCCGGGCGACATGCAACCGCCCAATCTTACGCCGCCGAATTCGAATGCGCCGGCAAACCCGCCGCCCTCGCAGAGCGGGCCATATTTTCTCGGCGTGGTGCCGGCAGAGCCGAATCCCGGAACGCATTATGCGGCAGGACCGAGCGCGCTGCCGCCGGGCACGCCGCCTGGGCCGCCGGCCGTGTTTGGCGCGGGCAGTCCCCCGCGTCCACCGCAAGTGCGCCAATGGTGGGCGGAAACCAAACTTTCTTATTTCGAGACGATTGCGCGCCGCTTCAACGATGCTGGGATCGGCGTCGACCGTTTTCTCGGAACGGCGTGGCTGACCGAAGACGAATTGCGCCGCGATTTCGACATTGCCAAAGCGCTCGGTGCACAGGCGCTTGGCCGCCCTTACGGCATTGAGCGTGTCACGCAGATGGCGCGTGAGGCGGAGCGGCAGAAGTTCCCGATCTATATCCACAACGAGAACGAGCAGCAGCCCTATATCGAACAGGCGCTGGCGATCTCACCGATGATCAAGCTCAATTTCGACACAGGCAATTACGTGGCCTATGGCGGAACGAACCACATCGAGCTGATGAAGAAGTATCATGACCGCATTTCGCACCTTCACCTGAAGGACCGGACGAAGGATGGCGGCTTCCCGGAATGGGGAAGCGGCGATGCGCCGGTGGCAGCGGTCCTGCGCTTGATGCGTGATGAGAAATATGCATTTCCCGCGATGATCGAGAATGAGCGCGCGAGCCGCCAAGCGCGGGCCGGCATCGCGAACATTGAGCCCACGCTCAGCAGCACCGGCAAATGCGTCGAATACACGAAAAAGTCGCTGGCGTAATGCGGGTCAATGGTCTCACCGTCGGATATGCGGTCGTTTTAATCCTCGCCCTCGCTGGCGTCGCCGCGATCATCGCGAAAAATAGCCTTGGAAAAGACGGACCCCTGGAAAAGCCTGTATGGGCCTACGCCATCCCGACCAAGCCGAGCCGTCCAGCTGTCGATCGCGCGCGTGAAGGCGAGCGCGTGACGCTTCCCGGCTCGCCGAAGAGCTACACGCGCGGCGAGTTGATCAACATCAAAAAGGCGCCGGATGGCCTAGCCGATTGGTTTCCAGAGGAGCATGCCGTTCCGCCCGCCTTGGTGAGCAAGGGGGACATGGCCGAAGGCGGACGTGCGATCCTGCCGTGTGCGCAATGCCATTATTATACCGGAAAAGGAAAGGGCGAGAACGCCAACATCGCAGCCCAGCCCAAGGAATATATCGTTGCAACCTTGAAGGACATGAAGCTTGGCCTTCGCACAACCGCGGAGCCGCGCAAGCGCAATGCCGCGGCGATGTACAAGTTTGCCGCCGCGATGACAGACAAGGAAATCGAAGAAGCCGCCGTTTACTTCTCATCGCTTCCGTCGGCGCCTTGGATCGAGGTCAAGGAATCCAAGCTTGCGCCGAAGGTGGAGAATGTCGGCGGCTTGCTTGTCGCCTTGACCGGCGACCAGGCAGGTTGGGAGCCGTTGGGTCGCCAGATCGTGGAGACGCCCGTCGATGGCTATCACACAGAGGTGCTCCGCGACCCGCATTCCGGTTTCATCGCGTACGTGCCCGAAGGCGCGATCGAGACAGGGCGACGCATTGTCAGCCAAGGCGTCCGCAGCGTTCCGGCGTGCACGAGCTGTCACGGCTCACAGCTTCTCGGCGGCGGGGAAATCCCTTCGTTGAGTGGCCGTTCACCGAGTTACATGGCCCGTCAGATCAACGATTTTCGGCGCGGCGCACGCCGCGAGCCACAAGCCGAAATCATGAAGCCGATCGCCAAAGCCCTGCGGGATGACGAAATCATCGCGGTCACCGCCTATTTAGCGTCCTTAGGTTCGTCCCAAACGGCCGCGATCACCACTAAATAGAGCTGTTGCCTAGCGCTCGCGGCCAAGCCAACAAGATGTCGAAGCCCCCAAAGAGGGGCTAGGTGATCCGTCTCTTTCCGCTGCTGACAGACAGAAGCGAGACGGGAAGCGGCTCGGAGGCGTTCTCGAAATGGTTTGGCCGACTGCTGGACGAAGTTGGGATTTCTTGTCGGCAAAAGACCTTCCATAGCTTTCGCCACACCTTTGCGGACGCGTTGCGTGAAGCAGACGCTTCTGTAGAGGCGATGGAACGACTTATGGGTTGGTCAACCGGAGCCATGCGCAGCGGCTACGGAATGGGCGTAAGCTTAATGAAGTTGGAGGAAGCGGTCGCGAGTCACATATCAACAACTTCAGTTTCCCGGTGCACGCCAGTGATAGAAGGGTTTCTCCTTACCGCTGTCCACGGGCCACGGCATCAGGAAAGCCGGCCCCGCGCGGCATTGGGCAAAACCTACAACTCGAGAGTTTGATTGGGTTCTAAAGCGGGCAAAACTAGACGTTGCGCCGCTGGGCGTTTTTTTTCGACGCTAGTTCGAACGCGTCTTTCGCAGCGCAGAGATTTCCCCGGGGGCGTTGCCATCGATGACCGGATCACGGGCAGCTCGCTGGGTGGCCTGAGCAGACGCTCTTTCCGACATAAATGACGTAGGCGTCATTGTTCTGCTGTGGGGCAGAACCGGACGTTTGGCCCCATTCGTCCGGCGACGAAACCGGACTCTGACGCGCCGAGTGGGATGGCAGCAGAAACGACGGCAGACCAACGCCCCGTTTTTGAAGGATGTGGAGTTGCAGTCGTCGTCATGGCGAGGCGAGTCCGCATCCCACAAATCGAAAGCGGCGATATTTCGCGAAGTCGCGGGAAGTGCGCAGCAACCCTCAACACAATCGAGCTGTGCAACGCGCCGCAACACTCGTCGCAGCGATGCCGGTCGCATCGGACATCTACACCCGCCTACACCAGGCGCTGTTGTTCGCCTTGCCGAACTCGAAGCGCTGGCCAAAGTGCAGCATTCAACACAAATCGCGTGGAGTTTCCCCACTTACGCATTCGTGCTCGCAGTATCTCAATGTCGTATTGGACTTCGTACACGTAGATGGGATCTTCGGCGCCTCGTTTAACGCCCAGGACGCCATAGTAGAGAAGGAACGACACGACTCTTTCAGCTTCCTCCGAGACAAGACCCGCGAGTTCGCAGAGCGCGATGAGGTCCTCGTGAGCAAACTCGGCTTGCTCCTCGGCGAAGTCATAGATCAGCCTTTTCGCCTTCGGGAAAATGTCAGTCAATTCCCGGTCAACTTCGGTAACTAAATCCTTTGAATATGTTTGTAGCCCTCGGGTGATATCCTCCACCTGGATTTTGTCGTGACCAAGATTGATCGCGTAGGACAGGCTGTGTCTGAAAATCTTGATCAGGTTTCGAGGGCGCATCAGGCTCCTCTCAATCATGTGGTCGAGTGTTAAGTCACCCATGTAATGCGATATAGCGATCTTCCCCCAGATCGTCGCAATGTCGATGCTTTGCGCATCCTTGAGAGAGTGTGCCAGCCGTCTCTTCAACATTTCTGCAAGCATCTCTCGTTCCGACCAGTCCAGAGAAGCCCGCATCTCTTTGCCGTAGTCTGCAGACCCGGACATCAGCAGGGAGTAGACGTCGTCCCTGATGAAAACGATCGAATGGAAATTCACGCCCCTTCTTTGAAAGTCGCGCTCTAGCTTTCGGCTGGCGTCTATCAGGCAGCGCAGGACGAAGATGTCCGTGTCGCTTACACCTTCAACGCTCCAGCCCTTGTCGATGTTATCAAAAAGCAGCCAGATTCCGTCTTTGTACGTCGAGTATTCGCCAAGGATTGTCGTAAGCGCCTTTATATCATGCCGATAAAGAAAGCCGGTGACGTCACCTTGGGTGATGTTAATATCGCTTTGCCCCCCAAAACGTTTCTTAAAATCTTGCGCCAAATTGTTCGACAAGATGAGCAGGCGCTCCGAAAAGTCGCCCTCTGCAGCGCCGCTGCTGTCTTCGTATGCGTGAGCGAGCTTCTGGTAGAGATCGGTGAGACGATGATCACGAAGGTGGGTCTGGCGATCCTTCTCAAGGACCTTGTGCGTGATCTCCAGCAGCAGAAGGTATTCCCAGAAGGCGGTAATCAGATGGTGTTTTGCTCCCGCTGTCAGGAAATCAAGTACGCGCTCTTTTAGCTTTATGAGCTGGTATCCCTCGGGCTTGAGGTCAACGACTACGTTCTGCTTGTTGTCCCGCCGGTTGTTTCTCAGCTGAACGAACAGTGCAGTCTTTCCCGACCCTTTCCGGCCAACCACTAGGTTGACCTCACCACGCAAGCTCTTCTGAAAGTCGTCCGTCGCAAGATAGTAGGCCCCCAGGGTAGTCATCTCATTTTCAGCTGTCGGATCGCCGACGCGGAGGGCCGTCAATACGCTGTCGGGGGTGGCAACCGTCTGTCCGCCTTGTTGCCCGTATTCAGTAATTTCGAGAGAGAAGGTTTGAACTATATCTCGGATGTCGTCCGGATGACGAAATTTTTTCGTCAGGTCCTTCACATCGAATGGGGGCGAGTACTCGCCAGCGTGAACTATGAGCGTCGGAATCTCGAGGCCGAGAGAGAGCCCCGCGACAAACATGGCTCGGATGTTGTGCTCTCGCTGATCCACTGCTCCAGTGGAAAGAAGAGGTGCAATCACGCCAGCGGATTGCGCGACATGCCGAATAGCGTCCATTGCCGCCAGTCGAACGTCTTCGCCCGGATTGAAGCTGCGATACATCCATCGCGCCTTTTTCACGCGCGAGATTAGAGCGGTGTGCGAGTCGGTCCGACGCGGCGGCTCCACCACATAGACTGGGGCGCTGCGATTGATTTGTTTGGCGATGACGATGGGCGTGAAATCGGTTCGACGCAGCAACTTGTCCGCGAGATCGTCTGAGTTGTCGTACTCTTCGAAGCCGATGGTGTCGAAGATGCCGACTTTCTCGACCAGATCGCGATCGCCTACAATCGAGCCGTTACGAAAGAGAAGACAGCGACGGTTTCGGCCCATTGCGTAGCCGACCTCGAAAGCCACGTTCTCGTTCAGAAAGGTAATTTCGGCGGCGAGGTATTGCCCATCCCCGATCTTCTCGAAGATTGGTCGAGTGATTGGAATCCCGCTGATATCCATGGACTGCCACGGTTCCAGCGCGATGCCCTTGCTGGCGTTGTTGTTGTGCTTTGAAATTGCTGATGTGACGGTGTTGGAGATATCCGCGGGTGAGCCCGGATAAGCGAAGAAGGCTTTGGACACCGTGTCACGGGGTTTGATTGCTTCGGGCATGTTGTAACCCCGTACCTGACTGGCGAATCGCTCCGCCATTGTGCTCTCGCGCCAGCTCGCGCCCAAGGCTTCCTGTGGAAGAAGGGCGAGCGACGACGACCTGAGGGAACGACCAGCCAAACCGTGGCATCGCGGATCTGCTCGCGCAACGCGTGTGACAAGGCCGCCATCGTGAATGCCGAACGTCCGCCTTGGCGGTCAATGCAGCCCTGCATGAAGGTCTGTGAGCGCCTGCGCGGAAAGCAAAATGTTGATAAATCGAATTGAAATCGCCGAATCAGCAATTGAAATTTGCGGCGTTCCTGGCCGGCGCAAATCGATAGACGGTGCACTGCGTGTGCGCGGGCAAACTGGCGTCGGCTGCAATATATTCTCGAAGCGCTTGCTCGAACTCTTCCGGCTTCATCTCACGCCGAGAAATAATGGGCGCAACGAACGGCGCTTCGCGCTCGCCTTGTCCTTCCATAACCGGCACGACACCTAAATTCAGCACATAGACTTGCGCGCTTGTGCGAATGTTCTTCGCCAAGCTTAAACCCCGTTCAAACGCCCGCTGCTCTTCCTTTGCGGCCTCTGGGCCGCGAGAAGCGCTACCGACAACGACGATGAACTTGGCTTCGTCCGCGCGTTCGATTGAGCAGTTTGCAGCATCAACACTCAGACGATCCGTAGAAAACAGCGACCAGAACGGATTCCACGCGACGCATGATAGCTGCGCCCTTTCGAAAAGCGGCGGCAGTGGTGTCGTCGGCGTGGCGCTCGTTGTTGTTGATGTCGGGACACGTTGCCTATTGTCCGTTGTGCTGCGCCGGCCCGCGGTCGAGGATATCGCCATTGCGATCCCAACGACCAATACCGTTACTGCCAGGCCGCCGGCAGCTTTGCGGTGATTTCTCACGACCCATCTGAAGAACGCCGACAGGGCGAAGCCAGCCATGATGGCTGTGCCGATCATCAGTGCGAGCACGAAAACTGTGAACACAACGACATCGAGAGCGGCGATGATCTGGTTTAACGCAAACGACAACGCGCCAAAGCCGAATTTGATTAAGGCGAATAGCGCGAAGATTACGCCACAAGCTAGCGCAACCAACAGCACGCCGAATATCAGCGACAACACTCCGACAGCTACGACTTTGACCGTAGCCCGAGCGCCACTAAGTGCAGCCAATGCGCCCGCAACCGCTGCTTGAATTGCCAACGGGATATAGATGAACGGCAATCCGACCGATAAACCGGCAATGGCTGTAGCGCCGAGCAATTCCACTACGCTGGTGCCGCCAGCTTCGATTTTGATGCTGTCTGGCAGCCACGGCTGAAGAAACAGGGAGTTGATTGCGAGCAGCGTTACGGCGGCGACAAACGCAAAGTTGGTTGCGTTGTCTTTGGCGAGGTGATCAGCCCGGCGGACAGAAAGCGCCGCTACAGCGCTAACGGCAACTGACAGAAGAAGTACGACGACGACTGCGCCGACGTACCAAGGCACTGCTTCGGCCTGAAATCTCTCATACAGGACAGCGCCGACGATACTGTCCGATACGGCTTCCGGCTTCTGCTGGGAAATGAGCACGAAAGAAAGCGTGCTCAGTGGACCAAGAACGCCGAAGCCTAGCGCCACAGTTTCTATCTTTCCGGCTGGGTATCCGTTTGCGTGACTAGAATCGGAATGCCTTGCCGCAACAATTTTGCTGAAAAGAACGCTCAGGGCAGAAACAACCACGTTAATGGCCGTCAAAAACAGCCAGCTCGCGTAGGAGACCTCGACGTGAAGGGCGCGAGATAGAAGCCAGACGACAAGCGCGCTAATGGCGGCGGACAGAGCGCACCAGAACGCCGCGACCCCAACCGGAATCGCCATCTTCCAAATCGCCGCCCCCACTCGCCACGCTCCCTAGGAGTACGGTCAGAACAATATCATCGCGCAGTATGTTGCGGTACGAAGAGTCTGCTTTTGGGCCACGGACCGTCAATGACCGCTATTGGGATCTAGGCGTCGGGAATCATAGCTCATCACCACTGGGAAAGCGTCGAGAGGCTGACGCCTTCGGGCGAGCGCTAATGCCTCCGCCAAAACGTTGTAGTGGCGTGTGGCAGCCATCGCCGCTGCTCTGCGAGAGATTCCAAACGCCCCGTGGTGCGCACATACCATCAAAGGTCGCTTTCAGTTCAGTCGTCGGAGACCTGCAATCCGGGCACTTCATCAGCCGAAGCATGAGCCGCTGCCGTTGACCCTTTCAAGCGTGTGCGTGCTGCACCTGCCCGCTCCGGCCGGGCGGGTGTGTCCCGCGATCGCTTCTTCCGGCCTATGCCGGGCGGTGGCCTCCGCTATGGGCGAACGTTATGGGGGATGTAGGTCGGACAGGCGCCAGCGGCCCGTTTTCGAATGGCGGTTGACGTCGCTTCGCTCGGAGATTTTCCCGCTTGGTTTTGCGTCAACCCGGACAGGGCGGCGCCGCGCGGACTGTGTTCCACCGTTTTCAGGCTCGCTTAGTTGGATTCTTATCGAGTGGAAGAGATAACGCATGTTGAGGCAGTTGATGTTCGTGCACGAGGCGGGAAGGGTGTCCATGACGAGTGGATAACAACCTCGTCGCCAGCCTTCGACCCATCTCGGGTCCAACTACGAGATCCACTATCCTCGCATGCCGGACGAAGCCGATCCAAACTATGCGCGCCGGACGACGGCGCTAGGCAAGGAATTCGGAAAGCTGCGGAACGGTGCGATCCTGGTCGGTCAGTCGATTGGCGCAACCATCCTGATCAATTATCTGGCCGCGAACCCGCCTGAAATTGACTTGGCAGACGATCTTCCTGATCGCGGCGCCCTTTGCCGGTGCAGATGGCTGGTCCGGCGAAGGCTTTGAACCGCGCAAAGCGCTCGGCGCCGATTTTCCCGTCGGCCTTCCGATCCGTCTCTATCATGGCAGCGCCGAGGAGACCGCGCAACTCGATCTCTATGCGAAGGCCATTCCCCAGGCCGTCACCCTTCTCCTGAAGCACAAAGATCATCAACTGAGTGGTGATCTCGGCGATGTCGCAAGCACTAGGGGACAGATCGCTCCTTTGTAACTGATCCGGACTCTTGGCGAGCGGAAGAGAGCAATTCCGCGCGGAGTGCAAGTCGCCGGTCGCGACTGCTGACAGCCGGAGAGCGAGACAGTCGCCTCAGAGAGCGATATGGTCCCGCTCTGCGCGGCATGATCAAGAAGGCGGGCCGCTTTGGTCTTGCCGCCTTGCCTCAGCTCGTCGCGCGCTCGACCGCCTGCATAACGCCGCGGATGTAACCGTACTGGAAGGCGTTGACCTCTTCAGGATTATCCGGCGTCTGCGGGATATGGTCTGGGGCCAGCATCCCGTCATAGCCGACATCACGCAGAATTTCCACACAACGGACCATGTCGATGTCGCCTTCGTCCGGGTAGGTCTCGGCGAATTCCTGACGGTTGCCGCGAATATTCCGGAAGTCGACCAAGAAGATTTTCTTGCGTTCCCCGAACCACCGCAGCACGTCGTAGAAATCGCGCTTCGGATTTTGCAGCATTTCCGCAAACGTCCCAAGGCAGAACAGAAGGCCATGATACGGGCTCTCTTGGATCGACACGAACTTTTTGGCACCCTCGACCGTGTTGGTCACCGGATGAAGGCCCTGATATCCCTCCGGCGGCACCATTGCGTCTTCCATGTGCGACAACAGCCTCACCTTGTATTCATTAGCCACCGGCACGACGCGGTCGAGAAAATAGGTGATCCGTTCCCAGTACATGTCTTCCGTGACCACGCCCGCTTTGGTCAGCGGCTTGTTGCGATCGAAATTTGCCATATTGGAATAAGTGTACATCGTATCGCCGCGACCGGGTATCTTGCCAGTGCGCTGGTTGCCTACGATGGAGAGCGTGTATCGGATCGCCGGAATACCGACCACTGCACAATTCCTGATCTGGGTCTGGAACGCTTCGATATCGCGGTCGCGCTGCGGACTCTGTCCCAGCATGATCGCGGGGTAGCGCTCGGTGTCGATATTGAGCATCGCCAGATTCTTGGGGCGCAGGATGTCGATCGAAACGCCGTTCCGGTTGGCGATATCCAGCATGCCTTTCAATTCGTCGACGGTGGGGTAGAGCCGTTCGGCGTCCGTGATCGGCGCGCGGGCATAGATGTTCTGAATGCCATAACGGCGGAATTGCTTCATCGTCGCGTCGTCGACCTTGTCGCACAGCGATCCGAGCTTCATCTTTAAGGGGCCGGTCGCGCGCCGCGCCACGCGCTGGGCAGCGGCTGGACGCGGGGCCATACTGCCGACCGCGGCAGCCGCCGCTGCGCCAGAACTCGCAAAGAATTGCCTGCGATCCACGTTCGCCTCCTGAAGTATTTGCCTATCTCGCCCTGCCCGGAATACCGGGTTGTCAGCAGCGCGCCTTCCGGCCTTTCGCTACCTGACGGTCCTCAGCTTTTCGCCGGCCGCCAGCCGCGCCGCATACCATCTCAGGCATGCGAGGTGGACGTCGGTATAATCCCTGTACGCCGTTTCACCGATGATCAGCGGGCTGGCGCCGCTGGCCGGTGGGGTGAACGCGTTCGAGGCGCGCGTCATCACATGCTGGTGCGAGGAGACGACCATGTCGGCGCCGGCCTTCATCGCGATATCGCGGAACCGCTCGAGATTGCTGGTGTACAGCGCTTGCGATTCATCGGCGACGTTGGTGCCGCCCCAATCGGCGGCCAGGTGCGGCGCCCCTTTGTCGGTTACCGGGATCAGCGCCGACACCGTGCCCTTGGTGTGGCCCGGCGTGAGATAGAACGTAATCGTTTCCCCGCCGAGCGAAAGCTTCATGCCATCGGTGATGACGCCATCTTTCGTTGGCGGAATGACTTTCCAGTTCGTGATCGCGCCGGACAATTGATCGGCGCGGATTTTCGCCATCCCGTCCCACGCGACCTGGCTGGCGTAGACGCGCGCCTTGTAGGTGTCCTGCAGGTATTTCGCGCCGCCGTAATGGTCGCCATGCTCATGCAGCACGACCACATATTTGATCTGCGCGGGATCGAGGCCGAGCTTCTGCATGCCCGGGATCACGACGTCCTTGATATCCTCTTCCCGGTTGAGGGCGTCGATCATGATGATGCCGTCCGGCGTGGTCACCGCCCAGGCCGACACATAGCCCTTCGCGAAGAAATAGAGGTTGTCCATCACCTTGGACGCGGGCGCAGGATTGGCATTCGCGCGCTTGCGGATCTCCGTCAGAAATTCCTCTTTCTTCGGACCCAGATTGCACTGGCTGTTGAACACGCCGAGTAGGCGGGGGTCTTTTTTCACCAGTGCGAGGGCGGTGCTGTACTGCGCCACTGCGGCCGGCGACGTGCTCAGAGGACCGGAGATCGGATAGTCGACAATGCCGCCACTGATCGCAAGGTCCGCCGCCAGCGCTGCAGAACTCAGCACGGCCAATGCCGACGCTACAACCGTGGCGCCAGATAGCTTTCGCGCGATCTTCTTCATGTGACACCCCTCCCAGAGCTTGTCCTTGGCGCTGACGATTGCGCGTCTACCGACTGACGACGGTGAAGCGCGCGGCCTGCGCCTTTGCGTCCTCCCAGTCGGGCTTCAGTGCAACGGCGTTTTGGAAGTCGGCGTAGGCCGCTTTGTAATCGCCCAGATATTCTTCAGCGACGGCGCGATTGTAATAGCCCTTTTCCGGCTGGTACGGATTTAGTGCCAAGCCCTTGGTCGTCTGCGCGACCGCTTCCGCGTAGCGTTTCTGCGCGATCAGCACGTAAGCGCGGTTGAGGTAGATTTCGCCAAGCTCCGGGCCCCGGCGCTCCGCGCTCTTAAAGTCTTGCGCGGCGTCGACGAAACGACCACGCTTCAGATACAGCACCCCGCGATTTACGTAGGTGCGCGCAACGTCGATGGCTAGCATGGGCTCGGTCTCCAGCGCGACCGTGCATGTCTCGATTATGAAGTCGCTAGAGTCGCCGGCGATTGCGCCGACCGCGCAGCTATGCGCAAGAACATCGCCGAGCACCATCGTACTCGCCTGAGCGCGACCGGCGCCCGCAAAGGTCAAGACACCAAGGGCCACCAGGGCGGCGCCAAACATCATTGCCGCGCGCATCTGATCCTCCATGCCCGCTCAACGGGCCAACAATTCCCCCCACTTGGTAGGCGGTGTGTGCGCAAACGCCATTGCGAAGTGTCTATGGTTCGATGCGCTTAGCGCATTGTTTCCTGCCCGTCCTCCGGAACTCCACGAAATGGCATTCCTTATCCGGCGCCATGTCCGTCCTGCCGATCAGCCTCTCGGTGAGGTTGCCTTTAGACCATCAATTCCAACGCCATCATTTTGAGGAGCCGCGGCACAACCAAAGACCACGGACGCCATCATGACGAAGGCCTCGGGGGAAGGGCCATTGGCGTCGGCAATTCGAAAGGGTCAGCCGCGATGATCTCTCCCGCACCTCGCCCGGCCGATGGCGCGGGTCCCCCGCGGTTCTTCAACGATCTTTCTCATGCAATCGTCGACCTGATCTGGCGGCACGGATCTGGAAGCGATGACGGATAGCGCCTTCGAGGCTCTGCGCTGGCGGCCGAACCTGACGGGGAGGGCGCGTGGTGACAGAACGGCAGAGCGCGGAACACTGAGATGGGAAGAAAGATCTCAATCACGCAGGCAATCCCACTCGCACGGCCCGTGTCTGCTTTCGGACAACAAGGGACAGCTGGTGGCCGCTATCGGGCAGGGCGTGCCTAGAGTCCGCTTTTGGGATCATTCAGTCTAGCCGCACTTCGCCAGCAGCCAGTCATACAATCCTGAGCGGAGGACCATCTCGCTCAATGCGTCGCCGCGCCAGACCAACACGTCGGGCTCAGCCTCTGGCCACTGACCGACGGCGGTATGCACGGCGAAGATCATCCGCGTATATCCCGCCTGCTTCCGGAAGCGGGTGACGTAGTCGCGCAATATGCTAGGCGTGGCGCTGGCTTTTACCTGCACGAAGGCGCGTTCTCCGGTGATTGGCTGGATCGCCACAATATCGCTGTCCGGCTGCGCGCCGCCGACCCTGCCAACGCGGCTCCAGCCATTGCGACTAAGGATCATGTCGATGAGGATCTCAAAATCGACCGGATCTAGATCGGCGATCAACGGGCCGGTCGCCTTGACCATGTGTGCATAGGCTTCTCGCGCCGGGAGCAATAATTGCGAAGGCAGTGCGTTGATTACGCGCACGGCGTACTCAGCCGCCGCGACGGTGCAAACCGATTGCCGATATGCGCCCAGCTTAGTTAGCCGGCCGGACAGGCTGTCGATGGTCAGTGGGCGCCCGGCGAGATCTCGATCCGACCAAGGCCCGAGCAACGAGCGTGCGCGGAAGCCATGGCCGGCGCCCGCCCCAAGCGCATGCACGTCCGGGCCGGCCAGCGCCCACCACAGGCGGCCATGCGCAAAGGTGAGCCAGAGCGATCCCGCAGGAAGGCGCATGAACTCGTCCAGTTCGCGCGCGAAGCCGGTCGCCGTCGCCGTCGCAGCGCCCGCATTGCGAAACGCTTCAATGAGCGCAGGTCGGTCCGCAGTCATCGCCTGTGCATGAGATATTGGCGCTGTGGCCCAGCTCCAGCAGATGGTGGCGAAGGGCGTGATCGACCCACGCCCCGCCGGGACCCAGTTTGATATAGCGCACCGCAGGCGGAGCGAGCGCGCCGGTCACGTGCATCAGAGCGCGATGCCACAGGCGGCGATGGCCGTTGCAAGGTCGGCGTCGGGCGACCATTCAACGCCACGCGACAGCGGCCCATTCACGGTGACCACCCGCATCCGGACCACCTTCGCCGCCAGGATCGAACGTAACAAATTCAAGGCGGCCTCGCCCGCCACCGCCCGAAATGGCGACATGGCGCCGAGCGCGGTGCGCCGGGCGTTCTCGATGTCCGTGCGCTGCTGTTCGCTTAGCGCATCCAGGTTTGGGCTGGGCATGGATGGCGCGGTGTCGATCGGCGTGTCGGCGGCGGTGATGGTGACGAGCGGCTGATCGTCAATGCGGACCTGCAGATCGCCGCCGATCGGGATCGCTGGTTCTGAAAAGACGCCAACGCGGACTTCTTCGCTGCGCTTTTCGGCGAAGAAGTAAAGCGCGACGCCCCCGCCCAGCAGGCCGCGAAAGAAGGTCCGTGTAAACGGGCCGCCCGGCTCGACCCGGCAGCTTTTCACGTCGGTGAACTTGTCCACCGCCCGTACGGCATTCCAATTTTTGGCTTCCGCCGCGGGCGCCAGCGCCACGAGCGCCGCCGCGATAAACAGTGCGCGCATCCGATGAGTCTCCACCGTTGCGGCTGTGGAGCCATCGCTACGGGCCGCAGTCAACCACAAAATGAGACTTATCGTCTGTAGATCAATAGGCTGCAGAACCGCTCCATCCTGGCGATGGACATCCGCCGCCAATTGGGTCGCACGGTCAAACGCCTGAGGATTGCGCAGGGGCTATCGCAGGAGGAATTGGGCGCGCTGGCGGAGTTGCACCGGACGTATGTGTCCGGGGTGGAGCGGGGCATCCGCAATCCGACGGTGGCGATTGTGGCGAAGCTGGCCAAGGCGCTGGGGGTGAGCGCCTCGGCGTTGTTGGCGGATCGGTAAGGCGCGCGCAGGCGCGGCCTCGGGCGGTGAAGCCCGAGGCCGGCGCGTTACGCGGCGGCATGGCGCGCGATCGCCACCTGTTCAAACGTGTCGTTTGCGCTGGCGAGCATAGCGACCTTGCCGGTGAATTTTTCGAACCGCTTGACGACGACGTCGCAATAGAGCGGGTCGATTTCGATCAGACGGGCGCGCCGGCCGCAGGCCTGCGCGGCAATCAGGGTCGAGCCCGAGCCGCCGAACGGGTCGAGCACGATCTCGTTGCGCGCGGTGGCGTCGGCGATTGCGTCCTCGATCAGCTTCACCGGTTTGACGGTGGGATGCATGTCGAGTTCGCTTTCGCGGTTGGCTTTGAAGGCGTTGACGCCGCTATAGACCCACACATTCGTTCGATCGCGGCCGAAGCGACCGAGCTGGACGTTGTTGCGGTGCGGCGCTTGCCCCTTTTTGTAGACGAACACCAGTTCGTGCTGCGAGCGGTAGAACGACCCCATGCCGCCATTGGTCTTCTTCCAGACGCAGAGATTGATGAAGGCGTCGAACGCTGCATCGCCGGCGTCCATCACTTCACGGATGTGACGCCAGTCCATGCACACGTAGGCCACGGCGCCGTCCTTGCAGACGCTGGAGGCTTCGCCCAGGGTTTGCTTCAGGAAGTCGGTGAAGGCTTCCTGGCTCATTTCGCCAGAGGCCATCGCGAATTCACGATGCCCGCCGCCGGTCCGAACGTGTCCGGACACGGGCACGTTGTAAGGCGGATCGGTGAAGATGAGGTGGGCACGCTCGTCTTCGAGCAGCGCCTCATAGGCGCTGGCGTCACGGGCATCGCCGCAGATCACGCGATGACGGCCCAAGATCCAGACGTCGCCCGGTCGGCTAACCGCGACCTTTTCGAGCGCAGGGATGAAATCGGCCTTGCTGACTTTCTCGTCGGTTGAAGCGGCGTTGGCTTCGCACAGCAGGATGTCGATCTCCGGCAGTTCGAAGCCGGTGCCGGTCGTCAAATCGACTTCTAGCGCCTGCAAATCTGCAAGCTCGACCGCCCGTAATTCGACGTCCCAGCCGGCCTTTTCCGCGAGGCGATTGTCGGCCAGAACATAAGCGCGCTGCTCGGTTTCGCTGAGAGCCGAAAGTCGCACCACGGGCACGGATTCCCAGCCAAGTTTCTTCGCGGCCGCCAGTCGGCCGTGGCCGGCGAGCACGGTCAGGTCCTCGCTGATCAGCAGGGGATTGGTGAAGCCGAAGCGGGCGATCGACGCCGCCAGCTGTTCGATCTGGCGGCGAGAATGTGTGCGTGCATTCCGCGCGTAGGGCTTGAGCTGTGCGACCGGCACGAGCTCGATTCTCTGAGATGGTTCCATCTCAAGGTCTCCTTGTAGATAAGATTTTCAAAGAGCTGCAAAACGAAAAACGGAGCCGCGCGCACCCGCAACTGGGCACACAAGACTCCGTTCTCCGTTCTGCGCGATCGTCTAGCAGAGCAGCGGGCGCTGCGCCAGAAGATTCGACGCGCGCAGTTTTGACTGCGTGCAGCACGAAAGCGCGGCGGCGTCAGAAGTCGTCGTCTGGCTTGTCTTGGAAGTGCGGAGATTCCGCGAGCATTTCTGGCGTAACGCCGGGCACGCCTTCGAGCGGGTTCAGCGGAAGCCGCGTATGCTCGCGGGCATAGTCGGCCCATTCTTGGATCGTGTCGAATTTCGGCCCACGGCGGACAACCACCAGCGGGCCCACCTTCGATGTCTTGCGCTTTTGTCGCGCCTCCGCGGCCAGTCTTCCGAGGCGCTCCAGGTTTTCTTCCCAGCGCATGAACTTTTCATCGCCGGCCGCGATGCGGGCGCGAATGCGGTAGAGGCCCACATCCAGCTTGCGCATGCTTCGTTTCTTTCCGCCGACGGCGACGTCGACGCGTTCGCATAACGCCCGCCACAGCGGCTTGAAGCGCGCATCGATCACCGGAATGCTTTCATCGTCCTGCGCTTGCTGCGGTGCTGTAGCAATGGGCGGCGCGGGCGGCGTAGGGCGCGCGCCGGCCTGCGCTAGCGCAGGGCGACGCACGACCAGGACACCCGTGCGCACCGAGGCGTTCGCATGCGTCTCCGCCGCCGCGGCGTTCGTTTTAAACCCACGCAATACGGCGTTTGCAGCCTTAAGGTCGCCTTGCGCGAAGCGGTTCGCCAGCCGGATGCAGCCCACTTCATACGTTGTCAGCCAGCGAACTCTGCCGTCGATCTCAACCGGGACTTTCTCGGTCTTCGTCGCATCATGAGCGGCGATCAAATCCGTGCGCGTTTCCGGTTTTGGCCTTTTCTTGCCCTTCGGGCGACCCTTCGGATTGCCCGACACGCCTTTCTTGAACTGACCGCGGTTTTTGCTGGGCGGCTGTTCGTACGGCGGCTGCTCATGCGGAAGCGCATGGTCTTCCGCATCTTCTGCCTCGTCGCTGTCGTAGAGGAAGTGCGCATTTCGCGTCGTCATGCGACTCCTCCTGCACCATCGCAAAAAAGCGAGTCAAGCGCAGCGTTGGCGCGAGGTTTGGCGCCGCACACTAAATGTTGAATCGCAGTTTTAGGGCCTCCTTCGTGTCTCTATATATTGTGTGCAGATTGCGTTTGCGCGCGCCTCGTTCTGCAAAGTCGCAGAACCGACTGGACTTCGTGGCGAAAGCGAGCGTCCGTGTGCGCGATGAAACGACATGCGCAACCCGATCAGCGCGCCATTCTAGAAGCGCTCAGCATTGCGCTGGCGGCGCGGCTTGAATTGGGCGCCACCCTCGCGGTGCGGGCGCCGTCGCGCCATCATCGCGCCTATCGCAAGCGCATTCAGCGCTTGGCTGCGCTGGCATGCGAGGCGGCAAATCTTGCTGGCGCCATGCAGGCGCTGCTGGACGGCGATCCTTAGTTTTTCGACTGGACTTCGTGTCCCGCCAGAGCGTTGCTGTCGTCACGCCCGGCCTCCGGGCTTTGCGCGGTGCGGGGATCCCCCCCGCGCCCAGCAAGTAGGAGGCGCCCCATGCGCACGCGTGCATTGAAGCAGAAACCGACAAAGGCGGCGAAGTCGCCGGCCAAATCCGCGCAAGGAAAGTCCAAACCAGCCAAAGCGTCCTCGAACAGCAAGATCGACGGTCTCATTGCGCTGCTGCAGGCGCCGCGCGGCGCCAGTCTGGCGGCGATGATGCAGGCCAGCGGCTGGCAGGCCCATTCCGTGCGCGGCGCCATCGCCGGCGCGATCAAGCAGCGGCGCGGGCTCAACATCGTGTCGGAGAAGATCGATGGCGTGCGGATGTATCGGGTTGCGCCATGAGCAGCGGCGAAACGCTCAATGGGCTGCAGGATTTAGACATTCATGGCCTGCGCCGTGCGTGGCGTCAGCATCTTCGCGAGCGGGCGCCGCGCTGCCGGTCGGCGGAATTCCTGCGCTTTGAATTGGCGTGGCGGCTGCAGGCCAAGCGCGAGGGCGGCCTGGACCGCATCACCAGCCGGCGGCTGCGCGCCGAGGCGCGGCTGCTGCAGGCGGGCGTGGAAACGCCACGCGCGCGGCCGCCGGCGCTGCCCGTCGGCGCGCAATTGCTGCGCGAATGGCGCGGCCGTTCGCATCATGTCGCGGTGGCCGCCGCCGGCTATGTCTATGACGGCAAGACCTACCGCTCGCTGTCCTTGATCGCGCGCCAGATCACCGGCGCGCGCTGGTCGGGCCCGCGCTTCTTTGGAATCCAGGGATGAGCGCGCGCTGCGCCATCTACACGCGCAAATCCAGCGAGGAGGGGCTGGGGCAGGATTTCAACGCGCTGAATGCGCAGCGCGAAGCCTGCGAAGCCTTTATCCGCAGCCAGAGCGGCGAGGGCTGGCGCATCGTGCCGACGAGCTATGACGATGGCGGCTATTCCGGCGGCACGATGGCGCGGCCCGGCCTGCAGCGGCTGCTGGCCGATGTGGAGGCCGGGCTGGTCAATACGATCGTGGTCTACAAGGTCGATCGGCTGACGCGATCGCTGGCGGACTTCGCCAAGATCGTGGAGCGGCTGGATGCGCGCAACGCCTCCTTCGTGTCGGTGACGCAGGCCTTCAACACCACGACCAGCATGGGACGGCTGACCCTCAACGTGCTGTTGTCCTTCGCCCAGTTCGAACGCGAGGTCACCGGCGAGCGGATCCGGGACAAGATCGCCGCCTCCAAGCAGAAGGGCATGTGGATGGGCGGCCGGGCGCCGCTCGGCTACGAAGCCGCCGGACGCACGCTGGCGATCGTGCCGGAGGAAGCCGAGATCGTGCGCTGGATTTTCCAGCGCTACCTCGCGGTGAAATCGGCGCCGATCTTGGCTGCGGAGCTCGAGGCGCGGGGCGTCCGCTCGAAACGCCATGTGTTCAAGGACGGGACGTCGATCGGCGGCCACATCATGCGCGTGGGCCAGCTCAATTATATCCTGCGTAACCGCACCTATACCGGCGTCGTGGTGCATGGGCAGGCGCAGCACCCGGGCCTGCATCCGCCGATCATTGACCCGGAGCTGTTTGCCGCGGTGCAGGCGTTGCTCGATCGTCGCGGCGGCCCGCGCGTCCAGCGCGAACGGCCGGGGCTTTGGCTGCGGGGCAAAGTGTTCGATCGTCGCGGTCGACGCATGCACGCGATCACCGCCTCGAAAGGCGCGGGCCGCTTCCGCTATTACGTCGCCAGTCCGAAAAGCCGCGCCGAGGGCATAACGCTGCGCGCGCCTGCGTTCGCGCTGGAAACCGCCATCAACGAATTGCTCGAGCGGGTGCTCGGCACGCCCTTGGCGGAGGGCGTCGACGCGCTCGTCTCGGTCAGCTTGGAGGTAAAGCGCGTAATCGTGCGCCTCCACGGCCAGGACCTCGCCGCCATTTCTGCACGCCTGCGTGCAGGCGAAAGCGCGGAAGCGAAAGAGGACGCGATCGCGATCACCTTGCCGATCGCGTTTCGCCGCTGGCGCGGCGGCGCCGCCTTCTTCGACGACGCCGGAAAGCCGAGCGTGGCGCCGGCGCCGGATGCGTCGCTCATCAAAGCACTCGCCCGCGCCCACGCATGGCGGGCGCTGCTCACCCAATCGCCGCGGGTAAAAGACGCCGCCGAACGCGCCGGCGCCAATCCCAGCTATTTTTGGCGGGTGACCCGGCTGGCCTATCTGGCGCCGGACATCACCCGTCGCATCGTCGCCGGCCAAGCCGGCTTTCTCTCGCTGCATCGCCTGATGGCGATCGATATCCCGCAAGACTGGGATGCGCAGCGCCGGCTTCTGCGCGACTAGGCGTCTGCCGTTTTCGCGTAGTTTTCGCGCCGGTCGCCTGTTGTCTCGGCCGCGGCGCCTGTTCTTTATTGTAGCCCGCCTGTTCTTTTTCGCGCCTTTTCTGATCGTTTCGGGCGGAAAGCCTGTTGTTTTCCGGGGCTTGGCGCGGATCGCCGCCTGAAATGCGGCAAAAACGCCTGAATCGCGCCTGTTCTTATAGTCTCCGGCCGGCGAAACCGTACTGGTTGCGCCCGCGCGCGGAGACGCGCGCGGCGGATTTCGCCTGATATTCGGCTCTGCGTTGGGGAGGGCGCCGTCTACCGACGGTTTGGTCGCGGTTATGCGCCGACTTGGCGGTCGCCAAGCCGAGGGCTTTCACGTCTTTTCGCGGGTCGGACTGGTTGGTGGAGCCAAGCGGGATCGAACCGCTGACCTCCTGCATGCCATGCAGGCGCTCTCCCAGCTGAGCTATGGCCCCATTTCGCGCCGGGTTGGGGGCCCGGCGTTGAAGGCGGCGAACCTAGGCGGCGAGTCGGGCGGATTCAAGCCGAACCTTCTCGCCGGGCGGGTTCACCCAACAATGCTTTGGACGATCAGCTCGGCTCTTCCTCGCCCTCGCCGATCTCCCCCAATTCGTCTTCGGGGAATTCCTCTTCCTCGTCTTCCAGGATCGGCACCGCGTCGTCTTCTTCCGTGCTGTCGGCGTCCTCGCCGACGTCCTCGGAGAAGCCGGCCGGGATCTCATCGGAGTTCGCGGGGCCTTCGTCCTCGTCCTCGTCGCCGACAGAGCCCTCGGGCGCTTCGGCGACCGCCTCGTCGAGCTCGGCCGCTTCCACGGTTTCTTCTTCCTCGGCCTCCGCTTCGGGCTTTTCGTCCTCATCGTAGGCCGGCGAGCGCGTGCGCACGCGCTTCATCCGCACCGCTTCGTCCTGGGGATCGAACGCAGTCTGGCACTTCGGGCAGACCGCCGGGCGCTTGCCGAGGTCGTAGAATTTCGCGCCACAGCTCGGGCAGACCTGCTTGTCGCCGAGATCCGCTTTTGCCACACCGCTCTCCGTAAAAAGGCGGGGTCGCTTGCCACGCGCGGAGCCCCCTGTCAAAAGCTTTGTCGCTGAATTTTCAGCCCTCCGGACGCCATTCCCCCATGCATTTGACAGCGCGCCCGTCAGGACCGCTTACCGGCGCCGCTCGCGCGCCGGGCGACAAATCGGTCTCGCACCGTGCCTTGATCCTCGGCGCGATGGCCAACGGCCGGACCGATATCGTCGGTCTCCTTGAAGCCGCTGATGTTTTAGCCACCGCCAATGCCATGGCGGCCTTCGGTGCGGGCGTCGAACGGCTGAGCGAGGGACATTGGCGGATCATGGGCAAGGGCGGCTTCGCCCAGCCCAGCGCGATCATCGATTGCGGCAATTCCGGCACCGGCGCGCGCCTGATCATGGGCGCGGCGGCGGGCTATCCGATCGAGGTGACCTTCACCGGCGATGCTTCGCTGCGGTCGCGCCCGATGGGCCGCGTGCTCGACCCGTTGAAAGCGATGGGGGTTGAGGTCCTGTCCGATACCGATGGACGTCTGCCGCTGACGATCAAGGGCGGACGCCTCAAGGCGATCCGCTATCGCCTGCCGGTTGCGTCCGCGCAGGTGAAGTCGGCGATCCTGCTGGCCGCGCTGCACGCCGAGGGCGTCACGGAGGTGATCGAACCGGAAGCGACCCGCGACCACACCGAGCTGATGCTCAACGGCTTTGGCGCCGCGGACGTCACGCGCGAAGGCGACACGATCCGGCTCGCGAACGCACGCGCGTTCGACGGCCAGCCCGAATTGATCGTACCGGGCGATCCGTCTTCCGCGGCGTTTCCGATCGTCGCCGCGCTGATGACGCCGGGCTCCGACATCACGGTGCACAACGTGATGCTCAATCCGCTGCGCACGGGCCTCATTACCACGCTGCAGGAAATGGGCGGCTCGGTCGAAGTGCACGCGCCGCGTTTCGAGGGCGGCGAGCGCGTGGGCGATCTGCGCGTGCGCTATTCCAGGCTGAGGGGCGTGACCGTGCCGCCGGCGCGCGCGCCCTCGATGATCGACGAGTATCCGATCCTGGCGGTCGCCGCCGCCTTCGCCGAGGGAACGACGGTGATGGACGGGATCGGCGAGATGCGCGTGAAGGAAAGCGATCGCATCGCGCTGATGGCGCGCGGGCTCACCGCCTGCGGCGTGCGGGTGGAGGAAAAGCCCGACGCGATGATTGTCCACGGTGGTCCCGTGCGCGGCGGCGTGGAGGTCGCCACCGAGGGCGATCACCGTATCGCGATGAGCCACCTCGTGCTGGGCCTCGCGGCGCAAGAACCGGTGATTGTGGACGAGGCGGACATGATCGCCACCAGCTTCCCAACCTTCCGCGCGCTGATGGCGGGCCTGGGCGCAGAGATTCAGTGACGCGCGCATGATCATCGCGATCGACGGCACGACGGCATCCGGCAAAGGCACGCTGTCGCGTGAACTGGCCAAGCATTACGGCTTGGCCCGGCTGGACACTGGCGCGCTCTACCGCGCGGTCGCGCTCGCGGTCCTCGATGCGCAAAAGGACGTGCACGATCCGGCCGCGATCGCCGCCGCCGCGCGCGCACTCGATCTCAACGCGATCGACGAATATCGCATCCGCAGCGGCGCGGTGGGCCAAGCCGCCTCCGTCGTCGCGGCCGACCCGGACGTGCGCGCCATCCTCATGGACGCACAGAAACGCTTCGCGCATCAGCCCGGCGGCGCGGTGCTGGACGGGCGCGACATCGGCACGGTCATTTGCCCCGAAGCGGACGTGAAATTCTTCGTCGTCGCGGCGCTGGAAGAGCGCGCGCGCCGCCGCGCGGCGGAATTGACTGGGCGGGGCGAGACGGTGGTCTTCGCCGATCTTATCGCGGCGATCGACGACCGCGACCGGCGCGACATGGCCCGGCCCATCGCGCCGCTGGTCAAGGCGCCCGACGCCCATGAACTGGACACGACCGCGCTGACCATTGCGGAATCGGCCGCCGCAGCGATCGCCATCGTGGACCGGCAATTAGCCAAGCATTAGCCGGCGCGCCCTAGCGCTGAAGGCTGATGCCGCCACAACCATTCAACGACAGCCATGGTCAGGCCGCCGCGTCTCCGCTACTGGACGTAGTGGTGGGGAGAAAATCGATCCTGTTCGGCGCAGTCGCGCTGTTTCTCGCTGCGGAAGCGGGTGAGGCGGTCGCGGCCCCAGTGGCCTGTCCGCCGCAGCCGATCCGCTGGGCGGACGATTGCTCTGGCCTTGCCGGCAAGTCCCTCACCGGTCTCGACCGCCTGCGCTATCTGCCGCTGGGCGAAAACGGCGCGTGGCTGACGCTGGGCGGCGAAGCCCGTGCGCGCACGGAGGACCTTGATCCGCCCGGCTTCGGCGTCGGGCGCTATCACGGCCACAGCTATGTTGAGGTCGCCGCACGGGGCTTGTTCAGCGCCGACCTGCATTTCACGCCGCGGCTGCGGGTGTTTGGCCAGCTCGGCGTCACCGATCAGCACGGCCGGTTCAGTCCGCGCACGCGCGACCAGGACCGGCTGGACGCGGCGCAATTGTTCGTCGATCTCCCGGCACCTGGCCCGGTCAACGTGTTTGCGCGCCTCGGCCGTCAGGAGATCAACCTTTCGGACAATCGCCTGATCGCCACGCGCGACGGGATCACCATGCGCCGCTCGTTTCAGGGCGCGCTGGTCAGCGCCGAGCGGTGGGGCGGCCGGCTGACCGCGATGCGCGGGCGGCCGATGGAATTGGAGCGCGGCTATTTCGACGACACGTTCCAGCGCGGCGAAGTCTTCCAGGCGCTGTCGCTCGATCTGCCGTCGACCCACAATGTCCGCGTCAACGCGTTCCTGTTCGACCGGCTGACGGACGATGTCGATTTTCGCGATTTCGTCGGCGCGGAGCGGCGCTACAGCGGCGGGCTGCACGCGCTTGCCAACGCCGGGCTGCTCAACGCGGACGGGCAGGTGACGCTGCAATGGGGCAAGACGCGGACGGGCGAACCGATTTCCGCCTCGTCCGTCTCCACCGTCTTTACCTACGGCCCGGACGCGCCGCACGATCCGCGTCTGGTCGCGACGCTGGCCTACGCCACGGGGGACGCCCACGTCGGCGATGGCAAGCTGAATACGTTCGACCCGCTCTATCCGAACAATTTCGGGCTCTCGAGTGCGCCGTTCCTGTTCCAAACCAATTACGAGATCGCCGGCGTGCAGGGGCTGGCGCGGTTCGGCCCGACCGATTTCGGCGTGGGCGGGTTTTATCTGACGCGGTTTTCCAACGCCGACGTGCTTTATTTCGAGCATGAGCAATTGCCCGGCACCGATGGTCCCGAGCGCAAGACCGCCGTGATGCTGCAGGCCAACGCCCGCACCGCGCTCGGCCGTCGTGCGGAATTAGGCTTAGTGGCGGTGGACGCCCTGGTCGGCGACAACATTAAAGCCGCCGGCGGGCGCAATACGGCCTATCTCCGGGTGGACCTGGTTACGCGCTTTTAGGCGCGTATCTGGCTTGCCGGGCCCGGCCGCCCTACTTATAGAGACCTCGGCGTCGGCCGCCCTTCAATGTGGCCCCTCGCGTTCGATGAACGCTTTGCCGCCGCCCCGACTGCACTTCCCCTCATTTGAGACGGCAGCGCACGCCGGCCCCGTCAACCAGGGCGCTATTGCCCAGACCGCCGGAAACAACCGGCCGGCAAGTTATTGTCGTTTGGAGAACTACATTTGGCTACCCAGCAACAAAGCTCGATGAACCCGAGCACTCAAGATTTCGCCGCCATGCTCGAAGAGAGCCTGGCCGAAAAGGCCCGCCGCGAAGAAGCGTGGACGCGCCTGGAAAAGAACTTCGCCGCCAACGAACCGGTGATGGGCGTGCTCGTCAGCCGCGTGAAGGGCGGTTTCACGGTGGACCTCGGCGGCGCGAACGCGTTCCTGCCGGGTTCGCAAGTCGACATCCGCCCGGTGCGCGATGTCGGCGCGCTGATCAACATCAGCCAGCCGTTCGCGATCCTGAAGATGGACCGCGCGCGCGGCAATATCGTCGTCTCGCGCCGCGCCGTGCTTGAGGAAACCCGCGCTTCCGAGCGCGCCGAAATCGTCGGCCAGCTGCAGGAAGGCGAAATCCGCGAAGGCGTGGTCAAGAACATCACCGATTACGGCGCGTTCGTGGACCTCGGCGGCATCGACGGCCTGCTGCACGTCACCGACATGAGCTGGAAGCGCGTTTCCCACCCCAGCCAAGTGCTGAACGTGGGCGACACGGTGAAAGTGCAGATCGTCAAGATCAACCCGGAAACCCAACGTATTTCGCTGGGCATGAAGCAGCTTCAGTCCGATCCGTGGGACGGCGTGGAGCAGAAATATCCGGCTGGCGGCAAGTTCACTGGCCGCGTCACCAACATCACCGATTACGGCGCGTTCGTTGAACTGGAGCCGGGCGTCGAAGGCCTGGTGCACGTCAGCGAAATGAGCTGGACGAAGAAGAACGTCCATCCGGGCAAGCTGGTCTCCACCAGTCAGGAGGTCGACGTCATGATCCTCGACGTCGATGGCGAAAAGCGCCGGATTTCGCTCGGCCTGAAGCAGGTCATGTCCAATCCGTGGGAATCGTTCACCAGCGAGCACCCGGTCGGTTCGGTCATCGAAGGCGAGGTCAAGAACATCACCGAATTCGGTCTGTTCGTCGGCCTCACGCCCGACCTCGACGGCATGGTCCACCTCAGCGACATCGCCTGGGACGCGCAGGGCGAAGAAGCCCTCAAGCGCTACAACAAGGGCGACGTGGTCAAGGCGAAGATCCTCGACGTGGACGTCGAAAAGGAACGCATCAGCCTGGGCATCAAGCAGGTTGAAGCCGATCCGATGGCCGAAGGCGATTACCGCAAGGGTCAGCGCCTGACGGTCGAAGTCGTCGAAGTCGCCTCCGGCGGCGTCGAAGTGGCGTTCGGTCCGAACAATTCGCTGAAGGCGTTCATCCGCAAATCGGATCTCTCGCGCGAGCGGGCCGATCAGCGGCCGGATCGCTTCTCGGTGGGCGACCGCTTCGATGCGCTGGTCACGACGTTTGACCGCGCCTCGCGCAAGGTCAGCCTGTCGGTAAAGGCGCTGGAAATGGCCGACGACAAGGAAGCCATGGCCAAATTCGGGTCGTCCGACTCGGGCGCCTCGCTGGGCGATATTCTCGGCGCGGCCCTGCGCGGTGAAAAGGACAAGAGCTAACGGATTTTCGAGTCCCGATAGCGCGAAATACCAAGTGGGCGGCAGGGGAAACCCTGCCGCTCATTTGTTTTCCTCAGCCAAAGGCAAGCCGCACTTGGACTTGATCGACCCCGGCGCTGATTTTCTTGATTTTTCTTGACGGCGCGTTCGGCTAGGAGTTTGATTTCACTCCGTTACGGCGGAGTGGCCTTGATGCTGAGATCCGAGCTCGTGGCGCGGTTGCAGCAGCAATTCAGCGACTGGAAAGCTGCTGACGTCGAGGTGATGGTCGACAGCGTCCTGGAACAGGTCGCCGGCGCGCTTGAGCGCGGCGATCGCGTCGAAATTCGTGGCTTTGGGGCGTTTTCAGTCCGCATGCGCGATGCGCGTGTCGGTCGCAATCCGCGCACCGGCGCTTCGGTCGGCGTTGAGGCCAAGCGCGTCCCCTTCTTCAAGGCCGGCAAGGAATTGCGCGCGCGCGTCACCAATGGCAGCGCCGAGGACGACGAGGATTAGCGCCGCGGCGCGGCGGGGGAGAGCCCATGCTCAAGGAATTCCGTGAATTCGCGCTCAAGGGGAGCGTGGTCGATCTGGCCGTGGGCGTGATCATCGGCGCCGCGTTCGGTACGATCGTTTCGTCCCTGGTCGACGACATCATCATGCCGCCGATCGGCATGCTGCTCGCCGGTATCGATTTCGCTGCGCTCAAGCTGATCTTGAAGCAGGGCGCGCCTGCAATCGCCGCCACCGCGACGACGCCGGCTGTCCCCGCCGTGCCGGAAGTTGCGATCAATTACGGCAAGTTCCTCAACGCCGCGATTAAGTTCCTTATCATCGCCTGGGTGCTGTTCCTGGTGGTGAAGGGCATGAATTCGATGAAGCGCAAACAGGAGGCCGCGCCGCCGGCCGCCGCGCCGGAAGTGCCGGCTGACGTGAAGCTGCTCGGCGAAATTCGCGATCTGCTAGCGAGGAAATAGCGCTTCCTTCCCCCGCTCGCGGGCGAGGGGCAGGGATGGGGGCGCTATCGGCGTCCCGTCCGTTTGCAAAATTCCCCCACCCCTTCCCCTCCCCCGCAAGCGGGGGAGGGACTACCTGTGTGCTCCATGACCGACGTCAAAATCTGCGGGGTGAAGACGGCCGACGCGCTCGACGCCGCGCTGGCCGGCGCGCGCTATGTCGGCTTCAACTTCTTCCCCCCCAGCCCGCGCTATATCGCGCCGGCTGCCGCCGGGCCGCTGGCCCAGCGCGCCCGGGGCAGGGCCGATATCGCCGCGGTCACGGTCGACGCCAGCGACGCCCTGCTGGAGGAGATCGCCGCCGCCTTGTCGCCGGACTGGATCCAGGCCCATGGCGACGAAAGCCCGGCCCGGGTCGGCGCGCTCCGCCGCTTTGCCCGCAAGGGCGTGATTAAGGCGCTCCAGATCGCCCGGGCCGAGGATTTCGCGCAGGTCGAGGTCTATGCGCCGGTGGCGGATCTGTTCCTGTTCGACGCCAAGGCCCCGAAGGGTGCGGACCGGCCTGGCGGCCATGGCGCGGCCTTCGACTGGACCTTGCTGGCCGGGCGGCGCTTTTCCCGGCCCTGGCTACTGTCTGGCGGCCTCGCGCCGGAGAATGTGGCCAATGCCGTTAAGCTTAGCGGCGCCCCCGGCGTGGACGTCGCCTCTGGCGTCGAGACCGCCCCGGGGATAAAGGACCCCTCCCGCATCGCCGCCTTCCTGGCCGCTGCGACCTTAGCCTAAAAAGGCCGATGGCTTCCGAACCTTTGCGTAACCGGTCCGATTTGCCCGACGAGCGCGGACGCTTCGGCGAGTTTGGCGGGCGCTACGTCGCCGAGACGCTGATGCCGCTCGTGCTCGATCTGGAGCGCGCCTACCGCGCGGCGCAGGCCGATGCGAGCTTCCAGGCCGAACTCGATTCCTATTTGCGCGATTATGTCGGCCGGCCGAGCCCGCTCTATTTTGCCGAGCGCCTGACCGATCATTTCGGCGCCGCGAAAATCTACTTCAAGCGCGACGAGCTCAATCACACCGGCGCGCACAAGATCAATCACTGCCTGGGGCAAGTGATCCTCGCCAAGCGTATGGGCAAGACGCGGATCATCGCGGAAACCGGCGCCGGCCAGCATGGCGTCGCCACTGCGACGGTGTGCGCGCGCTTCGATCTGCCCTGCGTTGTGTTCATGGGCGCGACGGACATGGAGCGTCAGAAGCCGAACGTCTTCCGCATGAAGATGCTCGGCGCGGAAGTGCGCCCCGTGGAAAGCGGCACCGGCACGCTGAAAGACGCGATGAACGAGGCGCTGCGCGACTGGGTCACCAATGTCGACAGCACCTATTACTGCATCGGCACGGTCGCTGGCCCGCATCCCTATCCGGAAATGGTGCGCGATTTTCAGTGCGTCATCGGGCGCGAAGCGAAGGCGCAAATCCTCGAGAAAGAAGGGCGCTTGCCCGATGCGCTGCTCGCCGCGATCGGCGGGGGCAGCAATGCGATGGGCCTGTTCTATCCCTTCATCGACGATGCGAGCGTCAAACTGTTCGGCGTCGAAGCTGCGGGCAAGGGCTTGAACAGCGGCCTCCACGCCGCGGCGCTCGCAGGCGGCAAGCCGGGCGTGCTGCACGGCAACCGCACCTATCTGCTGCAGAACGAAGACGGCCAGATCACCGACGCGCACTCGATCTCCGCGGGCCTGGATTATCCTGGCATTGGCCCGGAGCATTCCTGGCTGCACGACACCGGTCGCGCGACGTATCTCTCCGCCACCGATCAGGAAGCGCTCGACGCGTTCCAGCTCTGCACGAAGCTGGAGGGCATCATCCCCGCGCTTGAGCCCGCGCACGCGCTTGCGCGCGTTGGCGATGTGGCGCGCGAAGTCGGCAAGGGCGGAATCGTGATCATGAATCTCTGCGGCCGCGGCGACAAAGATATCTTCGCCGTCGCCGGCTATCTGGGGATGGACATTTGAGCGCGCGCATCGATTCCACGTTCGCGCGCCTGAAAGGCGAAAACCGCGCGGGCCTGATCGCCTATGTGATGAGTTTCGACCCCGACCGGGCGACCAGCCTGGATATCCTCAGGTCTTTGCCGAAGGCCGGGGCGGACGTGATCGAGCTGGGCTTTGCCTTTTCCGATCCGATGGCCGACGGAATTTCCATCCAGCGCGCCGCCGAGCGGGCGCTCAAGGCCGGGGCCAGTCTCAAGGGCAGCCTGGAGCTGGTTTCGGCCTTTCGGCAGGAAAACAAGGAAACTCCAGTAATATTAATGGGTTATGCTAACCCCGTGGAACAGATGGGTTATGCGGTCTTCGCGGAGGCCATGCATAAGGCCGGCGCGGACGGGGCGATCATTGTCGATCTGCCCCCGGAAGAGGATTTCGCCCTGCGCCAGGAATTCGCCGCGCGCGGGCTTTCCCTTATCCGGCTAGCGACCCCCACGACAGACGCCGCCCGCCTGCCCACGGTTCTCGAAGGGGTGAGCGGGTTTGTATATTATGTTTCAGTGACGGGCGTGACCGGTACGAAGAAGATCGCGGCCGATGCGGCGGCCCAGGCGGTCGCGCGCATCAAGGCGAAGACCGATCTGCCGGTGGCGGTCGGGTTTGGCGTGCGCGAACCGGAAGCGGCTGCTTCCATCGCGCGGGCCGCCGACGCGGTCGTCGTCGGCTCGCTGTTCGTGGACGAAGTGCGCGCTGCGCTGAATGCGGGCGCGCCGGCAAGTGCGGTGGCGCGTGTCACCGCGAGCGTTAAGGCGATGAGCGATGCGGTGCGTCATGCCCGCGAAACCATGAAAGCTTGAGGGCAAGCCCCGTGTCTGAACGCAAATCCTGGTTTTCCAGCTTCACCCGTCCGGGCCTTAAAAAGCGCGAGGAAAAGGAAACGCGCGCCGACAAGGAAAAGCGCGATAAGGCGACGCCGGACAATCTCTGGATCAAATGCCCCGCGACGGGCGAGCTGATCTACCAGACCGATCTGGAAGCGGCGCAATGGGTGACGCCCGCGGGCTTTCACATGCGCATCGGTCCGGCGCAGCGCTTCAAATATCTGTTCGACGGCGCATACACGGAATTGCAGCTGCCGCCGGTCCCAGTCGATCCCCTGAAGTTCAAGGACGACAAGCGCTATGTCGATCGCCTGAAGGCGGCGCGCGCGAAAACCGGGCGGGCCGATTGCATGGGCGCGGCCTATGGCGAAATCCACGAGCACCCGAGTGTCGTGCTGGTGCAGGATTTCAGCTTCATGGGCGGTTCGCTCGGCATGGCGGCGGGCGAGGCGTTCATCACCGCCGCGCGCGAAGCGGTAACCCGGCGCGCGGCGTTGATCTGCTTCACCGCGTCCGGCGGCGCGCGCATGCAAGAGGGGATTTTCTCCCTGATGCAAATGGCGCGCACGACGCTGGCGATTCAGGATCTGCGCGAAGCGGGTTTGCCCTATATCGTCGTGCTCACCGATCCGACGACGGGCGGCGTCACCGCGTCCTTCGCGATGCTCGGCGATATCCAATTGGCCGAGCCGGGCGCGCTGATCGGCTTTTCCGGCCCGCGCGTCATCGAGCAGACCATCCGCCAGAAATTGCCGGAAGGCTTCCAACGCGCGGAATTCCTTGAAGACAAGGGCATGGTCGATGCGGTCGTCGATCGCCGGCGCCTTCGCGACACGCTGTCTTCGCTCATGGGCGTGCTGATGGCGCGCCGCGTAGCGCAATTGGAATTGCCGCTGCTCGAAGCGCCGACGGCTGCGGCGCTGCCTGCGCCGCCAGAGCGTCTGTCCCCGCCGCGCCGCGCGGCGGAACGCGCCGAACCGCGCCGCGTACGTCCAAAGGCGCGGGCGGCGGAGTAGTACGCTCCTTCAATTTGAGGCTGCGAACGTTCACGTGAGCGAATGCGCAATGACGCGCCTTCCTCCCCCCTCGTGGGGGAGGAATGAGGTGGGGGGCACGAACGATCGTCGTGCTGCGTGCCTAAAAGGCGTTGCAACGATGCAGGTCGATCGACCTGGCCCCCCACCCCTAACCCCTCCCCACGAGGGGGACGGGAAGCGCATTTGCCTGCGCACGCATTATTTGTTTTCGCCACACCATGATCGTTTCACCTACTGACCCTGTCTCCGCGCGCCTGGCGAAAGTCGGCGTGGAATTCGGCCACGGCCATGCGCTGGCGCTGACGCGGATTGAGGATGCGCTCGAAGCGCTCGGCAGGCCGCAGGATCGCTTGCCGCCCGTGATCCATGTCGCGGGCACGAACGGCAAGGGCTCGGTCTGCGCCTATTTGCGCGCGATCACCGAAGCGGCGGGCCTGAAAGCGCATGTTTTCACCTCGCCGCATCTGATCCGCCCGAATGAGCGCGTGCGCGTCGCGGGCGCGCTGGTCAGCGATGCGCAATTCATCGCCGCGCTCGATCGCGTCGCCGCCACAGGCGTGGAAGTGACGTATTTCGAAGCGATCACCGCCGCCGCCTTCGTGATGTATGCGGAAACGCCGGCCGATCTGTTGGTGCTGGAAACCGGCCTCGGCGGGCGCGTTGATGCGACGAACGTGTTGCCCAAACCGGCCGCCACGATCATCACGCCGATCGATCTCGATCACGCGCATCTGCTCGGCGATACGTTGGCGAAAATCGCCGGCGAAAAGGCGGGCATCCTGAAGCCTGGCGTGCCTGGGGTGATCGCGCGTCAGCAGCGCGACGCGATGGGCGTGATCCAAGCGAACGCGGATGAGGTCGGGGCCACGCTGCTGACCTGCGGCGAAGAATGGGATTGCTGGACCGCCGGCGGACGGCTGCTGGTGCAGACGGAAGACCGTTTGCTCGATCTGCCGCTGCCCGGCCTCGCCGGTCCGCACCAGATTGAAAACGCCGGCCTCGCCGTACGCGCCGCGCTGTTGCTCGACACATTCAGCGAAGCCGCGATCGGGCAGGGCATTGCAAACGTCCAATGGCCGGGACGCCTGCAGCCGCTGACGCGCGGCCCGCTCGCCGCGCCCGTCCTCGCCGCGGGCGGCGAGCTTTGGCTCGACGGCGGCCACAACGCGCATGCGGGCCGCGCGCTCGCCGCGGCGCTGACGCAGCTGCCGCCGCGCGACACGGTGCTGATCGTGGGCATGCTCGGCACGAAAGATGCGGGCGGATTTCTTTCGCCGCTCGCCGCGCACGCCACGCGCCTCATCGCGGTGCCGGTGCAGGCTTCGCGCGCCGCGCGCACGCCGGAAGAATTGGCCGGCGAAGCCCGCGCACATGGCTTCGGCGCCATCGCCGCGGACAATTTGCAAAGCGCCATCGCGCAAGCGCTGCAAACGCGCGAGCCCCGCGTTCTGATCTGCGGCTCGCTCTATCTCGCGGGTGAAGCGCTAGCGCAAAGCGGAATACGTTTGGAATAGCTTCGCCGTTACCCTCCCCGCATGGGGGAGGCTAAAAGTGCTCGTCATCACCCAAACAAAAATCCCGGACCTTGCGGCCCGGGATTTTGTGATCTCGCGAACGGCGGCTGGCGTTACGCCTGCACGCTTTCGTTCAGCCATTCCAAAATCTTGCTCTTCGGCATCGCGCCAACGCGGGTGGCGGCGACCTTGCCGTTCTTGAACAGCATCAGCGTCGGCACGCCGCGCACGCCGTACTTGCCCGGCGCCATCGGATTGTCGTCGATGTTCAGCTTCGCGACGGTGACCTTGCCTTCCAGCTCGCTGGCGATTTCTTCGAGCGCCGGGCCGATCTGCTTGCACGGGCCGCACCACTCCGCCCAGTAATCCACCAGGACCGGCTTTTCGGCCTTGAGGACGTCGGACTCGAAGCTGTCGTCAGAGACTTTGACCGTGGCCATCAGGAACTCCGCAAATAGGGTAGGCGAGATGTATGGAGCGCGCCCGCCAGCGTCAACTGAAGCGCCCGAGTCGCCATAATAGTTTATGAAAGCCGCGCTTCGGCCAGCAATTCCGCCGGGATTTCCATGAGTTTCGGCGCCTCGGTCCATAAGATCGCACAGCGCACGGCGCGGCCCGGAAACGCCTTGGCCAGCACCGCCGCATAGGCCGCCATCTGGGACACGTAAGAGGCTGGAATCCGGTTCGATTCCAGCGGCGCGGGCCGGTCGGTCTTGAAATCGAGCGCCAGCACGTCCGTGTCTGTCACCACCAGGCGGTCGACGACGCCGGCGATCCGGCGCCCATCGGCGAGCACGCCGACCACCGGCGCTTCTGCACGGCTCGATTGCGAAAACACTGGCGCGAAGGCCGGGTCGTTAATCACGCCGAGCGCCTCTTTTGTCAGCAACGCAGCTTCGTCCGCCTCGACGCGGCGGCTGGTCAGCCACGCTTTGCCCGCCGCTTCGCGTTGGTCCGGCGCAATCTCCGGCAGCCGCTCCAGCAACGCATGGATCAGCTTGCCGCGCCGAAAGCGTTTGCGCCCGCCGCCGCGTGCGACGAACACCGGCGGCTCGTCTTGCCCCAATTGCGATGGCGCGAGCGAGCGTGGCGCGGGCGCCTCTTCCGCAGCCTGTTGCGCAGCCCATGCCGGCAGCGCGTCCACGTGCACACGCGCGGCGCTGCGCGTCATCGCCTTCGTATAAGCGCCGAGCCGCAGGCCCGCGCCGAACGGCGTCTCGATTGCTTCCGCGCCCGCGTGGTTAAGGCCGTTCTCGATCAGCTCGTGCCAAGTCTGCGCCGGCAAATCTACGCCATCGCATTCCCACGTCCCGCCCGCGCGGCCCGTCTTCGCATTGCCGAACGCTGGCCCGCAGACCAGCAGCCGGTCGCGCGCACGCGTCATCGCGACATAGAGCAGGCGCAGATGTTCGCGATAGCGCGCGGCGGAAAGCTTTTTGCGCGCCGCTTCGGTGACGTCGTCATCGGCGGCGCGGCGCGGCGAGAAATAGATTTCGCCGTCCTCAATCATCAGGCCGGTCAGTTCGGTTTCGTCGAAACGTCCCGTCGTGTCCGCCAGGATCACGACCGGCGCCTCCAGCCCCTTGGCGCCGTGCACGGTCATCACGCGCGCGGCGTGCGTACCGGCCTCCATCTCGCGCTTGACCGGCGTCTCATCCGCTTCGATCGCCGCGAGCAGATGGTTGAGGCTCGCGGGTCCGCGATCGCCGATCGCTTGCGCGCGCGCCAGCAATTCCTCCACCGGATCGCGCGCGGGCGGGCCAAGCCGCGCGAACATCCGCGCCCAGCCGCTTTTTCCCGCCGCGTCCGGCGTCTCCAGAATCCGCGCCAGGAAATCGTAGGGCGCGACCGCACGCTGCGCGATCACCGTGTCGATATAGTCGGACGCGGCCTTGTGCTTGGCGCTGGCGTGGAGGCGATCGATCAGGCGCACGCCATTGTCGCGTCCCGCCGCCAGCATCAGCAGATCGTCTTCTTCCAGGCCGATGAACGGGCTCTTCAATGCCTCCGCGAGCGAAAGATCGTCGCCGGGATCGAGCGCGATGCGCATCAGCGACAGCAAATCCTGCACCGCCAATTCGTCGTTCAGCTGCATGCGGTCCGCGCCCGCGACGTCGAGATCGGCCGCTTTCAGCGCGCGCAGCATTTCGCTGAACACCGGCCCGCGCTTGCGCACCAGAACCAGCACGTCGCCCGCATGCATCGGGCGCAGCGTCGGCGTTTTCGCGCGCTCGTCCCAGATGGTCTCGCCGTTGTCGATCCAGCCTTTGACCAGCTTCGCGACTTCGTCGGCCAGCTTGCCCGCGGCGGTGGCGCTGGATTCCAGATCGAGTGGCGCGTCCCACGGCTGCGGCTCGCGCCGCGGCGGGCGCAGCGTCACCGGCCAATATTCCACCACGCCTTGCTCGCCCTCGCGCTTGGCGACGTGGCGCTGCACTTCCGATTCTGTCGGCTCGCCCGCGCCAAGCGGCTGGTCCGCAAACGTCGCATCCACCGCATCGAGCACGGTCTGCGTCGAGCGAAAGCTCATCGCCAGCTGCGGCGCGACGAATTTGCGCCCCGCCGCCGCCGCGCGCATCGAGAGCTCTTGGTTTTCCGCCAAAAAGCGCGTCGGGTCCGCGCCCTGGAACGAGTAGATGCTTTGTTTCGGATCGCCGACCGCAAACACAGTGCGCGTCGGCGCGCGCGCGCTTTCGCCGGAGAAGAATTCCGCCTGCAGCGGCGCGATCAGCGCCCATTGGCTGGGCGAGGTGTCCTGGCCTTCGTCGATCAGGATATGTTCGATGCCGCCATCGAGCTTGTAGAGCACCCAGGGCGCCGCATCGGCATGCGCGAGCAGGGCGTGCGCGTGCGCGATCAGATCGTCGAAATCGAGCGCGCCGATCGCGGTCTTGGCCTCCGCGTAATGCGTCAGCAATCCGTCAGCAAGCGTCAGCAGCGCGTTGACGTCGTCCGCGCGGTCGATCGCTTTCAGCGCCTTGCATGCGATTTCCGCGCGCGTCTGTTCGGCGTCGAAGACGATGCCATGCCCGGCATTGCGCGCGGCCTTGGTGATCAGGCTGGCGCGGGCGCAGCCGTCTTCCTTTAGGAAGATATCGAAATAATCGTCCACGCGGCCGCTCGCCCGCGCCAGATCAATGCGCGCCGCGCACTTCACATCGTTCGCGCTGCTGGCGCGGAGGAAGCTCGCGGCGTCGCCCAGCGCATCCCACGGAATGCGCGCTAGGAAATCGCGCTCCGCGGCGGTGCGGTCCTGCTTGGCGCCGTGCCGCTTGCGTAGGCTCGCGCGCGCCGCGCCGATCCCGCCGGGCCGGTTGGCGAGTGCGGCGAATGGCGCCCGCTGATTGGCGATCGCGCCCAACAGATCGTGCAGGCGCCGCGCGTCCAGGCGTTCGGCAAAATGCGCCAGCGCGTCTGCTTCGGCGCGCGCGGCATGCGCCCAGGCGGCGGCGACCAGCAAGCCCGCTTGCGTTTCGTCGGCGATCTCAAAGCCGGGCGGCACACCCGCTTCCAGCGGAAAGCGCTTCAGCAGCCGTTCGCAAAACGCGTGGATCGTCTGGATGCGCAGACCGCCCGGCGTTTCCAACGCACGGGCGAACAGCGCGCGCGCTTTGGCGAGATCGCCAGATGGCGCGCCGAGGTCGCTGAGCGCCGCGCGCAATTTGTCGTCGTCCATGACGCACCAGGCGCCGAGGCGGTCGAACAGGCGGCGCTGCATCTCCGCTGCTGCCGCTTTCGTGTAAGTGATGCACAAAAACGCCGAAGGCGCGCCGCCCGCGAGTAGCAGGCGCGCCACGCGATCGATCAGCACTTTGGTTTTGCCCGAGCCGGCGTTGGCGGTGACGAACACCGACGCGTTCGGATCGGCGGCTGCGCGTTGGCCGGCCTGCGCGAGGGCGTAGGCGCTCATTGCTCGGCCTCGATCGCGGCCCATTCCTTGCGCCGCGCCAGGTGGTCGTACTCGTCGATGTCGTTCAGGAATTCCACGCGCGGCTTGGACAGAAACGCACCGCCCGCCGCATAATGCGCCAGCAGCCGCTTCAAGCCCGCAAGCGCGTTGGCGGACGCGGCCTCAACCCCGCCTTCCAGCACGCAAACGCGTGGCCCAGAATTTGTGCCGGCGAAGCGCCAGTAGATCAGTGCGCGCGTTGCGCCCTTCGGCACGTTGTCGAACGCGCCGTTCTTCAGCATCACTGCTTCCAGCAGCAGCTGCGGCGCAAGGCCGGTGTTCATTTGGGTGTCGGTCGGCGGACGGCCGCTCTTGAAATCGGTGATCTCGGCTTCGCCGTTGGGCGTGAATTCGATGCGGTCGGCGATGCCGCGCAGCATCACGCCGTCGATTTCGATCGCGGCCGTCTTTTCGAGATAGGGGATGAGGCCGCCCGCGCGACGGGTTGCGGCCCAAGCGATGAATTGTTCGGCCGCAGCCGAAAGACGCGCGCGATACGCCGCGCGCATTTCCGCGACGAAGCCGAAATCCGTGAGCTGCTGGTCGAGCAGCGCGAGCAAGTCGCGCACCTGCGTTTCCGGCGGCGCCTCGCTCGGCGCGAACAATTCCACCGCTTTGTGGATCGCGTTGCCAAGATCGCGCGCATCCACTTCCGCGCCGATCGGACGCAATTGCTCCAGCCTCAGGATGCGCTTGGCGTAAACGGCGTACGGATCGCGGATCAGCTTTTCGACGTCGGTGACGGAAAGCCGCTTCAGCACATGGCCGTGCTTGGCGGGCGCCGGGCGCGGCGGCGCGGTCATCGTCACGTGCTCGGCGCGGTCGAGCGCGCGCGCCCAGGCCAGCGCATCGGCGCGGCGCGGCAGCGTCACGCCCGCGGCCTTCACCAGCGTATCGAGCCGCCAGATCCAGCGCGACGCAACCGAGGGCGCGCCGCCGGCGCGCAGCGCGCGCGTCATCACCACGTCGCGCGCATTGGCGAGCTGCGCGAAATCGTGCGCGGCGAGGCCGATGCGCGCTTCGGCCGGCGCGAGCCCCAGCGCTTCGCGCAGATTGCGCGACAGAAACGGGTCGTCCGGCGGGCGCGCGGGCCAGGCGCCTTCGTTGAGCCCGCCGAGGATCACCAGATCGCGGCGCTGCAAACGCGCTTCCAGCGGGCCCCAGATCGCGAGACGGGGATGATCACCGCCGGCGGCGGGCGCGATGCGTCCCGCGAGCAGCGCGGCGACCAGGCGTGGCGCTTGGTTCGGCTTGATCGGGCCCAGCGCATCGCCGGCCTCGCCGAGCGCTTCGAGGAATTGGTTCGCCGCGGCGCCTGCGCTGTCGCGCCAGACCGCGCCATCGCTCGCACGCTCCGCGGCACCGCTTAGCGCGTCCGCCAGTTTGCCAGCTTGCGCTTCGCCGTCGACGAACGCTTCGCGCAACGGCGCCAGCGCCTGGATCAGCCGATCCAGCAGCAGCGCATGCTTCGCGTGACGCGTGCGAAGATCGGCGAGCGTCTTGTGTTTGCGGGGCCCGCGCAGCGCATCGCCCTCGAATGCGGAGATTTCGCCCGGGCTGGCAAAGCGCGCGAGCGGGTTCTTCAGCAGCCCTGCGAGCGAAAGCGGTTCGCCATCGTCTGCCGCGAGCGCCGCGAGCAAAGTCAGCAACACGCCGGTCGGCGTCTCGCTGAGCGCAACACCGGCGGAGGGCGAAAGCGCCACGCCCCAGCGGCGCATCTTCGCAGCGACGCGCGCGGCAAGGCGTGGATCGGGCGTCACCAACGCGGCGGTGCGCTCTGGCGTTTCCAACGCCTCGCGCAGCATTAGCGCGATGGCCGCGGCTTCTTCCTCTTCGTTGTTAGCCTCGACGAGCGCCAGGCCCGTGCACGCTTCGCGCACGAACGTGTCGTGATCGCCCCAGGGATGGGCCGCGTGCTCCAGCCGCGCGCGCCAGTCCGCGGTGCGGCCCGCGGGCGCGAGCGCTTCGCGCACCAGGATCCGCCGCGCGTTCGCGCGCCGCGATTGCGCCGCGCCCGCCAGCATCGGCACGGCGCGCCGATCGAGGCCGAGCGCGTCGAGTGTGACCTTGAGGCCGTGTTGCGGATGGGAATCCTCGATCTCTTCCCACGCCGCATCGTCGAGATCGCTGTCGAGCCCCGGCAGCACGACAACGCCGCGCGGCAGGCGCGCGACGACCTGCATCAATTCACGCACGGCATGCACTGAACCGGTCGAGCCGGCGATGACCACCGGCGTTTGCGGTGGACGCTTTTCCCACGACGCAGCGAGCGCGCGCAGCAGCACGGTCCGCCGCTCTGCCGGATCGGAGTGGCCGTCGTCGCGCAGGCGCTGCGGCCAATACTCCGCGATGATGCGCAGAAAATTCGCGGAGCGCGCCCAGTGCTGCGCCAGATCGCGCTCGCCCACCAAAGCGGGCAGGCCGCCCCAATCCACGTGCTCGGCCGCGCTCGCCGCATCGAGCAGCGCGCACAATTCATCCGCCGCCGCGATCGCGCCAGCGGGATCGCCAACGCCGCCCTCGGCGCGATCCTTTGCGCGGATAAGCTGCGCGAGTTCGAGGCGCCGCCGCATCGGATCGATCGCGGGCGGCACCTTGAGCGCGATCGGATCGGCGCCCCAAACGTCCGCGTCGTCCTCGACATCCGCGAGCGGGCGGATCGCCGGCAGCAGCATCGCATGGCCGCGCGCGGCGAACGCCTCGATCAGTGCGCGCGCCGCGCGGCGATTGGGCGTCAGCACCAGCGTGTCAGCAAGCGCGAAGGCGTTCTCTGGCGACGAGAGTTCTTCGATCAGCCGGTCGGCGAGCAGATCGAGAAAGCCGACCGAAGGCGGCACGCTGCGCACGCGTGGTGCGCCGCCCGCGAACAGGCCGGCGCTGACCGCCGGCATCAGGCCGCCGTCGCCAGGCGCATTTCTGCCGCCGCGCGCGCGTCCGGATCGCCGACATGCATCCAATAGCCGCCGAGCGGCGCGCCGAAGAGGCGGCCCTGCGCCTGCAGCCGCGCCCAGATGCGGAAAAAGCCGAACGGCTCGCACGGTTCGCCGGCCATGATCGCGGGATCGATGATCTGCACGCCCATATAGGCCCAATCGGCGCGCGCATCTTCGCCGCGGTGCTGCAGGCGTCCATCCGTGTGGAGATGGAAATCGCCCGCGCCGTCAAAGCCGAGGCATTGATCCATCGACGCGAGCATCAGCCGCGCGCCCATCGTAGCGCGGTCAAAGCCATCCGCCAGCCGCGCGATGGCCGAGCCGCTCGGCTCGGTCCAAACGGAATCGATATTCGCCAGCACGATCGGCTCGTCGCCGAGCAGGGGCAGCGCCTGCACCATGCCGCCGCCCGTCTCCATCAGCAGCGCGCGCTCATCGGAGATCACGATCTCAATGTCGCGGCGCTTGGAAAGGTGCGCTTCCAGCATGTCCGCGAACGCGTGCACGTTGACTACCGCGCGCTCCACACGCGCTTCCACCAGCCGGTCGAGCACGTGATCGATCAGCGCCTTGCCTTGCACCGTGACGAGCGCTTTTGGGCGATCATTGGTCAGCGGGCGCATGCGCGTGCCCTTGCCGGCGGCGAGCACCATGGCCGTTCTGGGCGTTCTCATGCGGCGGCTCGCAATTGCGCGGGCGCGACGCTGCCGACGAAATCGGCAAGCTCGCCCAGCGCGGGATGGCGCAGCAGGCGCGCGAGATGGCCCCATTCGCGCGGCATGAACTCGCGATAGCGCACCTTGCCGTCGCGCGCGACGAGACGTGAGAACACGCCCAGAATGCGCAGCGCGTTGAGCGCGCCAAGCACGGAAAGCTCGCGGCGGAATTCCGCTTCGTCCGCGCCGGTGGTTTTCAGATAGCGCGCGATCGCCGCTTCGGACGCCGCCGACGAAACATCGCGGCGCGCATCGTGCAGCAGCATGGCGAAATCCCACGTGCGCCAGCCGCGCACCGCGTCCTGGAAGTCGAGCAGGCCGACGCGTTTCAGGCCTCCGCGCTGCGGCAGCCAGAGCAAGTTTTCAGCGTGATAATCGCGAATGGTCAGCGCGCGCGGAAATTCCAGCGCCTGCGTGATCAGGCCGTCGCGGATGGATTCAAATCGCGCACGCGCCTTGTCGTCGATCCGAATATCGGGATCGGCCTTGCCCAGCCAGTCGACGAACAGATTGGCGTTCACCGTCAGCGCCAGGCGATCGTAATCGAGCAGCGGCCAGGCTTCGTTGTTCGGGGCCGGCAGCCAGCGCGGCAGCGGCCGCTGATGCAGATCGGCGAGCAGATCGGCCGCCGCTTCGTAAAGCGCGATTTCGTCGCCGCCGGCGGCGAGCACATTGGCGAAGAGATCGTCGCCGAGGTCTTCCAGCACCGCTAGGCCGGCATCGACGTCAACGCCGTAAATCTCCGGCGTGGAATAACCGCAATGCGCCAGATGCTGCGCGACCGCGACGAACGCCTCCACGCGCGAGGCGGCCAAACGCGCCGTCGCGTTCCAGCCCATCGCGATGCGCGCTGCGTCATCGGCGTTGGGCGGGCAGGGCGGGCTTTCGCTGTTTGGCGGCGCCAGCATCAGGATTGCGCGCCGGTCCGGCATGATCAGCCGCTCATAGGCGCGCGTCGACGCATCGCCCGCGAGCTTCTGGCGTTCGGCGCGCGCAAAGCCGGTCTCGGCCAGCAGCGCGCTCAGCGCGTGGTCCTGGGCTTCACTCACGGAAGGGAAAATCCTGCGCGGCCGCCATGGCCGGATAGTCGGGCGATTCGGCCCGCTCCGTCGCCCGGCGCGCCGTCCCCCGACAGGGCAAGCTCGATGCGGGTGGACGGCGTCAGTGCGCCCATCCGCTCGGGCCATTCGATGACCATGAGCGCGGTGTCGAGGCCCTCTTCGAACCCAAGATCGAACAGCTCGTCTACGTCCTTCAGCCGGTAGAGATCGAGGTGCCAGAGCGGCCCGCGCGCGCCCTCATAGTTCTGAACCAGCGTGTAGGTCGGGCTGGGAACCTGTGTTTCCCCCGTCCAGGCCGCGATCAGGCCACGCGCCAGGGTGGTTTTGCCCGCGCCCAAGGGGCCGTTCAGGCACAGCACGTCCCTGGGGGAAAGCGCGCCGGCCAGGCGGACGCCCAGCGCCTCCGTCGCCGCCGCATCGGGCAGGCGAAGGACAGACGGGGCCGTGCCGAGTTCTTCGGTTCGTGGCGCATTCATCGGGCCGGAAACTGGCCCGGGCGCGCGGCGGCATCAAGGCCGTTGCGCCTTCCGGCCAGAGGGGCGAGAAGCCAGCCCATGAGCGAGATCGGCAAGGTCGTCATCGTCGGCGCGGGCCAGGCGGCCTGCGAGGCGGCGTTCCAACTGCGCGCGCGCGGCTTTGCCGGGGCGGTCACGATGCTGGGCGAAGAGCCCTACGCGCCGTACCAGCGCCCGCCGCTGTCGAAGAAATTCCTCTCCGGCGAGTGGGACCTTGAGCGGCTGATGCTCAAATCGGACGAGGTCTATGCGGAGAAGGAAGTGCGCCTGCGCCTCGGCGCGCCGGTGACTGGGATCGACCGGATGGCCAAGCGCGTCGCGCTGAAGGGCGGCGAGACGCTGGATTATGACGCGCTGATCCTCGCCACGGGCGGACGGGCGCGGACGCTGCCGCTGCCCGGCGCGGACCTGCCCAATGTCTTTGTTCTGCGCACCATTGCCGACATCGAGGCGATGAAGCCGTTCTTTCAGGCGGGCGCGAAACTGGCGGTGATCGGCGCGGGCTATATCGGGCTGGAAGCGGCGGCGGTCGCCCGCACGCTCGGCCTCGACGTCACCGTCATCGAAGCGATGGACCGCCCGCTGGCGCGGGTCACCAGCCCGGAGGTCGCGAGCTTTTTCCACGCAGAACACGCAAAAAACGGCGTGCGCTTTGTCTTCAACGCGAAGGCGGAGGCCATTCTGGGCGAAGGCCGCGCCAGCGCGGTGGCGATCGCGGATGGCGAAGCCATCGCCTGCGACTTCGTGCTGATCGGGGCGGGCGGCGTGCCGGAGGTGACGCTCGCGCGCGATGCGGGGCTAGAGATCGCCAACGGCGTCGTCACCGACGCGCAATCGCGCACGTCCGATCCAGCGATCTATGCGATCGGCGATTGCGCCTGCCGGCCGCTTTCTCATTACGGAATCGTGGCGCGGCTGGAGAGCGTCCATAACGCCATCGAGGGCGGCAAGATCGCCGCCGCCGCCATCACCGGCCAGACGCCCAGCCCCGAGGAATTGCCCTGGTTCTGGTCAGACCAATATTCGGTGAAATGGCAGATCGCCGGCCTCTTCCAGGGGGCGGACCACGCCGTGCTGCGCGGCGACCCCGCCCAGGGCGCCTTCGCGTGCTTCTATTATCGCGGCGAAACCCTGCTGGCGGTGGACGCCATCAATCGCCCAGGGGAATTCATGGGCGCCAAGCAGGTCCTCCAGCGGGGGCGGACCATTGCGCCCGGCCTGGTTGCCGATATGTCGAAAACCATGAAAGAGATCGTGGCCGCCAGCTTGTGACCGCGATCAGGCCAAAGGGACAATGACCAAGATCACCTATATCGAGCACAACGGCACACCCCACGAAGTGGAGGTGACCGACGGCATGTCGGTCATGGAAGGCGCGATCAAGCATGGCGTGCCGGGGATCGAGGCCGATTGCGGCGGCGCCTGCGCCTGCGCCACCTGCCACGTCTATGTCGACCCGGCCTGGGTGGAGAAAACCGGCAAGGCCTCCTCGATGGAGGAAAGCATGCTCGACTTCGCCAATGACGTGGAGCCGAACTCGCGCCTGTCCTGCCAGATCAAGGTGACCGCCGCGCTCGATGGCCTGGTCGTGCGCATTCCGGAAAGCCAGCACTAGGCCCAACGCGCGCGCCACCCGGGCGATATTGTTGCTTTTTGGTAACTACGCTTTCGGTTCCGCACGCCGAGCTGTGGGTGAAGCCTTCCACAGGGTCTCCGGTCGTGGCTGTATGTGCGGGCGATTTGTGGCGGGGGTTTTGACGACGCCACGGGGCAAAACGGGGAAAGAGGCGCGGTCGGAGGGGCCGCGCCTCTTCTTTTTTGGGCAATTCAATCGCAAGCTTAGCGGATGATCCCAGCCGCCACGCCGATCCTTGAGCTCAGCAATTTCAGCGTCACCTTTTCCACGCCCGACGGGCCGGTCCACGCCGTACGGGAGGTCAACCTCGCGGTCGGGCGCGGGGAATGCCTCGGCGTGGTGGGGGAAAGCGGCTCGGGCAAGACCCAGACCTTCCTCGCCGCCTTTGGCCTAGCCGCGCAGAACGCGGCCATCTCCGGCCAAGCGCTGTTCCTCGGCCAAGACGTCGCCCACGCGGACCGGCGCGCGCTGAACCAGATCCGCGGCAAGCGCGTCTCGATGATTTTCCAGGACCCGCTGACCGCGCTGACCCCGCACATGACGGTCGCCGGGCAGATGGGCGAAGTGCTGGCCCAGCATATGGGGCTCAAGGGCCAGGCGGCGCGCGCGCGCAGCGCCGAATGGCTGACGCGCGTGCGCATTCCGGAGGCGGCGCGCCGGCTCGACCAATACCCGCACGAGCTCTCCGGCGGCATGCGTCAGCGCGTGATGATCGCGATGGCGATGATGACCGGCCCGGACCTGCTCATCGCCGACGAACCCACCACCGCGCTCGACGCGACGGTGCAGGCGCAAGTGCTCGATCTGCTGGACGATCTGCAAAAGGAAACCGGCACGGCGATCGTGCTGATCACGCACGACATGGGCGTGGTCGCGCGCCTCGCGCATCGCGTTTGCGTCATGCGCTACGGCCAGGTGGTGGAGACCGCGCCGGTGGCGCAGCTCTTCAAGGCGCCGCGTGAGGACTACACCAAGATGCTGATCGCCGCCGCGCCGCGCATGGATTCGCCGGTCGGCGAACTTGCGCAGCCCCGGCCTTCGGAAGATTCAGCGCCGCTGCTCGCGGTGAAGGACCTCAAAGTCCATTACCCGGTGCGTATCGCCGATGGCGGGTTCGGCAAAACCAAAATGCTGCGCGCGGTTGACGGCGTCAGCTTCGATCTCTGGCCCGGCGAGACGCTAGGCGTGGTCGGCGAAAGCGGCTGCGGCAAGTCCACGCTCGCGCGCGCCGTGCTGCGCTTTGCGCCGATCAAGTCTGGCGCGGTGACCTTCCTCGGCAAGACGAACGCGGAAGATCGCGCGGAAATCCGCGCCATGCGCAAGGATTTGCAGATCGTCTTTCAGGATCCGCTCGCCAGCCTCGATCCGCGCATGACGGTCGGCGGCTCGATCGGCGAACCGCTAAAAAGCTTCCGCCCCGATCTCGACCGCGCGGCGCGCGAGACGCTGGTGCGCGAGACGATGGAATCGGTGGGCCTCGATACGGGATTGATCAACCGCTATCCGCACGAGCTGTCCGGCGGGCAGAATCAGCGCGTCGGCATCGCGCGCGCGATGATCCTAAAGCCCAAGCTTGTGGTGTGCGACGAAGCGGTCTCCGCACTCGATGTTTCGATCCAGGCGCAGATCGTGCGCTTGCTGGCGTCGCTGCAAAAGGAATTGAACGTCGCGCTCGTGTTCATCAGCCACGATCTCGCGGTGGTGCGCGAGGTCAGCCATCGCGTGATGGTGCTCTATCTCGGCCGCGCCGTGGAATATGGGCCGGCGCAGGCGATCTACGACAACCCGCGCCATCCCTACACCAAGGCGCTGCTGGCCGCGGCGCCGACGCCCGATCCGGCCGAAGCGCGCGCGCGCCCGCGCCTGGCGCTGGGCGATCTGCCGTCGCCGCTCGATACGCGCGCGGCGATGCGGTTCTTGAAATCGCGCCTGATCGACGATCCGGACGCGGAGCAAAAGCTGCCGCAGTTGCAGGACGTCGGCGGCGGCCATTTCGTGGCCGAGTTCGACGAACCCGCCGCCGCGTAGCTAGGCCGACGCCAGAAACGCGTTGGCGAGGCGGTACATTTCCGTGCGGCCTTGCTCAAACAACAGCAGGTGCGTGCCCTTCGCGACGATCTCGTAGCGCTTCGCCGGCGCATTCACCGCCGCATTGATCAGCCAAGTCGCATCCGCATCGCTGCTGAACTTGTCCCATTCGCCGCGAATGACGCAGAGCGGGCAGACAATGCGCGCCGGGTCGTAGGCCAGCTTGCCCGTCCACGCTTCGATGATGTCGGCGGTCGCGCCGTTCGGCACCTTCACCGAAGGCGGCGTGCGCGTTTTGCTGCTGGGATCGGTGTCCAAATATGCCGCCGCCCATGCTTCGAAATGCCGGTCGTCCAACACCGGCGGATGGCCCGGCGGCACGTCTTCGACAAAGCGGTCGTACTGATTTTGGATCGTCACCACGCGCCACGGCGCAAGGCCTTCGGCCGTCGCTGGCATGCCGTAGGGCAGGGATGCGCTGCGCCGCTCCGCCACGGGCCCTGCGAACACAAGGCGATCCACCAGCGCGGGATGCTGTGTCGCGAACAGGCCCGCGACGATCGCGCCGCGCGAATGCGCCACGAGTGAAATGCGCTCTGCGCCGGTTTGCGCAAGGATGTATTCCACCGCGCGAAGCAATTGGCCGGCGGCGTCCGCCGCCGCGCCGAGGGGCGCTGCCTTGGGCGGCGTCTCCGCTTCCATCTCGGGATAGCGTTGCGATTTGCCTAGGCCGGCGAAATCCAATCCCCACACGGAAAAACCCGCATCGTTCATCGCATCGGCCCAGGAGCGGCCGTCGAGTTTCCAGAACACCGACATCGCTGAGGGGAAGGTGAAGCCGTGCACGTACAGCACGGGGCGCCGGCGATCGCCGTTCGCGGGCGATTGCTCCGTAATCGCGAGCGCCGGGCGCCAGGGCGCGCTTGCGCCCTCCAGCATGTGCAAACGCGCTTCAACCAATGCACGCACCCCTAACGCCCTCAACCAAGTTCTTCCGCCAGCCCGATCAACAGCCTCTCGGGCCCACGGATATAGCAGAGCCGATACATCTGCTCATACTGCACCACTTCGCCGACAAGGCGTGCGCCGTGTTTGCTGAGCCGCGCAAGCGTGTCGTCAAGATCGTCCACGGCGAACATGACGCGAAGATAGCCCAGCGCATTGACTGGCGCGTTGCGGTGATCCGCCACGACGCGCGGGCGAAGAAAACGCGACAATTCGAGCCGGCTGTGGCCGTCCGGCGTGCGCATCATGGCGATCTCGACGTGCTGATCGCCGAGGCCCGTGACGCGCCCCGCCCATTCGCCTTCGATCGTCGCGCGCCCTTCGAGCTCAAGGCCCAGCTCGCGCAGGAAATCGATCGTCGCGTCGAGGTCCTCGACGACGATGCCGACATTGTCCATCCGTTTGAGGGCCATGAATTCTCCGGGGTGATGGGGCGGTGCGCGCTATAGCATTGAACGCAAAAGCTGCGCACACGTCTTGAAATTCTGCTATTGGCCGAAAGCGGACATGGGGCTGCCTTCCAAAACCTGCGCTCTATGAAGCGTCATCCGCCGAGCAAGTTGGTCATCGCCCACGCGCTGTGTGCCGCTTTAGCTTGGCTTGGTTGGTCCTAGACAAACTAGCTTGAGCGGTCATCCCCCATCCGCCAATATATGCGGCGTGAGCGTCTTTTATGCCCGGACTTTTCTGCTTTTCGCAGTCGGCCTATGCGTGGGGTCTGGCGCGATGGGCCTCTATCTGGCCATCCGCGTACTATCCGGCGGCTCAGTCGGTGACATCATCCTCGGCGCTCTCGGTGTAGGGATGTCCGCGATTGCTGGAAGAACTTATGTTCAGCAGCTTCGTGAACCCCGCCCATTGCTCATACTTTCTGCGGAAGGCGTGACAAATAAAGATGGTCGTAGCTTCGATTGGCGTCGCGTTTCTAAAATCCATTGGTTCCTTGGCTCGCTGCGTCTTTGCGATGATTCCAAGCCAACCTGTCTGATCGCCCAGCTCGATCACGCTGAGGTGGGCGGAGGGCAGCTCAAGAGCGTCGTTGAGTTTGTCAAAGCACACGCGCCGAGCCATTTAACGGAACGACTCTGAGCGTCCGCTCCCGGCGAATAGCAGGAGTTTAGCGTCATTCCGGGGCTCGCGCAGCGAGAGCCCGGAAACCAGGAAATTGCGCGATACGTGCTGGATTCCGGGCTCGGCGTACCGCCGCCCCGGAATGACGGCCGTCGGGCTTTCGAGCGCCGCGCAATCCGACCGAACTCGGCCGCCGTTACACTCACGGCCCATGAGTGATGACCAAAAACCTTTCACCTTAGAACGCGCCTGGGACGATCTGCGCTACGCATTGCGCTGGATCGTGGCGGCGTGCGGTTGGCCGGCGGGCATCGCAGCGCGATGCGTGCTGAGCAACAAAGCACGGCAGGACATTCTCGTGTGGCTCGCGCCAATCGAAGCGATGGCACGGCGCATATTGTTGCTCGCGGCGCTGAAAGCGGGCGTCCCCAATTTGCTTGCGCGCCGGAAACATCGCGCAACGCGCATCGCGAGCGCCATGCTCGACGCACCGTTGCGCGAGCCGCCAGAAAATCCCGCTGATTGGCGCGTGTTGTTTTCCGATTGGCCGCGCAGCAGCGGCGCCGTCAGACGTGAGGGCGACCACGCTGGCCCACAAATCCTAGCGAAAGAAGACGCCGGCGCTACGCACGTCCCTGCGCACAACGCCTATCCGCTCGCGCGCCGCGTCGAAGCGCTGATGCGGCTGGCGGACGATCCCAAGCCTGCAATCGCGCGCATGGCGCGGAAAATCGCCGAACACCGCGCGCTCTTGCTCGTTGCGTTCGCGCCGTACAGGCATAACGCGCTGCCGGTTGAGAGCTTGCTCGCGGAAGTGCAGGCGCACGTCGATGCAGCGCTGCTGAATACGTCTTGAAAGTATTTCCCTCCCCCGCTTGCGGGGGAGGGGCAGGGGTGGGGGCAGTTCATGCACCGCCCTCGGCCAGCCCCCTCCCTAACCCTCCCCCGCAGGCGGGGGAGGGAACGCCGCGCTAGGCCGCTTGATCTTCGCGTTGGCGCGGGGCGGGCGTGGCGGCTTTCGCCGCGACCGGGAAGTGGCAGGTGACGATCGTGCCTTTGCCGGGATTGCTCTCCAGCCCAACCCAGCCGTCATGCATCTGCACGAAGCTGCGCACGAGCGCGAGGCCAAGGCCGGCGCCGCGCTGGTCGCCCGAGACGAAATTGTCGAACGCGCCGGCTTGCTCTTCGTACGGAATGCCGCGCCCGGTGTCGGCGACCCAGATCTTGATTTCCTCGCCCGTGCGCTCGGCGCCGACCGTGATCGTTCCGCCCTTGTCGGTAAAGCGCAGCGCGTTGCTCATCAGGTTGAACAGGATTTGCTTGATGCGCTTGGAATCGGCGTGGAGCGTGCCGATGTCGCGATCGCACTCGACCGTCAGCGTGACCTCGGTGTCTTCGACGTGGCTCGACACCATCGCCGCCGCTTCGGTCAGCGTGTCGCGCAGGTCGATGTCGACCGGCTCCAGCTCCATGCGGCCGGCCTCGATCATCGCGATGTCGAGGATGTTGTCGATCAGCTCGCTCAGCCGCGTGCTCGCGGTCAGGACAACGCCGATATGATCCTTTTGCCGTTGATTGAGCGGGCCGGAATAGCCTTGCGCCAACACTTCCGCGTAGCCCTGGATCGATTGCAGCGGCGTGCGCAATTGGTACGACACGTTCTGCACGAATTCGGTCTTCAGCCGGTCGGCGGCTTCGAACGCTTCGGCGCGGTCGCGCAACGCGGCCTCGACCTTCTTGATCGCCGTGACATCCAGGAACGCGATCAGCGTCGCGCCATCCGGCAGCGGCCGCGTAAGGAAGGTGACGACGGCGCCGTCGGAACGGGCCATCTCGCCGCGGAATTCCTGACGCGCGGCGGGCGAGGGATCGGTGATCCGCGCCTTCACCTGGCTCCAGACCGCGCGGTCGTGGAAGAGCGGCAGCGCCAGCTCCACCATGCGGTCAAAGCCGATCTCGCCTTCCAGCTCGCTGTCGCCGAGGCCCCACATCGTGGCGAATGCGGCGTTGTGCAGTTTGAGGCGCCCGTCGAGCCCGAACACGGCGACGCCCTCATGCAGCTTGTCCAGCGCGGCGCGCTGTACTTGCAGCAGCGCGGCGTATTGGCTCTTCAGCGTCAGTTCGTCCGTGCGGTCGGAGAAGATCAGCAGCAGGCCGCCAAGCGGATGGCGCTGGCGCGCGACGCGCAGCGTGCGCCCTTCCGGCAGCACCCACAGCGCTTCCGGCAGATCGGCGATTTCCTGGTAGAGCGCCAATTCGCCCGCGCGCCATTCCGCGTAATTGGAATGCGCCGGCAGCTTGCGGCGCTCTTTCAGATGATCGAGCAGCGCGGCGTGCGTCGGCCGGTCGGCGAGGAACGCGGGCTCGAGCCCCCAAATCTGCGCGAAGGCGCGATTATGGAAGATCAGCTTTTTGTCGGGCCCGAAAATCGCTACGCCCTCGGCCAGGTGATCCAAGGTCTGGTCATGCGCGCGAATGTGCTTGGCCAACGCATCGCGGGCCTCTTCTTCGCCCGTCACGTCGAACGCCATGCCGCCGACGCCGCCGGACAGCGGGAACATCGACACCTTCATGGCGCGGCGTTCGCCGCCGATCACGACGTGGCGCAAATCCTCAACTGCCGCATCGCCGTCGATCGCCTTGCGCGCTTGTTCGGCGGCCGCTTGGTCGAGCAGCAGATTGCGCGCGATCGCTTGGTCCAGCGATTTGCTGTCCAGCGCCGCGAGGTAAGCGGGGTTCGCCCATTCCAGCTTGCCGGCGCCATTCATGCGCCACGCCGGGAACGGCGCCTGAGCCATCATTTCCAGGAACGCGGCGGGATCGCGCGCGATCACCTGACGCGCTTCATCGATGCGCCCGCGCGCGCCGCCTTCTTCCACGCCCTTGACCGACGCGTCGAGAATCCAAACCACCGCGCGCGGACCGGCCGTGCGCCCGTCGATCTCAACGAACATGCCCGCGGGCGTGGAGATGGTCAGCGAGAAGGGCGCGCCTTCTTTGCGCAGCCGCGCCAGCGCCGGTGCGAGGCGCGTGCGTGCGCCGGTGGCGTCCGTCGCGTCGAAGGCCGCAAGGCCCTGCAGGATTTTCACGCCTGCATCCGGCGCGCCCGACACGCCGCCGTCGGAAAAGCGCAGCAGGCTCGCCAGCGCCAACGGCGAGCCGTACAGCCGTGGCTTGCCCCAATCTTGCGCGTTCGTCTGATCCTTGGCTTGCTCTTCGCTCGTGACGCCGCCGTCTTCCCAGATCAGCACGACGCCGGGATGGGCGCCGAAAATGGAATCGGCGCGCGCGATCTTTTCCTCAAGCTCGGCGGCGCGCTCGCGCCATTTCGTGATCGTGCCGCGCGCGCCATCGGTGACGCGCATCGCCCAAAGCAGCGCCGCAATTCCTGTGGCGGCTGCCCCGGCCGCGACCAGGAGATGCGCATAACTGGCGTCCACGTAGCCCTCGAATCACCAAAGCCCTGGCGAACTCTCTCCCATCGCCGCAGGGAAGGAAACCGGCGCGGGTTAATGACTCGGTTAACGATTGGCTAAACCCGTTTTAGATTCCGTAAATGCGCTGCGATTTTTTCCAACAAATGCGCAATGGCGTGCGCAAGCCACACCACGAAGGCGCCGATTTCCCGCGCCAAAACCATCAACAGGACCGCGCAGAATTTCAGTGCGCTCCACAGGCCGCCGCCGATGGCGAAGCTCGTCTTCTTCGCATTGTGAGCAAACGGCGTGATCGCGGAACGGCCCTTGTCGGACACTTTCGCCGCGCCCTGGATGCGGAACACGAAGGGGATGCGGTAGCTGGGCCCAAAGCGGACCGCCGCGCCCGGCCGCAAGGCAAAGCGCGCGGCGCTGAGCGCCTCGGCCGCCGCATCGTAGAACATCGGCGAAGGCCAGACGTCGATGCAATGGAGGTTCTTGGCCGCGCCATCCGCGCCGATTTCAAAATCGACCAGCGCATAGCCCTCGATGCCCAGCCGCCGGGCGAGCTTAGGATAGGCCGCGCGGACGTCGCCCTGCAGCTCCCAAGGAAATTCCGCCTGGCCCGCTTGCGGACGCCACACGACACAGCACGCGCCCTCGGGCAGGCGCGCCGCTTCGCGCAGCGCCTCCAGCTTACGCGCCGCAGCGCGCGCGCTGGCGCGGGCAAGCGCGGTCGCGATCAGCACGCCGGGCAGGATGATCGCGCCGGAGATCAGCAGCGCCGGCCCGCCGGCCATGTTCAGCCCGCGCAGCGCCGAGACCACGGCGGTCTGGACCACGATGACGAAAACGAACAGGGCGCCCAGGAACAGGACCTGGCCGGTGAAGTTCGAAATCGCACGAGAGGCGGAGACCTGCACGGGCGATGTTCTAGCGTGTCCGCAGGCAAAGGCGAGGGCGGGCTGCGCCAGATTGCGGGTTGCGTAAAACGAAGGCGGCGCCCTCCCTCCGTGGGGCGGGCGCCGCCAACTTATCCTACACCTCCCCCACGGGCGCATAATCGCGCCCATGGATGTCAGGCGGTTCTTAGTAGCGGTAGTGATCGGGCTTGAACGGGCCGCTCTGCGGCACGTTGATGTAGTGTGCCTGGTCTTCGCGCAGCTTGGTCAGCTTCACGCCCAGCTTTTCCAGGTGCAGCGTCGCGACCTTTTCATCGAGCGCCTTCGGCAGCGTGTAGACCTGGTTCTTGTAGGCCTTGCCGTTCCCCCAAAGCTCGATCTGCGCCAGCACCTGGTTGGTGAAGGACGCGCTCATCACGAAGCTCGGGTGGCCCATGGCGTTGCCGAGATTGCAGAGGCGGCCTTCGCTCATGACGATGATCTTCTTGCCGTCCGGGAATTCCACGTGGTGGACCTGCGGCTTGATCTCGGTCCACTTGAAATTGCGCAGCGCGGCGATCTGAATTTCGCTGTCGAAGTGGCCGATATTGCCGACGATGGCGTTGGTCTTCATCGCGCGCATGTGGTCGAGCGTGATGACGTCCTTGTTGCCCGTCGCGGTGATGAAGATGTCCGCATACGGCGCGGCGTCTTCCAGCGTCTTGACCTCATAGCCTTCCATCGCCGCCTGCAGCGCGCAGATCGGATCGATCTCGGTGACGATGACGCGCGCGCCGCCATGGCGCAGCGAAGCAGCCGAACCCTTGCCGACATCGCCATAGCCGCAGACGACCGCGACCTTGCCGGCCAGCATCACGTCCGTCGCGCGGCGCACCGCATCGACCAGGCTTTCGCGGCAGCCATAGAGGTTGTCGAATTTCGACTTGGTGACGCTGTCGTTGACGTTGATGGCGGGGAAGGGCAGCTCGCCCTTTTCGGCCATCTGATACAGGCGGTGGACGCCCGTCGTGGTTTCTTCCGAAACGCCTTTTACGCTTTCGCGGATGGCGGAGTAGAAGCCCGGATTGGTCTTCAGCATCGCCTTGATCGAGGCGAAGAGGGCTTCTTCTTCCTCATTCGTGTGATGCTCGAGGAAGTCGGCGTCTTTTTCCGCCTTCGGCCCGAGCACGCAAAGCAGCGTGGCGTCGCCGCCGTCGTCCAGGATCATGTTGGCGTAGCCGCCATCCGGCCATTGGAAGATGCGGTGGGTGTAGTCCCAATATTCCGCCAGGCTCTCGCCCTTCACGGCGAAGACCGGAGTGCCCTTGGCGGCGATCGCGGCGGCGGCGTGGTCTTGGGTCGAGAAGATGTTGCACGAGGCCCAGCGGACTTCCGCGCCCAGCGCCTGGAGCGTTTCGATCAGCACGGCGGTTTGGATCGTCATGTGCAGCGAACCAGCAATCCGAGCGCCCTTGAGCGGCTTGGACGCGCCGTATTCCGCGCGCAGCGCCATCAGGCCCGGCATCTCAGTTTCGGCGATCTCAATTTCCGCGCGGCCCCACCCGGCCAAGCCGATGTCTTTGATTACGTAGTCATTCTCAACGGCTTTCACGGCGGCGGTCATGTATGGGCTCCCAAGTGTCGGGCCCATGTAGCAAAGGACGAGCCACGGAGCAATAAAGATATAAAGATATCTTTATATGACAGGCGGAAGATCGCGGCCGTCATGGATAAAGCCCCGCCCAATCCGACCCAGATCCTGGCGATCCTACGCTAGCGCTCGAAAGTGAGCGCAAGCATGGACGAAATGCTGGTCGCCTCCGCCTTGCAAAGGCTGCGGCGTAAACTTCTGGATCTCAAAGCCGACCTGGTCGGAATCCGCCTCGAATTGGCGGTTCGGCGAAGCGATCGCGAGGCAAAGTATAATCCGAACTGGTCCAGCCAACCGCGTGTGCCTGCCGGCAACAGCTATGGCGGGCAGTGGGCCGGAGGCGGGGGTGGCGGCGCGGGTAGCGCTCCGCATCTCCCGTCGCCGCGCGCCGCAGGCGGGAGCCGACACGCAGCGCCGTCGCCGCAAGCGCGCGTTGCCGGCCCTAAACCACTTCCTCCTGCGCTGCCTCCGCAATCTTTTGCAGAGCACGTCATCGGTGGGGCGGTGCAGGCGTCCGCGCCGCTTACGGCATGGAGCGCCGAGCGCATCCGCGATGCACAAGCGCGGATCAAGAACTGGACGGATAAGAACATTCCCGGCGGCCTCGACGTCGCGATGCAGTACTCGGACTTCGCCGCGCGCACGCTGGCGAATCTCGGCGGTCCGGAAGCGCTCCGAAAATACGACGAACTCTCGGACGTCATGGCGCGTGGCGGTGATGAGGCTGCGGATGCGTACCACCGCGAGCTCAATACTGCCGTTAAGCGCGGTACGATCACGCGTCAGCAGGCGGACGACGCGACCGTCGTCGTAACGACTGCAGTGACGACCGGCATGGTGCTGCCAATTGGCCGGCGGCTGAAGCGCGTCGTTCCGAAGGTTGAGGCTCTTCACTCGCTTGAAGAGGCCGCATCCGGCATACGGAAATACAAGGTTGGAGACAATCACATCACGCTGACGCGCAATGCAGCGGGCAATTTTGATTCCGAATTTACGGTCAGGACGGACTACGGTGACCTTCAACGCAGTAGAGAAGTTGTGGCCTCGCAGCGCGCCGCACGCCAAGCGGGCAAACCTGGCGATGTTGGTTTTCACACGTTGCCCCACCGGTTTTATCCGGGCGTGCCCGAGCCAATCGTCCCGGGGGACAGGGTTCTCAATAGTGAGGGGTGGCGATCTATGGAAAATGATATCGCTCGGTCGGCTAAGGCCGGTCACACGGTGTCAGGCTCGGTGAAACTCCAGCCTTCCAACGAAAGGCGGCCGAATGAGTTCATCGTGGAATACAAGGTGGAAAAGGCAGAGGGCGACATTCACGTCACGCGGCGGTTTGAGAACGGTGGAGGTAGCAAATGATGAAGATATCTTCGAATGTCCCGATCTCAGAAGAGTTGATCGCGCGCATAGTGGGTCGCTTCACGGGGTCCTTTTTTGTGCCTGCGGCTTTCCCATGGCGTGATCTTTCTGTGGCCATAGAGACCGCAGGACCAGGCGATGGATTCGGCATCTGTGCCTTCTACTATGCTGAGAATGGCAAATGGGAGGGCGCGCGCGAAACCTCCGACGTCGGTAGTGTCGACGATATTTATGTGTGGATTGCGGAGACCTACGATGCTGTGGGGTCTTGGCGCGAGTGCCTGTTACAAATTCGTCGTACCGACGACGGATTTCTTGCGCACTCCGAATTCGAGTACAAGGACGTCGCACGTTGGCGACTTGCAACGCATGTCGATGATCTGCCTGAAATAATGCGGCCGCCGGTTACCATGTGATCGCCGCGTGGAGGATCGATCTGGGTCACGCTCTCAGCGAAGAAGATTGAAAGAGATTGGGTTGCCGGGTGCGGATATCTCCGATTACTCGCGCTCTTAATCCCGCTCGCCGAAGCCGTCTTCGACCAGCGCGGCGATGGCGCTCATTGCGTCTTCCGCTTGCGCGCCCTGGGCCTCGACTTCGATCTCGCTGCCGACGCCCGCGCCGAGCATCATCAGGTCCATGAGCGAGGTCGCGTCCGCTTCCCCGTCCTCGCGGCGGACGATGACCTGCGCGTCGTATTTGAGCGCCAGCTCGGCGAGCTTGCGGCTGGCCCGGGCGTGGAGCCCACGCGGGTTCACGATTTGCAGCGTACGCTTGAAACTCACCCGGCGGCCTCAGCCCATTTCCATCCCGGATTTGAGTTTGGACAGCTCAACTCTGGCTGGCAAGCTCTGCCGAAGCGAGGCGGATGTAATGGCGCCCGGCTTCCTGCGCCAAGACGGCGGCTTTCGCCAACGGGGCGCGCTCGCGCTCGACCGCCAGCTTGATCAGCATGGGCAGATTAACCCCGGCGATCACCTCGACCCGGGTTTCGTTCATCACCGAGATCGCCAGGTTCGACGGCGTGCCGCCGAACATGTCGGTCAGCACGATGACGCCGTCGCCGTCATCTACGCTTTTCACCACGTCCAGAATGTCGGCCCGGCGCATGCCCATGTCGTCTTCGGGCCCGATGGCGATCGCCGCCATCTGCCGCTGGGGACCCAGCACGTGTTCGCAGGCGGCCAAGAAGGCATCGGCCAGATGGCCGTGCGTGACGATCACGACGCCGATCACCGTGGGTGCTCCCGATCAACGCCGGCAGGGCCGGCGGTCCGTCCAAATTGGGCTGCGGACCATACTCTTTCGCAGGCGCCAGAAAAGTCTGCGCACATGCGAAGGGAGGTTTGCACGCTGGCCTTAGCCGACCGCTCCGTCACCGGTTTTGCTCCCGCGCCGCCGGTAGTTCGACCACTAGGCGAGCGCCGTTGGACCCGTTGGGGCCGTTGGCATTGGACAAGACATTTTCGGCCCAAATGCGACCGCGATGGGCTTCGACGATCTGCCGAGCAATCGACAGGCCAAGGCCGGAATTGCGGCCGAAGGCCGCTCCCTTCGGGCGGTCGGTATAGAACCGCTTGAAGATGCGTTCCAGGCTGTCTGACGGGATGCCGGGACCCTGATCTTCAACCTTTGCCTGCAGCCACCGGCCGTCCCTGCGCAGCAGCAGGGTCAGGCTCACCTTCACCAGCCCGCCGGGCGGGCTGAAAGAGCGGGCATTATCGATCAGATTGCGGAAGACTTGGCCGAGCGGACCCTCTTGGCCAAGCACATGGGCGCCAGGTGGAGGCGGACCTTCGAACATCACGTTCGGGTCATCCGGTTTTCCGGTGGCGGCGTACGTTCCGCAGATTTCTTCCAGCAGCCGGCCGAGATCGACCGGTTCTTGCGCGCCGCGGGCGGTTTCCGCTTCCAGGCGCGAGGAGCGGGTGATGTCGGTGATCAGCCGGTCCATCCGCTGCACGTCGGTCTGGATGATGCTCAGGAGGCGTCCACGCGCCGATGGATCGGTGACGTTGGCAGCGGTCTCGACCGCGCTACGGATCGAGGTCAGCGGATTTTTCAACTCGTGGCTGACATCGCCGGCAAAGCGTTCATTGGCGTCGATGCGGTCCGCCAGGGCGCCGGTCATTCGCTCCAGCGCCTGGGCAAGATCGCCGATCTCATCCTTGCGCCGGCTTTCGGCTGGCAGAACCAGCCGTGTGCCGCCGCTTTCACGCACTTGGTCGGCGGCGGAGGCGAGCGCACGCAACGGCTTGGCGATCACCAGCGCCAGCAGTGCGGAAAACAGCAGCGAGATTGCGCCAGCCGCAACGATAAAGGGCAGCATCGAACGCCGCTCCGCCGCCAGGATCTGGTCGACGTCCGCCGATTCCAACGTCAGCACGCCAAGCACGGCCTGCACGTGTTGCAGCGGCAGCGAGACCGAAACGACCCGCTCGCCGCTGTCATTGATGCGCTGGCCAGCCGCCCGCTCGCCGCGGAGAGCGATCGCATGCTCTTGCGCCAGTGTGCGTTCGGGTCGGAAGGGCGTGAGGCGGGTGGCCAGCAGGTCGCCGTCGTCATCACTGGATTTTTGGAGTGGCTTTGCCCTGTTCTCCGGCAGCGGCCGTTCGATGATGCGATCGGCCAGCACATTGGAATCGGCCACCACGCGGCCATCCGGCGTGAACAGGCGCAAACGCGTGGCCTGCGGGAGAAGCAGACGCGTCATTACCTGGATGGCGTGGTCTTCCTGCAATTCCGGCTGCGGATCGCCTACCGTGGCCGTATCGGCCAGCACGTTGGACACCAACTCGCCTTCGGTGGTGAGCGCATCGATCTTGGCCTGGATCAGCTGCTCACGCAGCTCACTCAGCAGCAATGCCCCGATAGTGAGCACTGCAAAGCCGACGATGTTCCAGGCGAAGATGAGCCGGGCGATCCGTGAGGACCACAGATCGCGGCGGCGGCCCTCACGCCTCGTTGTAGCGGTACCCGACGCCATAAAGCGTTTCGATCGCGTCGAATTCGGGATCGACTTCCCGGAATTTTTTTCTGAGACGCTTGATGTGGCTGTCGATAGTGCGGTCGTCGACATAGACTTGGTCGTCATAAGCCGCGTCCATCAATTGGTCCCGGCTTTTCACGAAGCCCGGGCGATTGGCCAGCGCCTGCAGGATGAGGAATTCGGTCACCGTCAGGCGGACCGGCTTGCCCTTCCAATTGCAGGCGTGGCGGTTGGGATCCAAGCTCATCTGTCCGCGGACGATCGTTTTGCGGTCAGCGTCAGCGGCGCCCGCCGGGCCGCTGCGGGTCCGGCGCAGCAGCGCTTTGACCCGCTCAGACAGCAGACGCTGGGAAAACGGCTTCTTAATGTAATCGTCGGCCCCGACATTGAAGCCCACGACCTCATCCATCTCCTCGTCCTTCGAGGTCAGGAAGATCACCGGCATGTCGGAGGTCTGCCGCAGGCGCCGCAGCATCTCGATCCCGTCCATGCGGGGCATCTTGATGTCGAGCACGGCCACGTCGGGCGGCGCCTCGGTGAGGGCCGTGAGGGCGGTGGCCCCATCGTGAAACGTCTTCACGGTGTAGCCTTCGGCCTCGAAGAAAATCTTCAGCGAGGCCAGGATGTTCTCGTCGTCATCGACCAGGGCGATGGTGGGCATTTCGTATCCGTCCCGCTCCAACCGGGGGCATCTGTTCTATTATGGTCCAAAAAAGCAAGCGAATGTAGGGCTTAACCGGGCCGGGCGCCGGCCTTCCGTAACGCGACTTTATCCTTCCTGCGGTATGAACGCGCATATGGGCGGATTGGATCAGATCGCGGAAGAGATGCTGGAGGAGGGCGCGTCTCAGCCCGACCAGGCCCGGGAAGGCCATGGCCGGGTCGAGCCGGTCGAGCCGCCGGGCCTTGCGCTCCTGCGTGAGCTTTTGGACGATCCGCGCCCCTTCGCCGACGACCACCACCGCAAAAAGGCCGGGCGTCTGGTCCGCAAGGCGATGCACAGCCTTGAGTTCGAAAAGGCGGTGCTTGACCCCAATCTGCCGGCGGTCTGGCGGCTAAAGAAGCTGTCCGACCTGCAGCGCATGGCGCATACCAGCGATCTCCGCCCCCGTGACCGGGAAGAGACGGTGACCGAGCTCGACCGCAACGGCATGCGCATCCTCTGGTCGATTGGCCTGGTGGAGAAGCTGCTGAACTCGCCCGCGCCGGCGGAAAACCGCGCCGCGGCGCTGCTCTGGCTGATCTCGGAAAAAATCCTGCCGACCGGCGCCTGCGCGCGTACCGCGCTCGAGCCGGCCAAGCATCTGTTGATGAGCGACGAAGCCAGCAGCGCGCTGAAGAAGTCGCCGCAAATGCGCGACCAAATTCTGATGCTGCTCGCCGCCGCCGAAGCGCGCCGGGCCGCGGCGAAAGCGGCCTGAGGTCGCGAGCCCGCGCGCGGTGATGCGCACGCAGTCGACCCTCCTTGCACGGCAAGAGTAAGAGCCACCGAGTACATTCGCTCCGTCATTCCGGGGCTCGCGCAGCGAGAACCCGGAATCCAGGAGATTGCCTGAGACGTTCTGGATTCCGGGCTCGGCCTGCGGCCGCCCCGGAATGACGACCTGTTCTGGATCATGCGATTCCACCGCGCGCATGGTGCGCTTTCCCTCTCCCGCAGGCGGGAGAAGGCGGCGCGTTCCGTCTCCGCGCAAAACATCACGACGTATTCCACAACGCCGCATCGACGTGGCGCTGCACGTCGTTGAGCAGGCTCTGCACAGGCATCGCATCGTGGCGATAGCGTGCGAATGCAAAACAAAGTTCGCCGCGGCGCTCCGCGATCTTTCGCGCCGTGCGCTGGATCGCAGCGCTGGGATCGCGCGCGAGCCGCACCAGCGCTTCAAGCCGGCGCGCGAGCGGATACGCATTGTAATCGGTGAAGCGTTTCAGCACCGGTTGCGGAAGCACCGCGCGTTGTTTGCGCAAACCGCTTTCACGCGGCCAATCGTTGAACAGCACGCGCCAATCGGCGGGATTGTCGCTGAGCTCGCGGAACGGCGCATCGCGCAGCGCGCTCTCAATCGGCGCGGCGCGTTTACGCCGCTCCGGCAGGTTCGGCGCGGGCGCACGCAAGGCGGCGAGCAATAGAATACGCCGGGCCATCGCCTCGATCGGCGCAAGCCAGATCAGAATTTCCTGGCGCGAACGCGCGATCAGCATCCGGCGCGACGCAATCTCTTGCGGGCCGCCGAAGACCGAAAGGATCAGTCCGACCGCATAGTTCAAATCGTCCCAGAACCGTTCGAGGGCGGGGCGCTGCTGGGCGGAGGGCGAGACGTCATTCACGCGGCGCAGTGTAGGGTAGGCGCGAACCCGGTCGGATAGATTGTGTTGGTGTACGCTTATTTCCTCCCAGTCGGACGGACGATGGAGCGCGCTCCACGCGCGCATCGTTAGGGAAAGCATGCCCGGAGGCGCGCGATTACTCCGCGTATTCCTCTGAGCCTTGAACCCACAAGAACGATTGGATGTCGATCATGTCCCGCGGCTTAAGGTCGGCGAGGTCGCGCTTGACCTGACGCGCGAACGCCAGCGCGTTTGAATACACGCGCCATGACGGACGCGACGCATAGTCGAACGCAAAGCCATACGCCGTCGCCGCGGCGCGCATGACATTGGGCTTGATAAAGAGATGTCGCCGCGGCTGCGCAAGAAATGGAAAAACGGTGGCGACGGGCCAGGTCAACACGCGGGTTTGCTTGCGGGGCAGGGCCGCGAGCGCCTCAATCCAGGCTTCGAACGCATCGCGCTCGCCTTCTGATTTCAGAAAGACGTTGAGACCTTTTGCAAATGTTCTCGCGCCCGCTGCTGGTTTGATGCCGTCTCGAAGCGCCATCTTTTCGAATGAGAAGATGAGGTTGGTCCGCGACTCGATACGGACCGCCCGGGTGGCGATTTCGCCGAATGCCCCGGCGGCGAGGAGCGCGTTCAGTTGCGGATCGCTGAGCTCCTCCTTCCAGCGTTGATGCGCTTCCCATTTGTAGATGCGTTCCCAGGCCAGGTAGGTCTCGTCGTAAAAGCCTTCGGGAAACACGCGCAGGAATTTTTGGCGACAGCGGCGCGCGCCGGACGCCGCGGCCATTCTGCGTGCCGGCGAGCCAACCTTGTCGGTGTGTGCTTCGGCCATACGCTATGGACGGGCGTCTGGTCCGATTGTTCCCCAGGCCAGGCAGACGATGGACCGCTTAATGCGCCTCAGCCCATGTCCGTCCCGCGCGTGCGTCGACGGTGAGCGGGATAGACAGCGCCACGGCCGGCAGCGGAGCGTTTTCCATCACGCGCTTGACCAGCGCGGCGGCGGTTTCGACCTCCGCCGCCGGCGCTTCGAACACCAATTCGTCGTGCACTTGCAGCAGCATGCGCGTCTTCAGGCCCGCATCGCTCAGCGCGCCGGGGATTTTCGCCATGGCGCGGCGGATGATGTCGGCGGCCGCGCCTTGCAGCGGTGCGTTGATCGCTTGGCGTTCGCCGAAGCTGCGCTCAGCCATATTCTTGGAGCGGATCGCCGGCGCCCAGCAGCGGCGCCCGAAAATCGTGGTGATGTAGCCGTGCTCGCGCGCTTCGTTCTTCGCGCGCTCCATGTAATCGCGGATGCCGGGGAAGCGCTCGAAATATTGCTTGATATACGCGCTGGCCTGATCGCGCGCGATGCCGAGATTGCGCGCCAGCCCGAACGCCGAGATGCCGTAGATGATGCCGAAATTGATCGCCTTCGCCTGGCGCCGGATCATCGGGTCCATGCCTTCGACCGGGACGCCGAACATTTCCGACGCGGTCATCGCGTGAATGTCGAGGCCCTCCGCGAACGCTTTCTTCAGCGCGGGAATATCGGCCACATGCGCCAGCAGGCGCAGCTCGATCTGGCTGTAATCGGCGGAGATCAGCTTGCAGCCGTCCGCGGCGATGAACGCCTCGCGGATGCGGCGGCCTTCTTCGGTGCGCACCGGAATGTTCTGCAGATTGGGATCGGTGGAAGACAATCGCCCCGTCGGCGTCGCCGCCAGCGCGTAACAGGTGTGCACGCGCTGCGTTTTCGGATCGGCCGCTTCGCGTAGCGTTTCGGTGTAGGTCGAGCGCAGCTTTGAAAGCTGGCGCCAATCCAGGACGACGCGCGGCAGGGGATGTTCGGCGGCGAGTTCTTCCAAGATATCCGCGTCGGTTGACCAGGCGCCGGTCTTCGTCTTGCGCCCGCCAGGCAGCGCCATCTCGCCGAACAGGATGTCGCCCAGCTGTTTCGGGCTGCCCATGTTGAACGGCTTGCCGGCGAGTGCGTGGGCTTCTTTTTCATAACCCTCCATCCGCGTGGCGAAATCGATCGACAGCGTCTTCAGTTTGTCGGGATCGATGCGGATGCCCGCGCGCTCCATGTCTGAGAGCACGGCGGGCAGCGGGCGCTCCAACGTTTCGTAGGTGGTGAGCAGGCGTTCGCGCGCCAATTCCGGTTTCAGCTTGCGCCACAGGCGCATGGCGATGTCGGCGTCTTCCGCGGAATAACGCGTGGCCGCGGCGATCGGCGCCTGGTCGAAACTGATCTGGTTCTTGCCCGAGCCGCAGACGTCGGAAAACGAGATCGGCTTGTGGCCAAGATGGCGCTCGCTCAACGTTTCCATGTCGTGGTCGTTGAGGCCGGCGGCCAGCACGTAGGACAGCAGCATCGTGTCGTCATAGGGCGCCAGCGCAACGCCATTGCGCGCGAGCACGCTCAAATCCGCTTTGAGGTTCTGGCCGACCTTGAGCACGCTTTTGTCTTCAAACACCGGCTTCAGCGCGGCGAGCGCTTCGGCAAGCGGGATTTGCGTTTCGTCGGGCGTGTGCGCCGCTGGCGCGGCGGCGGCGTTGTCGCCGAACAAATCCTGCGCTGCGTTTTCTGTCGCATGCGTGCGATGCGCGAGCGGAATGTAGCAGGCCTCGTTCGGTCCCAGCGCCAGCGAGATGCCGACAAGCGTGGCGGTCGAGGGATTGGAGCCCTTCGACTCGATCTTCACGCCGAGCACGCCCGCCGCTTTCGCGCGCGCGATCCACGCGCTCAATTGCGCAAGCGTTGAAACGGTCTGGTAGGCGGAGAAATCGATCGCTGGCTCATGGATCGCTTCGGCGACCTGCAGTTCCACGGGCTTCGGCGCGCCAGTGACCGCCGAGGGCGGGCCGGCGCCATCGCGCGCGATCCGCTCGCGGACGCGGCGCGCGAGCGTGCGAAATTCCATCCCGTCGATGAATTTCAGCAGCATCTCGCCGTCGTAATGGGTGACGCCGAGGCCGCTCAGCGGCACGTCGAGCACGACGTCGTCGCGCAGCGTCACCAGCTCCTTGCTGATGCGGATCTTGTCGGCGTTGTTCTGGATGCTCTCGCGGCGCTTGGGCTGCTTGATCTCGCCCGCGCGGGCGATCAGCGTTTCCACGTCGCCGTAGATGCCGATCAGTTCGGCGGCGGTTTTCTGCCCGATGCCTGGCGCGCCGGGGACATTGTCGGTGCTGTCGCCCATGAGCGCCTGCACATCGATCACCTTGTCGGGCCCGACGCCAAATTTCTCCATCACCTGCTCAGGCCCGATATCGCGCTGCTTCATCGGATCGTGCAGATGGATGATCCCGTCTTCGACCAGCTGCATCAAATCCTTGTCGGAGGAGATGATGCGCACCTTCGCGCCCGCGCGCGCGGCCTGGCGCGCGTAAGTGGCGATCAGGTCGTCCGCCTCGAACCCGTCTTGTTCCACCACTGCGAGGCCAAAGGCGCGCGCGGCCTCCCGCATCAGCGGAAATTGCGGCACGAGATCTTCTGGCGCGGCGGGGCGGTGGGCTTTGTATTCGGGATAGAGTTCGCTGCGGAACGTCTTTTCCGATTTGTCGAACACGATCGCGATATGCGTCGGCTTTTCGCCGCCCTTCACGTCCTCCAGGAACTTCCAGAGCATGTTGCAGAAGCCGGCCACCGCGCCGGTCGGCAGGCCATCGGAGCGCGAAAGCGGCGGCAGCGCGTGATAGGCGCGGAAAATATAGCCCGAGCCGTCCACGAGATAGACGAACGAAGACTTATCGATCTGCGCCTCTTCGGGCGCAGCCATTGCGAGCGTGTCGGCCATGCGCGCAAGATAGGGGCGAACGGCGCGCGAGTCAGCCGCCATGGATGCGACGGAGGCGCCCGATGCCCCTCATCATCAATATCGACGTCCCCGACGTGGATCGCGCCGAAGCCTTTTATGACGCAGCGTTGGGCCTAAAGCCCGTGCGGCGGCTGTTTGCCGGCAAGCTGGCCGAGATGGCGCTGGAGGGCCAAATCTTCCACATCCTGCCGAAGGCGGAGGGGAGCGCGTCTTATGCCGCAGGCCCCGCGCGCTCTTATGTGCGGCATTGGACGCCGCTGCATCTCGATCTCGTCGTGCCCGATCTCGACGCCGCGCTGCATCGCGCGATCCAGGCTGGCGCGGATTTGGAGCGGCCGGTCACCGCGCATCTCTGGGGCAAGATCGCGGGCCTGGCTGATCCGTTCGGCCATGGCTGGTGCCTGATCGAATTGACCGACGAAGGCTATAGCGCCGTCGCGAGCTGACTATTCCAGCCGCGCGATGCGGATTGTGTTGGTCTTGCCCGCGCGGCCAAAGGGAATGCCGGCGGTGACGACGACGCGGTCGCCCGTTTCCGCCACGCCCAATTCGCGGCACGCCGACATCGCCTTGTTGACCATGTCCTCGACATCGTTGGCGTCGGCGGTGACGAGACTGCGCACGCCCCAGGACAGCGCTAGGCGCCGCGCCGTGCTGGCCAGCGGCGTCAAACCGACCACCGGGCAATGCGGCCGTTCGCGCGCCAGACGCAGCGCGGTTGAGCCGGTCATCGTGTAGCCGACGACCGCCGCGCATTCGAGCACTTGCGCGATTTCGCGCGCGGAGAGGGAGATCGCGTCGGCGGTGGTGGGCTCTGGCCGGGCGAGTTCGCGCGAGAGGCCGCGCCAATGGTCGGGATCGCCCTCCACCGCGCGGATGATGCGGTCCATGATCGCAACGGCGGTCGCGGGATGGCGGCCGACGGCGCTTTCCGCGCTCAGCATCACCGCATCCGCGCCCTGATAGACGGCGGTGGCGACGTCGCTGGCTTCCGCGCGCGTCGGGGTCGGCGCATCGATCATGCTTTCCAGCATGTGCGTGGCGACGATCACCGGTTTGCCCGCCGCACGCGAGGCGCGCACGATTTTGCGCTGTGCGATCGGCACTTGCTCCGGCGGCAGCTCAACGCCGAGATCGCCGCGCGCGACCATGATCGCATCGACCAGCGCGATGATGTCGTTCAGCTCATTCATCGCCTGCGGCTTTTCGATCTTCGCCAGTAGACCGGCGCGATCGCCCACCAAAGCGCGCGCTTCGCGGATGTCGTCCGCCGTCTGCACGAAGCTGAGCGCGATGTAATCGGCGCCCTGATCCAGCGCAAAGGCCAGGTCGTCCTTGTCCTTCTCCGTCAGCGCAGAGATTGGGATGCGCCGCGTCGGGACGTTGACGCCCTTTTTGTCCGTGAGCGCGCCGCCGAAATCGACCTTCGCCGTCACGCGCGCCGCGTCCAGCCGCTCGGCCACGGTCAGCTGCATCTTGCCGTCATCGAGCTTGACGATGTCGCCGGCTTCCAGCGCGCCGACGAGTTCGGGATGCGGCATGGTGATGAGATCGCCGCCGCCCGGTTCGCGGCTGGCGGCGATGGTGACGGTTTCGCCCCAGCGCAACGTCATCGCGCCGCCTTCGAACGTGCCGACGCGGATTTTGGGGCCCTGCAGATCGGCGAGAATGGCGATGGGGCGGCCGGCCTGCTTTTCCGCTGCGCGGATCGCGGCGAAGCGCTTGGCATGCTGTTCGTGCGCGCCGTGGCTGAAATTCAGCCGGAAGCAATTCACCCCGGCTTCGATCAGCATCACCAGGCGTTCGGGCGCATCCGAAGCAGGCCCCATAGTCGCGACGATCTTGCAGGCGCGCGTGCGCATCGGCGGTTTCCTCTCGTCCGCGCGAGCCTAAGCCGGTTTGGCGGGAGGGGAAAGGCGCGCGCGCAACCTCAAGGCTGTGTGGTGGTCAGCGCCACGAACACATCTTCGAGGTCGGGCTCCTGCACGCTCATGTCACGGATGGTGATGCCGGCGGCTTTCACCCGATCGAGCAGGCGCTCGAAGGGAACTTCGGCGGAGCGATAGGTGACGGCCAGCGCGCCATCGGCGCGCAGTTCCGCGCGCATGTCGTCAAAGCTGGCCGGCACCGCGGCGATGGCGCTTTCGCCATGCACGACCAGCGTGCGGTGGTCGAGGCGGCGGAGGATTTTCGCGGTCGGCTCGCACGCCACCACGCTGCCGTGGTTGATGATCGCGATCGTGTCACAGAGTTCCTGCGCTTCTTCGAGATAGTGCGTGGTCAGCACAATCGTCACGCCGCGTGCGTGCAGCGTGCGCACGTAATCCCACAGCAAGCGGCGCAGCGCGACGTCCACGCCGGCGGTCGGCTCATCCAGCACCAGCACGGGCGGGGAATGCACGAGCGCCTTGCCGACCAGCAGACGCCGCTTCATCCCGCCCGACAGTGCGCGGGTATAAGCGTTGCGCTTTTCGGCCAGGCCAAGCGCGGTGAGGATTTCGTCCGTGCGCCGCTCAGCCTTCGGCACGCCGTAATAGCCGGCGATCAGCTCTAAGGTTTCGTAGGGCGTGAAGAACGGATCGGCGACGATCTCTTGCGGCACGATGCCGATCGCGCCGCGCGCATTGCGCGGTTCGGCGTCGATGTCATAGCCCCAGATCTTGGCCGTGCCGCCGGTCTTGGTGACGACCCCGCCCAGAATGTTGATGAAGGTCGACTTGCCCGCGCCATTGGGGCCGAGCAGGCCGAAGAACGAGCCGCGCGGGATCGCGAGGTCGATGCCCTTGAGGGCATGTACCGGTCCGCTGCCGCGCTGGCCGCGATAGGTCTTGTCGAGGTCTTTGGCCTCGATGGCGAATTCAGGCAGCGCGTTGGCGGACATGGAATGGGTTGGGGAATGCGATGGGGCGAGGGAGGAGATTGACGCTTCGGTTCGGCGCGCTCTACCTAGGCCCTCGGCCAATCCGAGGCAATCGACCCCCGATGCAACATCCGAAGTCCGTTCCCCCGCCGCCCGAGACTGTGGAAGTCCACACCAAGCGCGTCGCATGCGATGGCGTGGGCGGCTCGCTCGGCCATCCGCGCATCTGGCTCGAGATGGGGGACGAAGACTACATCGATTGCGGCTATTGCGACCGGCGCTTCGTGTTCAAGGGCGATGCGGGAACGCACGGCCACTAGCGCCTGGGCGTTCGCGCTCAGGGTCCTTCGACCTTGTAGCCGCGCTTGCGCAATTGCTCGATGACGCTGCCCGGCCCGATCAAATGCGCGGCGCCGACGGCGATGAAGATTTTGCCAGAGCCCGCCATCATCGTTTCGATGCGCCGCTCCCAGCGCGCGTTCCGGTCGCGGATCAGCACGTTGTAGACGTCGGGCGCCGTCTCTTTGTTCATCTCGGTGAAGTAACGCGCCATGGTCGCGACATCGCCCTTGGCCCAGGCGGCGTTGATGGCGTTGAAGTCCTCGTCCTCGGCCTGAATTTCGTGCAGCGTCGAATGCAGGAAATCGACCTGCGTTTTCACCGGCAGGTCGGCGAAGAAGCGGATTTGCTCTTCGGATGTCTCAAAGTAGTCGCGCTTCTTGCCCTCGGCCTGGGCCGTTGCGTCCAGCTGGTGCTCGACGCCGGAGTTGGGGTCGAGCCCCTTGGAGACGACATACGCCACGGAGAGCCCGACGCCCGCCAGCCAGGGCCGCTGCGGCTCAAGCGCCTTGGGATCGACATTCACCAGCTTGCAGACTTCCGTGAGGGCGGTTTGGTCCGCGGGGGTCAGCAGGCTCGACAGCGTCACGCCCGGCGGGTTGAGGCCGTAGCGCAGCGCCAATTGCGCGATGGCCTGGGCGCCGGCCGTGTCGATTGGCGTTTCGAACATGACGGTGTCGGCGCCGGCGATCGCCGCATCGATCCGCGTGCGGTCCCAGTGGAGGTCCTTGGGCAGCATATGCGCGGTGCCCAGCAGCCAGATCTCGCTGTCGCCATCGGAAAGGCGCCATAAGGCCGGCCCGGCGTCGTGGTCCGCGGCCCGGCTGCATCCCGGCGCGGCCGCGAAGGCCAGCAGCGCGAAGACGCCCAGCAGCAGGTGGGTCAGGCAGCGGACGGAGCGGGCCATGTCTCTCCTGAGGCCTGAAAGGCGGGGCGCGGATTGCGCGGCCCGGCGGGCTCGGTTAAGGCTCCGGCGCTCTTAAGGCCGCAAGGCGCTTAAAGAAAGCACCCGTAGCTCAGCTGGATAGAGTGCTGCCCTCCGAAGGCAGAGGTCACAGGTTCGAATCCTGTCGGGTGCGCCAGCGGCGGCAACGGCGCCGCGCGGTTGAAAAGCGGACCCCGGCACGTGCATCGTGCGTATCCCTCACCAGAAGGAGATCGCCGATGCGTGAGAACGTCACCCAGAACGCCGGTTCGCCGTGGACGCCGCAGGGCGTGGCCAAGCTGCAGGAACTCTGGAACGCCGGCGTGCCGATGGCGGTGATCGCCGCGACGCTCGGCCGGCCGCAGGGCGAGATCGGCGCGAAAGCGTCGGAGCTGAAGCTGACGCGTCTGTCTTAGGCGGCGCTGGCGATCAGATCGTGCGCTTCCAGCGTGTCGAGCAACGGGTACAGCGTCCAGATCGGCACGCCGCAGCGTTCGGCGATGTCGAGCAAGCTGGCCTTGCCGTCCGCGAGCGACAGCAGATTCATCATCGCGCGCACTTCCGCCCCGCTCGTCTTGGTCGATAGCGTCGGATAAAGTCCGCGCCGGCCCAATTGCGGCTCACACAAGACTTGCACCTGCGGAAGGCAATCGCGCTCCAGCGCTTCGATCGCGCGGCGAAGCGCGGTGTAGCCGCCCTCGAGCCCGGCCGGCGTCACGACATGATCGAGATCGTCGAGCGAGGTGTGGTACTCGGGGTAGTCGCCGTACTTGCTACGCATGATCGTGACCATCGGAAGGTCCACGCCCGGCGCACAATATTGCCGCTCGTCGCTGCCGCGATCGAGCCAGGAATAGCGACGATAGGCGCTGTCGGTGTGATGCAGCACGTGTTGCGCGATGCGGTCGGCGTGCGTGTCGCCCGCGCGGCTCGGCAAATAGGAAAACGCGCGCTCATCGCCGACGCAGGTGATGTTGAAGCCGCCGACGACATGCTGCTTCAGATGCGCCAAATGGCGGCTCAGATAGCAGATTGAGCCGATCGTCTCGGGAATGAAGACGATGCGGAACGTGTGGCGCCGTGCCGGCAGGCTGGCCAGCCAGCGGGCGAGGTGGATGGTCACGCACGGGCCGGAAAGCTCGTTGTTCGCCATCGACGGATGGCAGACATAGGTGGAGAGAAAAATCTCCTCCGCGCTTGCGCCCGGGAGAATAATTTCGCCGTAGGTGAGCGCGCCTTTGAACTTCCGTGAGCGGATCACCGCGCGGTATTGACCGGGCTTTAGCGCCGCGCGCTGGTCGTGGCGCAGGCAAAAGCCCCAGCGCTCCGCGTAATACGACGTGACGTAGGGGATCGCGTCCGGCTGCTCCGGCAGCGAATAGAGGTGCGGCTGCAATTCTTCCAAGCTGAGCGTCGCGTCTACCGGCGCGGAATAGCCAACGACGTGCAGGTTGTTGTCCGCGAAATCGCAAATCTTCTCGCCGTCGGGGCCGAGCAGATAGCCGGCCTCGATCGCCCATTCGTCCGGCACGGTCCAGTCGAACGCCTGTTCGCCGGAGGCGATCTCATGCACGGTGAGCGGGGGGCAGATTTCTTTCAGGATCGCGAGCGTCTGGCGCACCCCATCGCCGGTGATCGAGCGTGGAATCGGCCATAGTCGCCGCGCCAGCGCGTGCATTTCCTCCCCGACGGACGTCACGCGAATGCGGCCTGCCGCTCGTGTTGGTAAAGCAATCCCTCGGCGCGTCCCGCCTCGATCACCGCGCTGACGAAGTCGAACATCGCCGCGGCGGAGATTGTGCGCAGGCCCGCGCCCACGCCGGGGCGCTCGCCGCGATAGAGGCCGGCTTGCCACATCAATTCCCCGCAGGGATTGACGTGTGTGCGCACGCCTTCGCCCAGATCGCGCACGAACAGGCGATAGGTCTCGATCGAAGGCACGCCGGCGGCGTCGACATAGGCGCCGCTGAACGCCTTGAAATAGCGATAGGGCACGTCGGCCATTTCCTCGACGTGGTGATAGAACGTCATTGAGTCTTGGTCGTCGAGGTCGAGGACGGCGATTTTCCCATGCATCGCGCGCAGCATCGCGAAGGGGGAATCTTCGCCATAGCCGCTACGATTGTTCAGGCCACGGAATTCGTCCGCGCGGGCGCCGATCGCGGCGAAGGAATAGATCGGATGGCCCGTGCGCACCGCGCCGCGATGCAGCCGCCCGGTCTCGCTCAGCGCGCCCATTTGCGACGGCGTTGTGCGAATGTCGAACGGCATGCCGCGGGTGAATTCGAAATTGAACAGCGGCAGCAGCAGCGTGCCTTCGGGGCCGACGGCGTCCAGGAAGCTGTCCAGCAGCTCGCGCCGGTTGATCCGGTGCGTCAGCAAGGTGCGCTTCGCGGAGGAATGCAGCAAAACAACGTCGCCACGCGCGATACCCGCTTCAGCCCATGCGTCTGCGAGTGCGCGGGTCATTTCTATGTCGCGGCCCCGACGATGTGATTGGCCTTGATCAGCGGCGCGCCCCGCTCATCCACGTCGATCCGCGTCGAGGGCAGCGCCAGCGGCCCGCTGAGCGCCGCGTTCACCTTATCCAGGCCGCAGGGCGCGCCGCCGCGCGCGATCTTGTAGCGGATGGAGATGCGTTCGTGGTCTGCCACGTCCGGCTGTGTCCCATGCAAGGTGCAGGCATGCCAGAACGCTGCATAACCCGTGCCGCCCGTCAGCACACGCTGTTGCAGCATCGTTGTCTGGCCGCGCCCGTCGCTGTAGCGCCAGGCGCCGTTCCCCTGCGGGGAGAGGTCGTGCGGGAAAGGTGTCGCGCCGAAGCAATGCGAGCCGGGGAGCACGTAAAGCGGCGCGTCCGCGCGCGTCACCGGGTGCAGATAGATGTACAGCGTCAGGAAATCCGCCGCCCTGGCCGAGTGATCGATCAGGTCCATGTGGAAGTCGATGCCGTAGAAATAGGTGATGTCGCGAAACTCGGGCCGGATATAGCCGCCGAGATTGTTGACCGGCATGCCCTTGATCTTGGCGAGCAGCCAATCGGGGATCCAGCGCTCGGGCACGCCGCACACGAACTTCTTGTCGAAGATCGTGTAGTCGGGGCCGAGCATTTGCGTCAGACCCGCGACGATCGCCGGCGAGCGCTCGACGAAATCGAAATCGGCGGGAAACGCCTCGACCAGATTGCGGCCTGGGCGCGGGTTCGTGCCCTTGTGCACCGGGTCGGCCAGGAATTCTTCTTCCGTGCGAAACAAGTCCGGCCCGAAAGCGCGCGCCATGCGCACTTTTGCCAGCAGCGTTTCGGCCGCATCGCCGTCCAGGACCTCTCCGAAGGAATACATTCCGTCCTCGATCATCAGCGCTTCGATCGAGGACATGCGTGGTTTGGGTCTGACGGCGATCGCCAATTGTGCCTCCGTGGATAAGGGGAGGCTGGGTTGCGCCGTTTAACGCATCGCTAATGACTCACAGCCTGAGTCCTTGGCATCAAGAGCCGGTTAACCGGTGCGCCGACACCGTCCGCGCATGACCATTGTTGCTGAAAAGCTCGTCGCCAGCCTCGATTTTTCCGCCATCGAACAGGCGCTTGAGGCGCCGATGCCCGCCGCGGCGTCTCCGGCGGCGCTGAAGGCCGACCACCGCCGCGCCTTAAAAGGCGCACTCGCCCGCACGGGCAAGGGGCGCGGCCCCTCGCTCGCGCAGCGTGCGGCCGAGGCGATCGATGCGGACCGCAATCTGGAAGGCGTGCGCCTGGCGCTGCAGGCGCTGGAGGAAGACGCCGAATCCTTGACCGCCTATCTGGCCGGCGCGGTGGGCCTCGACCGGCTGGGCCTGCGCGCGGAGAGCCTGGAATTTTACGAACAGGCGCTGCGCCGCGCGCCGAACGATCCCACGATCGCCGCGCTGCTCGGCGGCTGCGCGCAGCGCATGGGTGAAATCGAGATCGCCGAGCGCTGCTATCGCGTCGCTGCGCAAATTGAGCCCGATGATTGGACGCATATTTCCAATCTCGGCGGCGTACTGCGCGATCAGGGCAAGTTCGACGCGGCGGTCGAGCTGCTGCGCAACGCGATTTTCGTGCGTCCCGAAGCGGCCGATCTCTGGAACACGCTCGGCACGGTATTGCAGGAGCAGGGGCGGCCGGAAGAAGCGGTGGTGTTCCTGCAGGAAGCGGCGCGGCTGAAGCCCGGCTTCTCGCGCGCGTATCACAATCTTGGCGCGGCGCTGTTCGATCTGGCGCGCTATGGTCAGGCGCGCGAAGCGCTGGATCAGGCGCTGCGCGGCGTACTGCCGGCCGCCGACCGCGCCGAAATGACCGCGATGCGGTCCTGGACGTTGCTCGGTTCCGGCGCGCTGGAGCAAGGCTGGGCGGAATATGAGGCGCGGCTCGATCCGCAGGTCAACGACGCGATGGAATACCTCATTCCGCGCCCGCGTTGGCACGGCGAAGAGATTGCCGGGCGCACAGTGCTTGCGATCGGCGAGCAGGGCGTCGGCGATGAGGTGCTGTTCTCCAATTGCATCGGCGATTTGATCGAAGCGGTGGGGCCGAGCGGCAAGGTGATCATCGCCTGCGACCGGCGGCTCATGCCGGTGTTTCAGCGCACGTTCCCGCGCGCGGAGGTTGTCTCCGAAATTTCGATCAAGCGCGCCGGCCGCGCGCAGCGCGGCGTGAAGGATTTCACCGCGTGGGAGAGAATCGACTTCTGGACGCCGTTCGGTTCGCTGATGCGCCATTTCCGCAAACAGGTTGCGGATTTTCCGCAGGCGCCCAGTTTTCTGCAGGCAGATGCGGCGCGCGTGGACGGATTCAAGCAACAATTCGCCAGCGACAAACTGAATGTCGGCATTGCCTGGAAAAGCCTGGTGATGACGCCGAAACGCTCACGCTATTTCGCGCCGTTCGAGGAATGGGCGTCCGTGCTGACGACCCCGGGCGTGAATTTCTACAGCCTGCAGCCGGGCGAAACGGAGGCGGACATCGCGTTCGCCAAATCGCGCTTCGGCGCCGAAATCCGCGCCATCGAAGGCCTGGACGTCAAGGAAGACCTCGACGGCATCGGCGCAGCCGGGGCCGCGCTCGATCTGGTGATCGCGCCGATGAATGCGTCGAGCAATATGGCGGCGGCCTGCGGCGGCAAGGTCTGGTTCTGGCACCATTATGGCGCATGGGCGATGCTGGGCACGCCGGATACGCCGTTTTATGCGGGTTCACGCACGTTCTGCGCCCGAAAAAGCGGCGCCTGGTCGGAGATTTTTGTCCCCATCGGCGCGGACCTGCGCGCCATGGCGGCCCAGCGTGTGACGACCGGGACATAGATTCTTTCCGCCCGCGGTGGCAACCACAGACGGCGACAGGCGTTGTCGCCGCAGTGGGAGAGTGACCGATCAGCCGTCTTAGCATCCGCCACGAAACCACCTACCGTTATTCGCAGCCGGTATTCCTGGGCGAATGGCGAATGATGATGCGTCCCAGCGACTCGCACGCGATCCGGCTGATCGACGCGAATTTGACGCTGACGCCGCCCGGTGAAACGCGCTGGGCGCTCGACGCCTATTCCAACTCGGTGTGTCACTTCTCCCCGAGCGGAAAATCCGATCTGCTGCAGGTCGTCTCGACGCTGCTGATCGAGCGCTACCCCAAGCCGCTGCGCGAGCAAGACACCGCCGCGCCAATGTTTCCGGCCAATGCGCTGGCGCCGCCCGTGACTTACAGCATGGACGAGGCGATCGTGCTCTCGCCGTTTATCCGGCCCTACTATCTCGAAGACCCCGCGCATAACGCATGGCTCGCGGGCAAACGGCAAAACCAAGCCGGCTCCGCACTCGATCTGCTGTTGGGCCTCAATACCGCGATCCACGATGAGTTCGAATACGCCGCGCGTGAGGAATATGGCACGCAATCGCCGGCGCAGACGATCTTGCGCCGCGCGGGCACCTGCCGCGACTTCGCGTGGCTGATGATCGAAAGCATGCGGCGTTGGGGAATCGCGTCGCGTTTCGTCACCGGCTACCTCTATTCCCCGAACGCGCAGGTGCGCGGGGCCGGCGCGACGCATGCCTGGTGCGAGGCGTTTCTTCCCGACCTTGGCTGGATCGAGTTCGATCCGACCAACGCGCTGGCCGAAAGCTCGGACCTGATCCGGGTGGCCGCGACCCGCACGCCGGCGGAGGCCTCTCCAATGAAGGGCGCTGTGCTGGGGGAGGCGGCGGTGCAGTTGGATGTGCACGTCAGCGTCGAGCCGGCGTAAGCAGAGGGGAGGCCGGGTGGATCAGAAAAGCGACATCGGCAGCCAACTCGGCAGATCGGCCCTCTTCGCCCAGCTTACCCCCGCGCGCCGCCAGCGGCTGGCGGCGGAAGGCTCGGTGACCTCCCTCGCGCCCGGCGCGATGCTGTTCGCCAAGGGCGAGGCGGGCGACGCCCTCTATGTCGTGCTGGAGGGGGAGATGGAGGTCGGCGTGCTGACCGAGGGCGGGCGCAGCGTGCGCATGGCCGCGCTTGGCCCCGGCGCGGTGATCGGGGAGATGGCGGTGCTCGATGGCGGCCCACGCTCGGCCGATTGCGCCGCGTCCCGGCGCGCCAAGCTGCTGCGCATCTCGCGGGAAGCGGCGCTGGCGGCCTTGGAGTCTGAACCTAAAGCGCTTTTGGCGCTGGTCGCGGAGATGAGCCGGCGACTGCGGGCGGCGGATGACGCTTTAGAAGGCGCCGCGCTGCTCGACCTTGGCGGGCGCCTGGCGCAGCTGCTGCTGGGCGAGGCGGGCGCGGGCGAAGTGGTCGCCATGGCGCAGAGCGAAATGGCGCGTCGGATCGGCGCCTCGCGCGAAAAGGTCAACCGCAAGCTGCAATCCTGGAAAAGCGAAGGCTGGATCTCGATCCGCCGCTCGGGCGTTCGGCTGGAGCGGAAGGACCGCCTTTCAGCCCTGGTGGACGCCAAAAAGAGCGCCTGACCGTGCAGTGACCTTGGGCACAGCGCGGGCGCCCAGGGTATTCTTGTTCACTTGCCATGGAAAAACGAGGCGAAGTCGCTATTCTCCCCTTGGATTTGGGGGAAATCGTGAGCGCCGAGACCGAGCAACAAGTGCGGCTCGCATCGATCGTGGCGATCGACATGCAGGGCTTTTCATCCATGTCCGAACGCGACCAGCACAAGGCTGCGCGCTCGGTGCAGGCGCTGCGCACGCGCATCGAGGCGAGCGCTCAGCGCAATGGCGGGCGCGTGTTCAACACCGCCGGCGACGGCTTCATGCTCGAATTTCCTTCCGCGGGCGCGGCGTTCGGCTGCATCAACGAATTGCTGGATAAGCGCCCAAAGGGTGAGCCGCCGATCCGCGTCGGCGCCCATGTCGGCGATGTCATCGTCACCATAACCAACGATCTGCTGGGCCATGGCGTGAACGTCGCGGCGCGGCTGCAATCGCTGGCGACGCCGGGCAGCGCGCTGGTGTCGGGGGAATTCCGCTCGATGGCGCGCAATTCCCCGCAAGCTGCGTTCCTGGCCAAGGGCCGCCAGCCGCTGGACAATATCGACGAGAAGGTCGCGACCTTCGCGATCCTGTCGCGCAAGCAGCAGTTCGGACGCCAAGCCCGGCGCGTCGCGGCGATTGCGGTGGTGCTCGCCGCGCTCGGCTCGCTGCCCTTCGTTTATCCGCACGCGATGACCTTGGCGCACAACCTTGGTGTTTCAGACGCCACGCTTGAGCAGCTGAACATTTCCTTGCCCGCCTTCGCCCAACCGCCGTCGCCGCCGTCGTCCGCCCCGGCGCACTAAATGGCTGCGCGTTTCGTCCTGGCGCAGATTTCCGATCTGCACATCACGGACGGCCCAAAAGGTGAGGTCGCCGCCGCCAATTTAAAGCGCGCGTTGCAGCGCGTTGCCTCGTACCGGCCTGACGCGATCATCGCGACGGGCGATCTCGTCAACGACGCCCAAAGCGAGGAATATGCCGCGCTCGGGCCGCTGCTGGCCGATCCGCCAGCGCCGCTTTACCTGTTGCCCGGCAATCACGACGATCGCGATTTCATCCGCGCGACGTTCCCCCATCACGCCTATCTGCCGAAGGGTGGTCTGCTTTCCTACGCGATCGAGGATTTTCCAATCCGCATCGTCGCGCTGGATCAGATGACGCCAGAGAAAACCGGCGGCGTGTTTGAGGAGGCGCATGCGCGCTGGCTCGATAAAACGCTCTCGGCGGCGCCGGGCACGCCGACCGTCGTCGCGCTGCATCACCATCCGTTTCCGACGCACGATCTGCTGTTCGACACGATCGGGCTGGACGGGCGCGAAGCGTTCGCAGAGGTGATTGGACGCCACCCTCAGGTGGAATTGGTGATCGCGGGCCACCACCATCGCGTCGCGCAGGGCTATGTCGCGCACGCGCCCGCGCTGATCGCGCCGTCGACGGCGTACACGTTTTCCCTGGCGCTGCAGCCGGATCAATCGATCGCGCGCAAAAGTCCCGAGGCCGGTTTCGCGCTGCATGTCTGGCCGCAAACCGGCCCGCGCATGAGTCATTTTATGGCGATTTAGCGCGCGCCATTTCGCTGCCGCAAAAACCGCAAAGTCTGGCGAGATCACGCGAATCGGCGCTCACTTCTGCGCATGAGTGAAGCAGATAAGGCCTTGCTCGACCATTATGTCGCCGAGCGCTTACGTGTGTTGCGTCCGCTGATCGAGATCGAAGACGGCGCGCGACATTTCGATGACGACAACATCGATTGCACGGACGAATTCAGGGCAGAACTCGAAGCCCATCTCGACGTGATCGAAACCGCGCTGTCCGAACTGGCGATCTAGCCGCGTCGGCGCTATCCTCACGGTCATGAAGCGCGAGTGGTTTGCACAGAAGCGCTACGGATTTGGCGCGGGTCTGCCGATCGCCTGGCAGGGCTGGGCCTTGATGGCCGGCTTTGTCGTTTTGCTGGGTGCAGACCTGATGCTCGTCCCGCTCTGGGTCGCCGGCAGTCAAGGCGCGCTGATCGCGCAAGGCGCCGCCATCGCCATGACTGCGGTGCTGTGCTGGATCGCTTTTAAGACGACGCGCGGCGGCTGGCGCTGGCGTTGGGGCGAGGACGACTAGCGCTGCGGCCGGAATGGTTGTTAAGCAGCCGCTATGGATGCTGCGGGCAGAGCCAATTTCCTGATCGGCGTGGCGGCGGCGCTGACTGCGTTCGCCGTCACCGAAGGCCTTTGGGCGATGTCGCCCCATGGCGGCTGGACCAATCTGATCTTTCTGCTGTTTCCGGCCCCGGCGATGGACGAGTGCGCGCGGCTGATCGCGGTGTTCGCGCTGCTGGCGCGGCCGCGCCCTGGTGCGTTCGCGGCGGGATTTGCGCCAAGCGCGTCGCTCGGTGTTTTGGTGATGGGCCTGGCGGAAGGCGGGGAGGCGCTGTCGCTGGGCATTGCGTTCGTGCTCTCGCTGACGTTGCAGGCGCTGCTCAGCTTTGGCGCGTTTGCGATGGCCGCGCGCAAAGCGCCGCCCTTCCTGATCTTCTGCGCGCTCACGCTTATCCATGGCGGCAGCAATGGCGGGCTGATTGCGCTCTCCGGCGTCACCGGCAGGATCGGCTTCTTCACCGCGGAACTGGTGCTGGCCGCGCTGTTCAGCTACGGCGCGTACATGCTGGCGCGTCAGATGCCGTCGGCCGCGAAGATCGGCTGAACGTCGGCGCCGTCACTTTCCGTGGCGCTGTTGTAGGCCTTCGCTTCCGCGCGCAGCCAATCGACGAAGGTCTGCTGCGCCTGGGTAAACTCGCGCGTGCGTGGCCAGACCAAGTGATAGGCAAAGGCGGTGGGGCTGCCGGCGCTCGCGAACAGGGCGGTCAATCGGCCGGCGGCCAAATCGCTCTCCGCGATCGCGCGCTTGGCCAGCGCGACGCCGCGCCCGGCGACGGCCGCCTCGATCACCAGGCTGGATTGGTTGAAGCGCGGGCCGCGGCTGGCGTCGACATTGTCCACGCCATTGACCCGCAGCCACATCGCCCAGTCGGGGCAGGACGCGTCGAATTCCGGGCCGCTATCGTGGAGCAGCGTGTGGTGCGCCAGATCGCTCGGCTTGCGGATGGGCGCGGCCTCCATCAGCGCGGGGGAGCAGACGGGTAGGACCGCCTCGCCCAGCAGCTTTTCGGCCATCAGGCCTTCGTAGCGGCCGACGCCGTAACGGATCGCGAGATCGACATCGGTGGCCGTGAAGTCCACGGGCGCGAGGTCCGCGGAGACCCAGACGTCGATGTCGGGCCGGCTTTCGGTAAAGCCCTGCAGGCGCGGCAGCAGCCATTTGGCGGCCAGGGACGGGGCGACGGAAATGGTCACCCGGCTGCGCCTGGTCGGCTGGCGCATTTGGCGCGCCGCCTCGGCCAGTTGGGCAAAGCCGGCCTGCAAAGCAGGTAAGGCAGCCTGACCGGTCTCGGTCAGCGTGACGCGGCGGCCTTCGCGGTGGAACAGGTCAACGCCCACATGCTCTTCCAGCTGGCGGATCTGCTGGCTGACCGCGCCAGGGGTCACAAACAGCTCTTCAGCCGCCTTGCGGAAGCTCAAATGCCGGGCGGCGGCCTCGAAAACCTTCAAGGCGATCAGCGGAGGTAGACGGTCGGAAGCCATGAACGTTTAGTCTAGCTTATAGTGGCGTCATCCCAGAAGGGCCTGCGCAGATACATAGGTAAGCCAAGCTAATTTATCGCCTATGATGGGCGGCATTTGCGGATTATTCCGAGCCGTGGTGAGTTAGCACCGATGTCAGACCCTGCGCCTTTGCCGCTTGTTAACCCTTTGCCGCCGGGCGGGACCCATGAGACGGACGTCATCATCGTCGGCGCGGGGCCGGTGGGGCTGTTCGCGGCGTTTGAGCTGGGGCTGCTCGACCTCAAGGCGCACATCATCGACGTGCTGGACAAGCCGGGCGGCCAATGCGCCGAGCTGTATCCGGAAAAGCCGATCTACGACATTCCGGGCCTGCCGGTGGTCTCCGGCCAGGAGCTGACCGACCGGCTGCTGGAGCAGATCAAGCCGTTCCACCCGAGCTTCCATTTCGGCGAAATGGTCGAGCAGCTGCACCGGCTGGACGACGGCCGCTTCAAGATCGTCAGTGAGCTGGGGACCGAGATCACCGCGCCGGTCGTCGTGCTCGCCGCGGGCGGGGGAAGCTTCGTGCCGCGCAAGCCGAAATTGCCGGATTTGGAGCAATACGAAGGCAAATCGCTCTTCTACGCCGTGCGGAAGATGGAGCAGTTTCGCGACAAGAACATCGTGATCGCGGGCGGGGGCGACAGCGCGCTGGACTGGGTGCTGAACCTGCATCCCATCGCGAAATCGATCACGCTGAACCACCGCCGCGACGATTTCCGAGCCGCACCGCACTCGGTCGCCAAGATGCGCGAGCTGGTGGCGGCGGGGAAATTGCGGCTCGACATCTCCGACATCAAAGCGCTGAAGGGCGCTGATGGCCAACTCTCCCACGTCGTGGTCGAGAACAAGGCCGATGGCCGCTACGAGATCGAGGCCGATACGCTGCTGGCGTTCTATGGCCTGACCATGAAGCTGGGGCCGATCGCCAATTTCGGCATCAACATGAACGAAAACCTGATCCCGGTGGACGTGGCGACCTTCCAGACCTCCGAGGCCGGGATTTTCGCGATTGGCGACATCAACACCTATCCCGGCAAGCTGAAGCTGATCCTCTGCGGCTTCCATGAGGGCGCGCTGATGGCGCAGGCGGCGTTCAAGATCGCCCGGCCCGGCCAGCGGCTGGTGTTCCTGTACACGACCTCTTCCAGCGATCTGCAGAAGAAGCTGGGCGTCGCTTAAGGGGCAAGGCCGCAAGGCGTTGTTTAGCCCTCCTGTCCTACCCCGACAGAAGCTATCGTTTGCCTTCCGGGGCCCGAACCGCCATCTGACAGCCGCAGGACCCGAGGATGGACGCTTTTCCGCTTTCTTGGCCGCTCGCCGGCCGGCAGGTCGCGCTGATCGGCGCGGGAGAGTTCGCGCGCCGCAAGCTCAACCTGCTGATCAAGACACCGGCGGAAATCGTCGTCTGGGACGCGGTTTCGAGACTCGAGGATCCGCGTCACGAAGACTCTAAAAAGCTGCAGGCCGACGCGGCGTTCGCGACCGTGCGCTTCAATGCCGGCTGGCCTTCCGCCGATGCGTTGAAATCGACGGCGTTCGTCATCGTCGCGCTGGAAGACCGGGCTGAGGCGGACCGCGCCGCGGCGCTCGTGCGCGAGGCCGGGGCGCCGCTGAACGTGGTCGACCGGCCCGACCTGTCCGACTTCCACATTCCCGCGATCGTCGACCGGGGCGAGCTGACCATCGCCATCGCGACCGGCGGCACGGCGCCGGCGCTGGCGCGCGACGTCCGCGCCGCGATCGAGGCCGCCGCGCCCGCGAGCCTCACCCAGCTTTCGCGCTTCGCCAAATCCATCCGCGGCGCCGTCCGCGCCATCGCCGATTACGACACGCGCCGCCTGGTGTGGGAGCGCATCCTGCGCGGCCCGGCTGGCGAGCGCGCGCGCGCCGGTGACTTCGCCGCCGCTGAAACGCTCGCGGCGCAAGAGATCGCCAACCCCGATCGCCGTGGCGTCGTGCACATTGTCGGGGCAGGGCCGGGCGATCCGGAATTGCTGACGCTGAAAGCTTTGCGCACGCTGCAGGACGCCGATTTGATCGTGCACGATCGTCTCGTCGATCCGCGCATTCTCGACATGGCGCGCCGCGATGCAGAGCGCATTTACGTCGGCAAGACGCGCTCCAAGCATTCCGTGCCGCAGGATCAGATCAATGAATTGCTGGTCGCACAGGCGCAAGCGGGCCGGCGCGTCGTGCGGCTCAAAGGCGGCGATCCGTTTATCTTCGGGCGCGGCGGGGAAGAACTCGAAGCGCTGAAAGCGGCGGGCCTGGAAACCCATGTCGTGCCGGGCATCACCGCAGCGCTCGGCTGCGCGGCCGCGACGCAATTGCCGCTGACCCATCGCGATCACGCGCAAGCGGTGACGTTCATCACCGGGCACGCCAAGACGGGCGGCGCGCTCGACCTCGATTGGAGCGCGCTGGCGGCGGCGAACCACACGCTTGTCGTCTACATGGGCGCGGCGAACGCCGCCGAGGTCAGCGCGCGCCTGCTGGACGCGGGCCGGGCCGGCGATACGCCCGCGGTGATCATCGAAAACGGCGCGCGGCCCGAACAGCGCGCCATCGCCAGCACGCTGGCGACGCTTGCCAGCGACGTTGCGCGCCTTGACCTGAAGAGCCCGACGCTGCTGATCGTGGGCGAAGCGGCGGCGCTCGCCGACGCCAAGCAGGTCAGCGAATTTCTCGAATTTGCGGAGCACCAAGCATGAAGGCCGTCGCATGAAAGCGGTAACTGGCAATCTCCTGGCGATCGGCCGGCCCGTCTATCGCACGGCGGAAGGCGAATGGGTGCAGGATATCCAGGCCGCCGCGCTCTTCGACAATGACGAAGACGCGCAGGCCGCGCTGGACGCCGCGCGTGGTGAAGAAACCCAAGTCGTCGGCACGTACCTGATCACCATTGAAGCGCCCGGCAAGCCAGCGGCGCGTGAGGCGATGCGCGAAAACATCCGCGCGAAGGGACCGACGATCCACGAAGACCGCGGCCATCAAGACCGCATAGAGGGCGCGCGCTGATGCCCCATCGCGCTTCTCCCGGCACGCTGACCGTCTATGGCGACAGCCGCAGCGGCAATTGCATGAAAGTGAAATGGACGGCCGAGTTTCTCGGCGTCGATTTCCGTTGGGTGGAAGTGGATGTGATGCGCGGGGAAACGCGCACGGAGGAATTCCAGCGGCTCAATCCTTCGGGCCAGGTGCCCAGCGTGGTCTTGCCGGACGGCCGCAGCCTGGCCCAATCGAACGCGATCATCCTTTATCTCGCGGATGGTTCGTCGCTGATCCCGCAAGACGGATATGAGCGCGCCAAGATGTTCCAATGGATGTTCTGGGAGCAGTACAGCCACGAGCCCTATCTGGCGGTGCGCCGCTGGCGCAAACACGTCCTCGGCCAGAGCGAGGACGAACTCGACGAAAATCTCCTGCCCAAGGGCAGGCGCGCGCTGGGCGTGATGGAGCTGGCGCTGCTGACGAATGAATTTCTGACCGGTCCGGTGATGACGCTCGCGGATATTACGCTCGTTGCGTATACGCGCCTTGCGCCGCAGGGCGGCTACGATCTCCGTGAATTTCCCGCCGTTCGCGCCTGGGTGCACCGGGTCGAGCGCGAATTAGGACTTGAGCCTGTGCAGGAAGCAGCCTGATGTACCGTTACGACGAATTCGACGAAACCATCGTGCGCGAGCGCGTGGCGCAATTCAGCGAGCAGGTTGAGCGCCGCGTTGCGGGCGACATCACCGAGGACCAGTTCAAGCCGCTGCGGCTTATGAATGGTCTTTACTTGCAGCTGCACGCCTACATGCTGCGCATCGCGGTGCCGTACGGCACGCTGTCCAGCCGCAAGCTCAACCAGTTGGCGATGATCGCGCGCAAATACGACAAGGGCTTCGGCCATTTCACCACGCGCCAGAATTTGCAATTTCACTGGATGAAGCTGGTGGAAGTGCCGGACGTGCTGAGCGCGCTGGCCGACGTTGAGATGCATTGCATCCAGACCAGCGGCAATTGCATCCGCAATATCAGCGCCGATCAATTTGCCGGCGCGGCTGCGGATGAGACGGAAGACCCGCGCCCGTGGTGCGAGATCATCCGGCAATGGAGCACCTTCCATCCGGAATTCTCGTTCCTGCCGCGTAAGTTCAAAATCTGCGTCATCGCCAGCCCGCACGATCGCTCCGCGATGCGCACGCATGATATCGGCCTGCACCTGAAGCCCGGGCCGGATGGTTCGGTGTTTGACGTCTATGTCGGCGGTGGCATGGGCCGCACGCCGTTCATCGCGCCGCTGATCCGCGAGAACGTGCCCAGCCAGCACATCCTGTCTTATCTCGAAGCGTGCCTGCGCGTGTACAATCGCTATGGCCGCCGCGACAACATCCATAAGGCGCGGATCAAGATTCTGGTGAGCTCGCTCGGCCCGCACGAATACGCGCGCCAGGTCGAGGCCGAATGGGAAGACACGCGTGATGCCAGCGCGCATCTGGCGGTGCCGGCCGAAGAGCTGGCGCGGATCGCGGCCTATTTCGCGCCGCCGCCGTTCAAGACGCTGCCGGCGAAGAACGATGCGTTCGAAGCGGCGAAAGCGGCGGATAAGAACTTCGCGCAATGGTCGCGCCTCAATGTTCGCGCGCACAAGCAGCCGGGTTATTCCAGCGTGACCGTGTCGCTCAAGGCGATCGGCAAAGTGCCGGGCGACATCTCCGCCGATCAGATGGAAGTCGTCGCCGATCTCGGCCGGCGCTATTCGTTCGACGACATCCGTGTCAGCCATGAGCAGAATTTGGTCCTGCCGCATGTCGAGCAGGGCGATCTGCGCACGGTGTATGACGCCCTCAGCGCGGCGGGCCTGGCGACCGCGAATATCAACATGATCTCGGACATCATCGCGTGCCCGGGCCTCGACTACTGCGACCTCGCCAATGCGCGCTCGATCCCGATCGCGCAGGAGATCGCCAAGAAATTCGCCGACCTCGACCGGCAGGAAAAGATCGGCGATATCGAAATCAAGATTTCCGGTTGCATCAATGCGTGCGGCCACCACCATGTCGGCCATATCGGCATTCTCGGCGTCGACAAGCACGGCGAGGAATTCTACCAAATCCTGCTCGGCGGGCGCGCCGACGAAAAAGCCAAGCTCGGCAAGATCACCGGCCGCGGCATGGCGGGCGATGCGATCCCCGACGCGATCGAGCGGCTGGTGGAAAAATATCTGACTTTGCGCAGCGGCCCGGACGAGCGCTTTATCGAAGCGCTGGAACGTCTTGGCCCGGCGCCGTTTGAGGAGGCGCTCCATGGCGCGTGAACAGATCAAGCGCGCGGTCAAAAAGGCGCCGCCGAAAGCGGTCGTCCCCGGCACGCTGCTGATCAACGGCAGAGCGGTGGCGAACGATCCGTGGGTGTTCCTCGCGGACGATCAGCCCGCCGATGACAGCGCAGACGTCGTTGTCTCGATCAAGCGCATGCAGGACGAGGGCGAAGCGCTGCTGCGCCGCAAAGGCCGCACCGGCGTGATGATCGCGTCCAGCGAGGCGGTGGAAGAGGTGGCGGCGTTCGTCTGCCAGGTGGCGCTGATCTGCGTCGACTTCCCGGCCTATCGCGACGGGCGCGGCTTCACCACTGCGCGCTTGTTGCGCGAGCGCTACCACTACAAGGGCCCGATCCGCGCCACCGGCGATGTGCTGCAGGATTTGGTGTTCTTCATGCTGCGCGTCGGCATCGATGAATTCGTGCTGAAAGCGAAGGAGCCAGAGGCCGCGTTCGCGCGCGTGTCGAAAACGTTTTCGCGCGTATACCAACCCTCGACCGATGGCCGGAAGATCATCAACGATCTGCGCAGCGAGAAAGCCCAGTGAGCGCGCCGCTGGCCGATCTCGGGCCGGAGACGAAGCTGGCGCGCGCGCAAGCGCTCGCGGCCGCCTGGGAAGGCAAGAGTCCGCAGGAAATTCTGGCGCACGCGCTGCGTGAGGAATTCGTCGGCAAGATCGCCATGGTGTCGTCCTTTGGCGCGGAATCGGCGTCGCTGCTGCACATGGTCGCCGCGATCGATCCGAACGCGCCGGTGATCTTTATCGATACCGACAAGCATTTCGCGCAGACGCTGGATTACCAGCAGGAGCTGAGCGCGTTCCTTGGCCTCAAGAACGTGCAGATCGTGAAGCCCGATCCGACCGAAGAGCGGATCGAAGACCCTAAGGGCGACCTCTGGAAGCGTGATCCCGATGCGTGCTGCACGCTGCGCAAGGTGCGCCCGAACGAGCGCGCGCTTGCGGGCTTTGAGGCGTGGATTTCCGGACGCAAGCGCCACCACGGCTCAGTGCGCGCGCACCTGCCCGTGGTTGAGCATGACGGCATCCACTTCAAGGTGAACCCGCTGGTGGCGTGGGGTCCGAAAGAGATCAACGCGTACGTCGCGCAATATAAGTTGCCGCCGCATCCGCTGGTCGCGGAGGGGTATCCCTCGATCGGCTGCTGGCCGTGCACCTCGCCGTCGGACGGTGAAAACGCGCGCGCAGGCCGCTGGGCGGGGTCGGGCAAGACGGAGTGCGGCATCCACCGGCCCGTGCCGGGCGGACCGGGCAAACGTCAGCAGGCGTTCTAACGCGCCGCGACGCGGCTGAGCACGGACAGCGCTTCTTCCAGCACACGCGCATCGCCGGTGGCGAGCACTTGCCCGCCCGCCCAATTGCGCCGTCCGCGCCAATCGGTGACGCGCCCGCCGGCGCCTTCGATCACCGGCATCAGCGCGCAGACGTCCCAGGGTCTGAGGCCAGACTCCGCGACCAGATCGATCTGGCCCAGCGCGAGCATCGCGTACGCGTAGCAATCGTAGCCGAAGCGCGTGAGCTTGGCGGAGGCGCGCACCAGCTCAAACCCGCCGGCTTCCGCGCCGTTGAACAGATGCGGGTCGGTCGTCGAAACGGTCGCGTCGCGAAGCGCAGCGCATGCGCGCACGCTTAGCGGGCGCACGCCATCGCGCGTGTGAAGGTCGGCGCCGCCGGGAAAGCCGCGAAAGCGCTCCTGCAGATAAGGCTGATCGACAATGCCGATCAGGGGACCCGCGTCTTCGTGCACGAGCGCAATCAGCACGCCCCAGAGCGGCAGGCCGGAGATAAACGCGCGCGTGCCGTCGATCGGATCGAGCACCCAGGACAATTTGCCCGCGGCGGGCTTGTCGGGAAATTCCTCGCCCACAATGCCGTGGTCTGGAAAGCGCGCCTCGATCAGCGCGCGCATCGCGGTTTCCGCGCCCTTGTCGGCGGCGGTCACCGGATCGAAGCGCGCGCCAGGCTTGGCCTCGATCGTCGTGGGCGCGCGAAAATGCGGCAGGATCGCCGCGCGCGCCGCATCGGCCAGTTCTTCGGCGAAGGCGAGGTAGGTCTGGGTCTCGGCATCCGTCAGCATGCGCGGGGCCTAGCACACCTTCCCGGACGCCGCACACGCACAAATAAAAACCCGCCGCCTTGCGGCGACGGGCAGGAAGACATTGGGATCTTTAGGGAGAGTGACGCGGCCCTTAGGCGGCGTCGTGATTTTCTTCCTGCAGCGACTTCGCGAGGTCGAGCAGACGGCGGCGCGGACGCTCGCCCAGCTTGTAATAGACGCGGATGAGTTCGAGGGTTTCCTTCTGGCTCAGCACGTCCGCGGCGATCAGCTCGCGGTCATTGGCCGGCGCGCCCGGGGCGGCGCCGATGGCCACGTGGTTGAGGCCTTCGAAGAAGTAATTGACCGGTACGTTGAGCGCGACGGCCAGTTCGTACAGCCGGGAGGCCGTGACGCGGTTGGCGCCGCATTCGTATTTCTGGATTTGCTGAAAGCGAATGCCGATACTTTCGGCCAGTTGTTGTTGGGTCAGGCCCAAGAGGCGACGCCGACGACGCAGCCGCTTGCCGACATGGAGATCGATGGCGTTGGCCATATGGGTGTCGCTCGCGTGTTCGGGGCATCCCACCACGGGCGGCCCGTCCGAAACTCGACAAGAGCAATGGCCGTGCCGAACCCGCGGCAGGCGAATGTTGTCCCGTTCCGGTCCGGTTTTCCTGATGCAGGCTACGTGCCGCGCCAGGATGTGGTTAAGGGCGCTTGTGCACTTGTGTGTCTCTCGAAGACGCTCACCCTCCCCTCGATGGGGAGGGTGGCCGCGAAGCGGCCGGGTGGGGCGATCGCACTGACTCGGGTGGAGGTCTCTTGAGGCTCGATTACCAACGTCACAGCCACACCCCACCCGGCTTCGCACTCACGTGCTCAGCCACCCTCCCCATCGAGGGGAGGGTGGGCGCTCTATTCTGCTTGGCTAGCGATCACCCCTGCCAGGTCTGCGCTTCCTTCACCAGGAAGTCGCGGAGCGCCACGATCCGCTGGCTGCCTTTGAGATCGCGCGGATAGACGAAATAGACGTCGAAGCGCGGGCCTTCGGTCTCGGGCAGCAGACGCACCAGGTCTGGCCGGCCGCGCGCCATGTAATCGGGCAGCGCCCCGATGCCGATCCCGCCGATCACCGCGCGCATCACCCCGATCAGATTGTTGCATTCCAGCGCGGCGTGGCGCGGTTCGCTTTCCTCGCGCCCGACATGGATCGCCCAATCGAGCACCCGCAGCTGGGCCGCTTCCGGATTGCGGTAGGACGCGACCCGGTGGCTATCGAGGTCCTCGATCGTCTTTGGCATCGGGTGACGGTCGAGATAGGCGGGGGCGGCATAAAGGTGGGTGCGCATCTCGCCCAGCTTGCGCTGGATGAGGTCGGCCTGGGTGGAGGGCCAAAGCCGCATGGCGCATTCCGCCTCCAGCTTCAGAAGGTCGTATTCGCGGTCTTCCAGCAGCAGGCGGACGCGCAGATCGGGATAAAGATCGGCGAACGCCGCCATGCGCGGCGCGACCCAGGTCGTGCCGAACGCCACCGGCGCGGTGAAGGTCAATTCGCCGCTAACCTTGTCGCGCGCATCAGCCAGCGCGCTTTCCGCTTTCGCGGCGACGCCGGCCATTTCGTCGGTGAGTTCTTTCAGCGCCTGGCCGGGCGGGGTCAGCATCAGGCCGCGCGCGTGGCGCTGAAACAGCGGCACGCCGATCGCGTCTTCCAGCGCCGCGATCTGGCGGCTGACGGCCGATTGCGACACGCCCAGCTTGTCCGCCGCATGCGTCAGCGACCCGGTTTCGGCCGCGAAATGAAACGTCTTGAGCTTGTCCCAATCCACGCGCGTTCCCTCACCCAATGCTTTTGATCGCTTCTATACATCAGCCCGGCGGATTTGCGGCTGGCTTCGAACTGGAAGTCTGATCGACTAAGAAAATAGTCCTAATTATTGGCCTACTGCCGATCCTTTTGGCGCCCTACCGCCTGGCCAACTGCACATTGGGCGAAGCCAACGGAACGAATATCCACAGGGGTCGTTTGTTGGCCTCTCCGGGGGTTCAGATGGACAAGAACGAGAAGCTGCAGAACCTGGCCGAGCGGCTCCGCCTCCTGGCTGGCGAGGCACGCAACCCCGCAATGCGCGAGCACTATCTGCGTTGGCTGGCGCATCTGGAATCTGGGGAAGCGCGGGACTTGGCGCGTGACGCCGCCCCGCCGCCTGCGCCATCCGAAGACACGTTGGGGAAACTCAACTTTTGACTCGCGATTCGTACGTCTAGCGTACGATCTGCGATTCGGCCGTTTGCGCGGGGAAAATGCATCGAAAAGTGGAACGCTGGATCGTCATCGCGGCGGTCCTTTGGGCGATCGCCATGATCGTCGTGGCGGCCGTCGGGCTATTGGCGCACCCGAATCCGGCGGGCGTGATTGGAAGCCTGCTCGACGCGGACGCCGATGAGGTAAATCATGCGGGGCTGCCGAACCCGCGCATATAGATCGCCATTTGATCGCATTGGCCCCGCTGTTCAGGCGTAGGGTCCGCCCATCGCTGGCCGGTATTTCAGGCGCCAGCGGCGGAGAGTTGCTTTGTGCTCCCGCCTGAACGGTCGTGGAGCGTGCGCATGTCCAACTACACGTTTACCGAGATCGCGCCGTCAGGCGGCCTTCAAGCGATCACGACCATTCGCGCACAGACGGATTCCGCGGCGGTGGCGCAAGCCCAGGCAATCGGAAAGCCGGGGCGGCTGTGGCGATTTGGCGAGTTGGTCGCCATGATCCCAGCGCCGGACCGCCGAGAGCGCGCCGAAGACCAGGAACGCCAGCCCTAGGGGGCCGGTACGCATCGCTTCCTTTGTCAGCGCTTAACGCAGTCCAATCCCCATTTGATCACATTGTGCCCGCCGTTCAGGCGTAGTGTCCGCCCATCGCTGGCCGGTACTTCGGGCGTCAGCGGCTGAGGGTAGCTTCATGCTCCCGCCCGAATGTGCGCGGAGGGTCACATGCAAAATTCCAACATGCCCAGACACAGTTGGCCGATCATCACGGCCGTCGTCATGTGGGTTGTTGTCTTCGCCGGGGTGATCGCGACCGGCTTCCTGTACTGAGCGCGAAGCGTGCTATTCTGCGCGCATGATCCTTGAGCAAATCGCCAGCAATGGCTGTCTGTCCTATCTGATCGGCTGCGCGGAAACGTGCGCCGGCGCCGTGATCGACGCCAACCAGGCGCAGATCGACCGCTACACGGCGCTCGCGGCGAAGGACGGGCTCAAGATCAAATACGTGATCGATACGCATACACATGCGGACCATTTCTCCGCCGCCAAGCAGATGGGCGAGGCGCTGGGCGCCAAGGTCGTGGTGTTTCGCGACAGTCCCGCGCCCTACGCCGATGTTCGCCTCGATGATGGGGACATGCTGGCCGTGGGCAAGCTCCGGGTAAAGGCGATGCACACGCCCGGCCATACGCGCGATTCCATGTGCCTGGTGACGGAAGATTGCGTGTTCACCGGCGATACGCTGCTGATCGGCGGCACGGGGCGCACCGATCTGCCGACCGGCGATCCCGAACAGCTTTACGATTCCCTGTTCGGCAAGCTGCTGAAGCTGGATGGCGCGCTCAAGGTCTATCCCGCGCACGATTACAAAGGCCGCACGCATTCCACCCTGGGCGAGGAGCGCGCCAACAATCCGCGGCTGCAAAAGAAAGAGCGTGCGGCGTTCGTGGCGATGATGCGCGAGCTGAACCTGTCGGCGCCGACGCACCTGACCGAGGCGCTGCGCACGAATATGAGCGGCGGCAAGACGATCGTGCAATTACTTGCGGACGCGGCGGCCGCCACGCCGTTCCTGTCGCTGGACGAACTGAACCATCGCATCAGCGCGCGCGGCAATGATTTCATCGTGCTCGACGTGCGCGAAAAGGATGCGTTCGCCGCGGGCCATGTGCCGGGCGCCAAGCATCTGCCGCGCGGCCAGCTGGAGCTCCGCGTCAACGAGGAATTCCCAGACCCGACGCTGCGCATCGTCTGCTATTGCGAGTTCGGGAAGGTCTCCACGCTCGCCGCCGCGACGCTGCGCGATCTCGGCTTTTCACGCGCGGTTGCGCTCGATGGTGGGATGAAGGCCTGGCGCGAAGGCGGCTTCCCGATGGAGCGCGACGCTTAAGGGCGCAAGACCGGGCGGCTGCCGCCATGGTCGGCGGTGAGTTGCGGCGGGGGCAAATCGCCCGTCGTCACCGCCGGCGCAAAGGTGCAGGCATAGGCGCCCGTGTCCTTCAGCACGCACGTGATGTCCGCATAGGTGCGGTGGGTGACGACCGGCTTGTCCGGTTTCGGTTTGCCGGAAAGTCCCAGCTCGCGTTTGAACGCGGCGATCGTGGCGGTCGTCGCCAGCGGTTCGCCCTGCGCGGCGGCGACCGCGCTCAGCGCGCCGAACAGACGCGCTTCGTCGCTCGGCGCGCCTTCGATTGTCGTGGCGGTGATCGCGCCGCCATTGAGCGTCAGCACCAGCGACAGCGGCGGGGCCGGCGCGGCGCTGGTCAGCGTGCACGCGACGGCGGCGGCGCTATTGGTGCAATGCTGCGCATTCGCCCGCACGTCAGCGTCGAGCCCGTTTTCGGCGGTGTTGAACGCCTTGATGAAATCGAGCGCGGCGGAGGGCGGCGTCGGCGCCGGCGGCGTCACGGGTTTCTTTTGTCCGCACGCGCCCAAGGCGGCGGCCAGCAGCAGCGGCGCGACCCAGCAATGCCTGATCATGTCTCCCGCCGCCTCCCTGGCGCCTGGGTCTAGCTGGCTTTCTTTGCGCCGAATAGCGCTTTACCCAGCGCGCTCATCTTATGCCGAAACTGCTCGCGCGCCACGACGTCCGCGCTGGTGACCCAGTTGAGCTGCAGCGCGCGGCGGCGTCCCTCGAACGGTTCATGGCCGTGCCAGGAAGTGTCGCTGCGCTTGAACACCAGCAGCGTGCCGCCGTGCGGGGGCACTTCGCGCGCGGGATTTTCCAGGCTTTCGCCATTGCGCAACAGACGCAGGCGCCCGCCATCGGCTTCCCACGCTTCATTAAGGTAAAGCAGGACCGTGATGACCTTGGTCTTGCTGTCCGTGTGGATCTTGCCGTCATCGGCGCGGCACCAGCCGCGCACCGTGTACATGGTCGGCAAGCCATCGAGCGCGACGTCGAATTTCTCGGCCACCGCCTGACGGAAAGCCGGGCTTTCGATTTCCTGGATCAACGTCGCGAAGGCGCCGTGAATGTCGAGCGTGTCGCCGGGGTAAGAGCCGGGCCCGGGCACGTTGGGATAATCTGCGATCACCGCTTTCAGCGCGTCGCCGGACACAAAGCCCGGCACGATCACGTGCTGATACGGATCGCTCTCCAGCGGCGTCGCCTTCAAGGCGGAAAGATCGATCAGGGACATCGCGCTTAGTCTACGCCCGCTTTAGCGACCGGCCCAGGCCGCATAAGCGCGTTTCAGCGCCGCGGCGATGGGGGCGTTGGCGTCGACCGGCGGATAGGACCACGCCTCGAACTTCGCGCCGCTTAAGGGGCGGGTCGCGCCGGCTTTCGCCAGCGCCTGGTGGAAGGATTTGAATTTGCCGCCGCCGGAAAACGGCTTGGTCGGCAGATCGAAGACGTAGACCGGCTTGCCGGTGCTGGCCGCTTCGCCGGCCATGTTCACGCTGTCGGCGGTGACGACGATCGCGTCGGCCAGGCCCAGAAACCCGAGATAGGGATTGGCGCCGCCGCCCATCCAAAGCCGCGCGGGCTTGGCGCCCATCCATTGCTTGATCGTCCAGGCCACCGGCGCGGGCGTGCGGCGCGACGTGGTGATCAGGAACGACCCCTCCGGCGCGAGCGCATCGAGATTGCTGCAAAGCTCGCGCGCGACGCGCGCCGGGAAGCGGAAGCTGCGGTTTTCGCCGCCGACCAGTACGGCGATCCACGGCCGCGGCATGGCCGCGATCTCGGGATGCATGGCGCCGGCGGCCTCAGCCAGCGCTGCGTTCGTCAGCCGGTGCGGGGAGGTGAGCGTGGCGACGACATTGGGGCCCTCGAGCCCGTCATGCTCCCTTTCCAGCACAGTGGGATCCGAAGCTTGGAATTCACGTGACTTGAAGTCGCGGC
>JADMIO011482754.1_pt1 | contig 98726 bp, 83 predicted proteins | sample 8958161 | NCBI WGS metagenome assembly JADMIO01 (sample SAMN16585339, study PRJNA669376) | soil metagenome | isolation source: Crop rotation soil | place: USA: Cullars Rotation, Alabama | collected 2011
AGGTGAGCCAGTGTGATTACATTTGCGGCCTAACTGTGGCCAGTCCAGTTACGCTGGAGTCACTAGTATTTAGGTGACACTATAGAAGCGGCCGCGACAACTTGTCCACGTGGAATTCTAAGCTTAGGATCCCAATGTGCTGGAAAGAAAGAATGCATCCAGGTCAAAATGTGCAATTATTCTCTGCTTCGAACCATCCATCTTCCAAAGTTACAATTCGTACGAAATGAAAAGCTTATAGTTACTCGCTGATCCTTCTTTTAATCAAATTCCGAAACTGTTATTCACAATTAAAATCACTCATCCAAAAACCATTATTTTAGCGAATATTAAAACCTTTCCCCCTGTCTATAGATAAACTTAAAGAAATAGTTTATAATGTACATCCTCTTGCCGACAATGAATGGGATGACCTTTCGCGCATATGGATACCTGTTAGTTACAAAAGGAAAACGCTGCTAACCGCAGCCGGCGAAGTTGAAAAAAATTTATACTTTGTTACTGCAGGCGTTCAACGCGCATTTTACCTGGAGGCGGGTCATCCTGAATCTACTATTGTTTTTACTTATCCTTATTCGTTTTCGGGGGTAGCTGACTCATTTATGACTCAAATTCCTTCAAAATATTTCTTTGAAACACTTACTGCCTCGGATATGCTACGCACCAGCTTTCAACAGGTTAATGAGCTGATGGACAGATATCACAACGTGGAACGATGGGTAAGAAAAGCAACCGCCTTTGCACTTATGGGTACGCTTGAAAGACAAGTTGAACTGATGAGTTTCACAGCAGAAGAAAAATTCAGGACCCTGTTGAAACGAAGTCCTCATGTACTGCAAATTATTCCGCACAAATATCTTGCATCATATCTTGGCCTTGACCCAAGCACTTTCAGCAAATTATTATCTACAGTCAGAATTGAGTGATCAATTGAGTGATCGATAGAATGATCAATAGAGTGATCAATATTCTATAAGTCATGTGATTGGCACAATACGTGATCTTCATCACTGTCATCTATAAATGATTGGACTGCATCTTTATGAAATTACGGATATCAACCTTGTACAAAGTGGACAGGAACTGCTCTCAACGTGTTTAAAGTCTTTTCACATTGAATAAAATGTCGTTGATTATGGGCAATCACGAACCGGAAGGTATCACCTAATTTCAGGCGAATAAATCTTGTGATGCTGATTGGTATTCGAATTCTGCCTAAATTCTTTTGGGCGGAAATTTCAAGCAGGTTCAATATTTCCTGTTGTTGATGAATGAATTCATCTATTACAGTCTTACTGTCAAGATCCGGCGTGGGGGTGTAGTCCTTCATAGCCTTCATTTTGTTTTTCACTCTTTTTTCTGCAGTGGGCTTCATTGAATTTGTAAAGAAATTCCCAAGCCATCCTGAATTATATTTGGACTCAGGGGAAAGCTTGCTTTCATCAAGTGCCTTACGGATTTCGGGAATATAAAAACGGCCGTAGGCGTTCAGATGTTCAAGTATCTGTGCAATACTCCATTTGCCAGGTGCTGGCTGGCGGGTCAGTAATTCGGGATCATTCTGCAGGAGAATCTTTGCCTCCATGATAACCTGTCTTGTATCAGTCTTGAGCTGATCGAGTAATTCACTTGTTTTGACATTTTTCATTGTGAAATATTTGAAAACAAAACTAGTGCAGGGTAAATTAGTAAATCTTGGCCCAGGCCAAGATTTTCGTCGGATTACTGATTCCTGAAAATATCCAACAAGCCATCTGGCAGATCTACAGCAATCTGTCTTTTTTTCTTATCGAGTTTTTGAAGTGTTTCTTCATGAATTGGTATCAGCGCGTCTTTGCCATCAAGGGATATGCGGCATAAAACCTGGTGGGGCTGTTCTATAACTTCCAGGATCTCCCCGATATCAGTTCCATTGTCGATAATATGAAATCCCAGCAGTGAAATTGGCGCGGATTTGCCGGCATATTTATGAAATTCCGACTCCTCGAGCCAGATCTCTTTTCTAACAAAAGGCCGGGCGGCTTCTTTTGTATCTATATCCTCTAATTTAACGTAAATCTCATCTTCCGTTTTTATACGGGTCGCCTGTAGGAAATAGGGAAGCATTTCATCTTTGGCAGCCTCAATGAAAATCGTTTCAAGACCTTTCAGCGATGACTTTTTTCCAAGATGATGCTGAAGGATGAGTTCACCGCCAACACCAAAGGTGGCCACGAACTTCCCTATACTACAATAATTCATGAGTCTATTCCTATGAAGATGGTAATACTAACCTTAGGCGGACGGGGTAGTTAGTCAACACGCAACAATCTGTTCAATAATCTATTCAATACGCAATAACCCTGAATATCAATATTGAATCCCGGAGTTTCCGGGATTCAATACAATAAGATCCAGATTAACGATTGACTATTACCAATAGAAAATATTAAGATTCTTCGCTTCTTGTTCTCCTGGCTGGTGCGCCATCCCTTCTTCCGCGTCTGTCTTTCTGATGTGCATCCTGACGGGTCTTAAGACTTGCTTCGTGTTCTGAATGCCACTTCTGGAATTTCTCCATGGCAGCAGCTTCATCAAACAAACCCAGTCCAACACCGCGTAAAAGGTGCTTCAGATATAATACGCCTTTGAAAGATAGAATCCTGCGAACTGTATCGGTGGGTTGAGCACCTTTATGCAGCCAGTCCAGCGCTCTCTGACGATCGAGCTGAACAGAAGCAGGAACTGTAAGTGGATTGTACGTACCGATTTTTTGGATGAATTTACCATCTCTTGGTGCACGGGCATCGGCAACTACTATGAAGTAGAATGGTCTTTTTTTAGACCCGTGACGTTGCAGTCTGATTTTAACTGGCATTTTAAATAGAAATTTAAATGCGTGAATAATTAGGGTTACATTTCAAGGATTGCAAAGGTAGCAATCCACGTGGTTTTACCAAATTTATCAAAACAAATCTAGAAAAGTTATTTTATAAACAGAATGCTCAAAATTTTGAGATTATCTAATTGTTATCACTTTTTCTTAATAAGTTACGAACGTGGTTCCATCCCCGGAGTAATCAATAATCAGGCCTTTTATTTTCCGGCCGGCATATTGAAAGCTATTAATCGGGATTTAACTTATCAATCGAACCAATTTAACGTCTGCCCATTCCAAGCTTACCGCCCATTGGCATTTTATTCATCATCTTCATCATCTGTTTCATTTGTTCGAATTGCTTCAGAAATGCGTTCAGTTCATTAAGATCCTTACCACTTCCATTTGCGATTCTTTTCTTGCGGCTCATATCGATAAGGTCAGGGTTGGATCTTTCCTGGGGAGTCATTGAATTAATCATCGCTTCGATACCCTTAAATGAGTCATCGCTGATATCAATGTCTTTAACAGCTTTCCCCACACCAGGTATCATTCCCAGCAGATCTTTGATATTCCCCATCTTTTTTATTTGTTCGAGTTGCTGTTTGAAATCGTGAAAATCGAACTGATTTTTGCGAATCTTTTTTTCCAGCTTTTTGGCCTGTTCTTCATCAAACTGTTCCTGCGCTTTTTCAACCAGGGTGGTTATATCACCCATACCCAGGATTCGCTGTGCCAGTCTTTCCGGGTAGAACACATCGAGTGTGTCCATTTTCTCGCCACTGCTGACGAATTTTATGGGTTTTTCTACCGTGTATTTGATGGACAATGCTGCTCCACCCCTGGTATCGCCGTCGAGTTTTGTGAGAACGACACCAGTAAAATTCAGGCGGTCATTGAAAGTTTTGGCTGTGTTCACCGCATCCTGGCCGGTCATTGAGTCAACGACAAAGAGAATTTCCGTTGGATTCACAGCAGCTTTAATATCAGCTACCTCTTTCATCATCACTTCGTCTACCGCCAGACGGCCCGCCGTATCTATGATGACTATATTTTTATTCTTGCTTTTTGCTTCCCGAATGGCATTCAACGCGATTTCAACCGGATTTTTATTATCCGGCTCACTATATACATCCACCTTAACCTGCTCACCCAGCACCTTCAACTGCTCTATAGCTGCCGGGCGGTAAACGTCACCCGCTACCAATAACGGAGACAGCCCTTTTTTGGTTTTTAGATAGTTTACGAGTTTGGCGCTGAAGGTAGTCTTACCTGAACCTTGCAAGCCAGCGATGAGTATTACTGCGGGATTGCCTTTGGTCACGAATTCAACTTCTGAACCACCCATCAGGTTCACCAGCTCGTCTTTCACGATCTTAACCATTAGTTGCCCGGGGCTAACGGCGTTGATAACCTTTTCGCCCATAGCTTTTTCCTTTACGGTATCTGTAAAGTCTTTGGCTATTTTATAATTGACGTCGGCATCTACCAGCGCGCGGCGGATTTCCTTTAAAGTTGCTGCTATATTAAGTTCCGTTATCCGGCCTTCCCCTTTTATCTGCTTAAAGGCGGAATCGAGCCGGTCGGTGAGATTTTCAAACATGTTAAATCAATTTGGGACGGCAAATTTACAGTAAAAGAATGGTCTGTTCAACAAGTTGTAAAAACAGGATTTTATCGGCAACTGTTTTGTAAATGATACCTGCCTGGCGATGTTCATCCCGCACGTTCGGGACTCGGTTGAAAACTTCGCCGGATGGGCCTTTCGGTTTGGTTGATTTGCCGCTGTGATTCCTGCTTTGAGTGTGTTTCCCGTTGTTTCTAGTGGTTGTAACCCTGATCATCTTTTTGTTCCCTGATCAGCTTTAATGTCTTGCATCTGGTGGTTAGCTCTTGTGCGCCCTGATCAACTTCGGTAACACAGAGCAGGAATCCAAGGCGTCAAATCAACCAAACCTCAGGCCCATCCTGCATGCTTTAACCTCGATCACTTTAGGAAATATGCGATCATCTCAACAAAATTCAACATTCATTTATTACAATAATCCGCACTGCAGTATCCGCATTCCATTATCAATACTTGAGTTATCAATACTTAAGTTTTCAATACTTAAGTTTTCAGCATTGCAGTTATTGCAATTGCTGTTATCACAATTGTAGTTATCACAATTGTAATTATTGCAACTGTAGTTATCGCATGCGCAGTTATCTCTATTGCAATTGAGATAGTGCATTTATAAGAATTAGCTACTTTTAATTACAATTCTCTTAGTAATGTCTTCACATCATTCCACGACAATTCAAACTGAGGAACTGAGACATTTAACCGTCGACATTACTATTTTTTTGCACATTATTCTATGTTTAAAATGGCCGGTCACATTATTACTGTGGTGAAAGTTCAATTTCGAACAGGATGCGGCAAATGGATTAGCAATAAAGGACTAATAAAGTCTTGTAATGACTGATTGCATATTGCCCAAATGCATGAGTGAGTGGGGAGAAGGGTTGTTGCTTTTTGGGGGCCTTCATTTTCCTGCTCGGAGTTACTAAAGCCGATCAGGGCGAAACGACCTCTATCGCTGAAACGATAGTTAACAAAGCCGACCAGGGCATCAAAGCAGATCAGGGCCAATCGCGACTACCGGAATAATCGCTTTTAATAAGACAGGAAAAACAGACCCCAAAAAGCAATAACCTGCTCCCCACGGTGCGAAGGAATGAAACAGAACTGTTGCGAAAAAGTGCTTTTGCCTTATCCGAAACGAAAAGAGCAAAAAAGAGGCTGATCATTCCGGAAAACAATCAACCTCTCTTAAAAAAAAAGCGTTAAGTATAATTTATACGATAGATGAAATTTAATTAAACAATTTTTTATCCAAGATAACCCTTCAACTCAACCGTACGCGAATTTGTACGCATTTTAGTGATCGCTTTATCTTTGATCTGCCTTACCCTTTCGCGGGTCAGATTAAATTTATCACCAATATCTTCAAGGCTCATCGGATGATCAACACCAAGGCCAAAAAAGTAACATATAACTTCTTTCTGTCGCTCAGTCAGCACCGTCATCGTTCTTTCAATCTCCTGTTTAAGAGATTCATTATGCTCCATATTTGTTTCAGCACGGTCAGCATTTTTATTTTCCATTACATCCACAAGAGTACTGTCCTCACCTTCTGATAATGGAGTATCCATACTGATATGCCTCGCGCCAATACCTAGTGTTGCTGACACCTCTTCTGTTTCCAGGCCAAGCAATTCAGCCAGTTCTTCGGGTGATGGTTCACGTTCGAACTCCTGTTCAAGCTGTGAGAAAGCTTTCTGAATTTTATTGGTAAGACCAACTTTGTTCAGTGGTAGCCTGACAATTCTTGATTGTTCTGCAAGTGATTGCAAGATGCTTTGGCGAATCCACCACACTGCATATGATATAAACTTGAAACCCCTTGTTTCATCAAAACGTTGAGCAGCTTTGATAAGACCGAGATTTCCCTCATTAATGAGATCCGGTAATGATAATCCTTGATTCTGGTACTGCTTGGCTACGGAAACAACGAATCTCAGATTCGCTTTTGTAAGTTTATCCAGGGCGGATTGATCTCCTTGTTTGATTTTCGCTGCTAAACGAACCTCTTCTTCCGGGGTGATCAGTTCAACTTTTCCGATTTCCTGCAGGTACTTTTCAAGGCTCTGAGATTCACGATTCGTGATGGATTTCGTGATCTTGAGTTGACGCATACTCATGGGGCAGGGTAGTTTAAAAGGTTTAAGGACTGGGTTTTGTACAGATTGTTATAAAAACGTTAGAACAGTAATTTTCTTATCTGGACCCAGTATTTATCTTTTTCCCGTTATTCTACTAATATTTACCCGTTTTTTAAGACTTATTCAAAGAATCTATACATAAAAGGATGATACACAACTGTTAATATCGTAATATGTCAGATAAAAGCCTGAAATCCCCAAAACAAAAAAATTTTGATCGTAGTATTATTTATCTATTATTGCATGGTAGGAATAAAAAAAATGATCAATACGGATTCGATGAGCAAAAAACAATTATTTACACTGGAGTTCCCCGTGAGATGTTCTCCTTCTATATTATATGAATTCCTGAGCACTCCGGCAGGCATGCAGGAATGGTTTGCAGATAAGGTTGATGAACGTGATAACATATTCAGTTTTTCATGGAACGGTACTGTAGACAAAGCTGAACAGATAGACAGGGAGCTTGACAAATTTGTCAGATATCACTGGAGCCATGCTCCAAAAGAAGAATACTTCGAATTCCGCATTGAAAAATCAGAAGTTACTAATCTTACTATACTTATTATCAAGGATTTTGCAGAGAAAGCAGAAATCAAAGACCAGAGTCAGCTTTGGGATTACCAGGTAAAAGATCTTTTTCACCGCCTTGGTAACTGATTTTAACCAATTCCAGGATTAAAAGATAGTTTCTCGCCAGTGCATGGTTGGCATTATTCCATTGATTGAGTGGAATTTTTAATGCGAGCTTAGTAAATGCTTTGCTATCCAGCAGCATGGCAAACGCTTCTGTTGAGAGATCGCGAACAGGAAAATAATTGGTGGCTTCAAAATCATGCTGCCATTCATCTTCGCTTACACATACGTGAAAGCCTGCATCAGCCAGCTGTTTATGGTGGCTTATAATCACCTGTCTGCATGCCAGTGCATACCTGCCTTTCAGGTGCCATGTAAAACTCAGGAAGTTACCCCACCAGAACATTGTACGGAAAGCAAATATTTCTTCCTTACTAAAATGCCTTGGATAATCGAGCATTACATATGGCAGGCCTTTGTAATTTTCGCCACGTGCAATCTTCGGTGAAGGTATAAACAGGTCCTGATGCAATCGGTCACCTGAATCCAGTACCGATTGTAAGAATGCGGCAGCTTCACCAAAAAGCAGGTAAGCCTTTTGCATGATGATATTCTTTGTTAAAAGCCAATGACTGTTTTGAACCATTGACAATTCCTCTGCTGAAAGCTGTAATTTTGACAAACTTATCATTGAAGTAAAGTTACTGTATCCGGTAAACGGCCAGGCTTGTAAAAAGACTTATAAATTTTCATTTTGATTAAAAAACTTGATATACTGGTAGTAAGATCTTTTATCGGCCCATTCATTGCTACTTTTTTTATCACATTATTTGTACTCATACTCCAGTTTTTTTGGTTATGGATCGATGATTTTGTAGGTAAAGATATCAGTGGGTTTATGATCCTCAGGCTTATCCTTTACCTCAGTGCCACCCTGGTTCCCCTTGCCCTTCCCCTGGCAGTATTGCTTTCTTCGATCATGACTTTTGGTAACCTCGGAGAAACATTTGAGCTTGTTGCAATAAAGTCTGCCGGTATTGGGTTGGTTCGTTTCATGAGACCACTTCTCATAGTGGCAATTTTATTATCCGGTATGTCTTTCCTGTTTAACAACTATGTTATGCCTGTCGCAAATCTTAAGATGCGAACCTTGCATACTGACCTGGTTAATTCCAAACCGGCTTTCGATCTCAAAGAAGGAGTCTTCTATAAAACTATACCAAACTATGCCATTAAGGTGGGCAAAAAAGAAAAAGATGATTCTACTTTAAAGAATGTAATTATCTATGAGAATATCGGGGGCATGCAGGACAATTTCATTGTAGCTGAAAAAGGCATAATGAAAATTTCGGCTGATAAGCAATTTCTTGAATTCACTTTGAAAGATGGATGGTGGTACCAGGAAGATGGCCAGCGGGCCGACACCACCAGCAAATACATCCGACTTGGTTTTAAGGAATACAAAAAGGTGTTAGATATGAGTTCGTTTGCTTTGAATCTCACCCCTGACAGTACTTACAAAGGCAGGTATGAAATGCTAAGCGTGACTCAACTGAATACCTTTATAGATTCGCTGGAAAAAGTTACTAAAATTGGTTACGACTATACAAAAAGAACAGACCTCGCAGCTTATATGAACTTTATGAAGTACCTGGATACAGGTTGGAAAGACGTAAAAGTGCCCCCCGTAAAAGCCAAATCATTTTATGATTTGTTACCTGATTCAGCAAAACGGGACGTGCTGGAAAGCAGTGCCGGACAGGCAAATCTCATCAAGAGTAATCTTGATCTTGCCGCTGCGGAATTCGGTAGTCGTCGAACAGAACTACGATTATACCTGATTGAATGGCATTCAAAATTTTCAATGGCTGCCGCCGTACTGGTACTCTTTTTGATTGGAGCTCCGTTAGGATCCATAGTAAGGAAGGGAGGAATCGGAACCCCGGTGGTATTCGCTGTTATCTTTTTTGTGATATTTTTCCTGCTCAATAATTTCGGAAGAAAATTTGTAAAACAGGACGTATTGCAGCCGGTAGTAGGAATATGGATGGCAGCTGCTGTTTTGTTACCGGTTGGTCTTTTCCTGATTTATAAAGCAAGGAACGACTCGCAACTTTTAAACAAGGAGTTTTATTACAGGGTGTTCAAAAAAATACTTCCTGCTTTAAAAAAGCTCACAGGCAAAAAAGAAGATAAAAAATTAGCACAAACAAGTATTCAAAATTAAATCAACTTATATGTCAGTAAACAATGATAACTCGCGCAGGAAATTTATCCGGAATTCCGCCCTCGCGATCGGGTCAGCAGCAATAATGCCTGATGCCCTTTTTGCCGGGAGTAAAAACGTTGATGCCCGCGTGTTGGATTCCTGGGATGCTGTAAAGACAGGGTTTGATCAGACTCCGCTTTCATACGCATACAACGCCCTTGAAGCTGCCATTGATGCAATGACAATGGAAATTCATTACTCAAAACATGCTGCCACTTATTCGAAGACCTTGAAAGAAGCGGCCCAGGCCGAAAAGATTGATACCACGAAACCCCTGGAAGATGTCCTGAAGAACATTTCAAAATATTCAGTGAAGGTCAGAAATAATGGTGGTGGTCATTATAATCATGAAATGTTCTGGAAGTCGCTTTCACCAAAGGGAGAAGGCAAACCCTCAGGTAAATTGCTTACTGCCATCGAAAAAGATTTTAATTCTTTTGATGCCTTTAAAACACAATTCGGAGAAGCTGGAAAAACCAGGTTCGGAAGCGGTTGGGCATGGCTGGTAGTTGGTGCGGGCAATAAGCTGGTGATAGGATCTACACCAAACCAGGATAACCCCCTGATGGATGTTTCAGAACTCAAAGGAAAGCCTTTGCTTGGTCTTGATGTTTGGGAGCATGCTTACTATCTTAAATATCAGAACAGGAGACCCGAGTATATTGAGAATTGGTGGAAAGTAGTTGATTGGTCTGCAGTTCAAAAAAGATTTGAGGAAGCTTAAGTTTTATCAATAATTATCTATTACGGTGAATCGCTTCAGTGATTCACCGTTTTTTTTATAGGTTTATATTTTATTGGATATGGCGGAACCTCAATCAGATAATCTTCGGATCCAAAAATGGGTGTTTGCAATCGCTGTGATCCTGTTTGTAATCAAACTCTACGCATATTTTCTTACACACTCAGTTGCTGTACTTACAGATGCCCTCGAAAGCACTGTGAATGTAATAGCCGGAGCTATAGGTTTATATAGTTTGTTTGTAGCAGCAAAACCCAGGGATGCTAATCATCCCTATGGCCACGGTAAGGCTGAATTTTTGTCTGCTGCTATTGAGGGAACGCTGATCATTATAGCTGGTGGTATCATTATTTATGAATCAGCAATGAACCTGCTTAAACCGAAACCGATACACTCACTCGACAAAGGCATCGGTCTTGTGGCAATCACAGCCATAATAAATTATGTAGTTGGGTTAATCAGTGTTTATAACGGGAAGAAAAACAACTCTCTTGCATTACTTGCAAGTGGAGAGCATCTGAAAACAGATGCTTATTCCACACTGGCCCTCATCATCGGCCTGGCCCTTATCCTTTTTACCGGTTATGTCTGGCTGGATGGAATTGTGGCCATTATGTTTGCGCTTTTTATTATTTATACGGGTTATAAGATTATGCGATCGTCTATTGCCGGTATTATGGATGAGGCCGATAAAGAGCTTCTTTCAAAAATGGTACGGATATTGAATAGTAACCGTAGACACAACTGGATCGATCTTCATAATCTGAGGGTAATCAAATACGGAGGACAACTTCATGTAGATTGCCACCTCACAGTTCCCTGGTACCTAAACGTATTAGAAGCTCATAATGAAGTAGATATACTGCGTGAGCTGATTAGAAAGGAATTTGGGAATAGCCTTGAACTGTTTGTCCATACGGACCCATGCCTTGATTTTTCCTGTAGCATTTGCACGAAAACCGATTGCCATTTAAGGCAAAGGCCATTCGAGGAAAAGTTTGACTGGACGTTGGAGAACATGATTTCCGATAAAAAACATCAGATTTCGGAAATTCCTGGATGATATAATATTGATATAGATATAAACTCGATATAGATATTAACGCGATATGGATATAAAGTAGATATAGATATAAAGTAGATATAGATATAAAGTAGATATAAAGTAGATATAGAAATGCCTGTATATGATTAGTAGAAAGATGCGGCATCGGTTTATTCAGGTAAACATCGATTTAACAAGAAAAACAACATAATAAGGCTAACAACAAAATTATACAGATAACAAGAGAGGATAGTCAAGAAAATAATACAGATAACAAGAATAGAATACTCAAGAATAGAATACGATAATAACAATATAATTTAACCCCCAACTAAAAATCCTTTACAATAGAAAAACCATAACCGATAAACTGCGACTCCGCCTGGTTCCGTAATAATAATAATGTTCGAAACCATTTCAAGGTCATAATCAGTTAATCTGTGCCCTGCATTCCGGATAAGAAAAACCGCTGGATACTCATAAAAAGTCCCTGAATCATTCTCATACCTGGAACCTGCATTATGGCTTTACATTGAAACATTCAGTTATGAAAAATTCAAGCTATAAGCTCCTCAACATGGAAAGAACGATCGTTCTGATCATCGTGCTGATAATCGCCATCATGAGCGGTCTCTCATTCGCATTTTCATCCTGACTTCCATTCCGGAAACTCTTTGTAGTCTTTTTCCGGGTTACCTGTTCACTATATGAAGGGTAATCTCACGCGGTTACAATTCTGTTTCTGTATTTTTGCAGCTATGACTTTGCCATGTCCGGCATCTCATCTTAAACTGTAAAAATGCAAGATTGGAAAGAATACCAGGAAAAAAATAAAGAACGATTTCTGCAGGAATTATTGGATTTATTAAGGATCCCAAGTGTCAGCGCCAGGAGCGAAAATAAACCTGACATGATAAAATGTGCCGAAGTTGTAAAAAAACAGCTGTTCGCCGCAGGAGCTGATAAAGTAGAAATTTATGAAACATCAGGACATCCGCTGGTTTATGGCGAAAAAATAACGGATCCATCTAAACCAACAGTGTTGGTTTATGGACATTATGATGTACAACCTGCAGATCCGTTAGAATTATGGCATAGCGGACCTTTTGAGCCGGTCATAAAAGATGGGAAGATTTATGCCAGGGGATCGTGTGATGACAAAGGCCAGTTTTATATGCATGTAAAGGCGCTGGAAATCATGGTTCAGACAAACTCGCTTCCTACTAATATAAAATTTCTCATTGAAGGTGAAGAAGAGGTTGGCTCACCTAACCTGGCAAAGTTTGTTTCTGCAAATAAAGAGTTGCTGAAAGCTGATGTTGTATTAATCAGCGATACAGCAATGATTTCACTCGACACTCCTTCCATCGACATTGGTGTACGTGGACTTAGTTATATTGAAGTGGAAGTTACCGGTCCGAACCGCGATTTACACAGCGGTGTATATGGAGGTGCTGTAGCCAACCCGGTTACTATGCTGGCGAAGATGATTGCTTCCTGTCATGACGAAAACAATCATATTACCATTCCAGGGTTTTATGATGATGTAGTTTTACCCGGCGAGGGAGAACGTAAACTGATGGCACAGGCTCCTTTCAGCGAAGACGAATACAAGTCAGACCTCGGTATAAATAACCTTTGGGGCGAAAAAGATTTTACAACCAATGAAAGAACCGGTATCAGACCCACGCTTGAAGTAAATGGTATCTGGGGTGGTTATACCGGAGAAGGAGCTAAAACTGTATTGCCTTCCAAAGCTTATGCAAAAATATCTGCAAGGCTTGTACCCAATCAATCATCAAAGGTTATTACTGAAAAATTAATAAAGTATTTTACAGAAATAGCTCCAAAAGGAGTTAAAGTAAAAGCTGAAGAACATCATGGTGGAGAACCCTATATGACTCCGGTTGATTCAAAAGCTTACCAGGCTGCGGCTAAAGCCATCGAAGCAACTTTTAAGAAAAAACCCATACCTGTCCGTGGTGGTGGCAGTATTCCGATCTGTTCTTTATTTGAAAAAGAACTTGGCATTAAAATAGTATTTATGGGTTTTGGACTAGATAGCGACAATCTCCATTCACCCAATGAAAAGTTCAATCTCGAAAACTACTATAAGGGGATCGAGACCATACCGTACTTTCATAAATACTTTTCAGAGTTATGAGTGATGAGTGATGAGTTATGAGTGAGTTATGAGTGATACAATTATGAGATAAATTACACCATATCACTCATCACTAATTAATTCTTCACTAACGCATCACTCATAACTCATAACTCATAACTCATAACTCAATTACGTGGCTATTCCCGATAAATTAAGAATCGATAAGTATCTTTGGGCGATACGTCTTTTCAAAACGCGTTCACTGGCTTCAGAGGCTGCTGACCAGGGCAAGGTGAAATTGAATGGCAATTCTGTTAAGCCATCCAAGACAGTGAACGTTGGTGATGAATACGAAGTAAAAACAGAAGCTAAAAAGTGGAAGATCAAAGTAACAGAGCTGCTGCATAACCGGGTACAGTATACGGAATCACTCAAATATTATCTCGATATAACTCCTGAAGAAGAAATCAAACGTGTTCAATATCTTGCTTCCAGCTTCCATACCGGCAAGCGACAATCGAAAGTCGGCAGACCCACTAAAAAAGAAAGGCGCGAACTTGATGGATTCATGGATGAGGATTAATGACTGACAAAGGGGAGGCTCAGCGCAATTCATTGATCGAAGAAATCAGATTTTGATATAACGAAGGGTCATCAGGCGAAATAACAACTGCCACATTCTCCCTTTTTACAATCAATATCCTGTTTTTCCTTTGAGTGGTATATAAATTTATGCGGCCTAATGCAGAATTATAGTATTTGCCATTATATCCGAATAATCCCCCAACGCCGAAAGTCCTGAATAAGCCAGAAAGATCTTTAACACTCAATACCAAGTATTCTTTCTCTTGTTGAAATGCTCAATCGCAATCTTAATTTGTATTGGATTTTTAAACTGGTTTGCAAGTGACCCTACTACATAAACACCAACTTTATATTTTTCTGTCCACATGCGTAGTACCTTTTCCAGCCCGACAAAACCTTCTATGTATTGAAGATTTCTTTCGGGCAGGTAAAGTATACCACCACCTGCAACTTCCATCAGGTTTAGTTTTTTCAGCAACGGAATCTTATTAATAATTGCCCCATTAAAATGATGAAGATAATGCCCCTCATAAAATCGCTTAAAGGCGGGGAAAGTTGAATCAAGTGCCTGGAAACTTGCTTTAGGATTTGTGAAAAATAAAGGATCACCCTGGCGCATATACTTATAGTCTACTTCCCGCAGATCTTTCGAAGTATGAAAGGAACCTGTATATAAGGTATAATCCGAAATACCTGCTAACCCCAGCTTCAGTTGCTGCCTGATACCAAACTCTGTATAGTCAAAATCATTCACACTTCCCATTATTCCCGGAATCCCTTTCCGCCATGACAGATAGATCGTTGGCCATTTCGAACCCAGGATCACTTTTTCTTTGGGCTCCCGGATATATTTTTGAGCCGGGGTATATTCCAGGATAATATTGTTGAAGAAAGAGTTGTAAGGTTCGAAAGCAGGTGCCTGATTATCTGGCAGTACATCACTGGTTAATGAATCCCACTTACTATTCGTTTTATAATCCGCAACAGATCTGCGCATCGCGAATTGTACATCATTGTGAAGAAACAAACCATTCACCAGTTCAAGTCCGTGTCCCACACTGAAATGATCGTGTTCATATACATTGGTTCTTTTAATCTGATTGATCCAGGCATCGCCCGGAAACACAGATCCAAACTCGCGACCAGCACTCAGGCGGTAATATCCCCTGTTAAATGGGTTATACATACGGGTGAGTGTAACGTTGCCTTTTATGTCATGGTTCCTGAATCCATAACTAAGACTGCCCCAGACAGAAATATTTTTTCTTGACTTGTAAGTCTTTATATAATTACCGTTAACATTGATCCGGTGACCACCAAACCCAACCGGCTCATACATCGAACTTAAAGGTCCTATATAAATGGTCCTTTCTTTTTCACGACTATGTAAGCCCTGTCCGAAAACAAAAATTTTTTTCCAGGTTACCTTATTAAATACTGCATCTATAGAATCAAGATATGATTTTGTATGCTGAGCATTGTAGATGCTGTCTTTATATCTTACAAACCGGATTTCCTTTTCCGTTAAAGGCTCTGCTCTTACCTGTATCCAGAAGCTGCTGTCTCTTTCATAGGCCTGTTGAGCAGTGGCGCTCACTTCATTTCCAAAATGTTTTGGAGGAAAACCCGGATTCATCCGGATGTTTTGAAACTGGGCAACAGTTCTGCCATTCATTCTTTTTTTACCAGCCTTTGCCGCATAAGCAAATTCCTGTCTTGTTACCATCCAGCTTTTACCATCTATCAGTTCATATTGCTGATCAATCGAAAAATAATCATACTCGGGCATATGAAATTTAGGAAACTCAAAATGTGTTTTCAACAATACCCATGAACTGTCAAGCACTTCCACTTCTCCTTCAACCAGCGCATTTCCCATTTTGATGGGAGTAATGCGGATCGTATATATTTTATTGTTGTTTTCTTTACGGATGGATATCGTTTTGAACCGGTATCCTACCAGGCCGCTATAACTTACAGGAGACAAAAACGGCATTACAGATAGTGCGGGAATTTTCACGAGGTTACGGTAGAAATTAAAATCTCCGTCTGTAGCAGTCAGGTAAAACAAACTTTCAGAATTTCCACGAACCTGTATGCCCGTTCTTATTTCTTTGATCCTGTTCGGGTATTCATAATCCAGTTTCAATGTTACTTCGGCCATACTCATACGCTGAAGTTCGAGGGTTGAAGTATCTGCCGGCACCTTCTTTTTCTTCTTGATAAGCACATCGTTTTCCTGGGTGGCCCGGATATATAAATCTGTCGAAAACGAATTGGAAGCAGCCAAGATCTTCTCTTTATTCCTGATTACATTCCGGATTATTTCTTCTGCCCTGTCGCGTTTTACTGCCTTTACTTCAACCTCTGATAGCTCGTTGCCCAGTGTTTCGAGTATCACATTTTGTTTCACATCGTTGTTTCTTACTACCAGTTCAATTACCTGCTGTTTGTAACCAATCATAGTAAAAACCAGTTCATAGCGGTCTTCAGTTAACTGTAACTCATAAGATCCGTCAAGCTTTGTGGTGGTTCCGATCTTCAAACCTTTTATGGCAATACTCACATAACCGAGCGGTTCCAGGGAAGCGTTAGTAACCTTGCCCGAAATCTTGAACGTCTGGCCAGTTACTGATTGGGAAATAGAAAACAAGATGAATAGGTGGAGTAAAGGTTTAATCAAATCAACCGCTTTGAGCTAAAAATGGGAATAATTAAGCTACGATAAATAGGGTAGTTTCACAATTAGATTAGATTTAACAACAATATACAGGGCTCCAGCTTCAATTGCCAACTGTTTAGAATCAAAAAATACCACCAAATTGAATTCTTAGGTTACCAATTGAATTCTTATTTACCAGTTGAAACTCCTCATTTACCAATAAGAAAAAAAATAAAGAGAAGATGAACCTTGGTTAGCCGCATAATTCTCAATCTGCTTAAGATTGTTGCCAAAGCGGATTCATCATAATGTTATCTTCGTAACAGTAAAGTTCAAAGACCCGTTATTATGAGAGTTGATATTATCACCGTATTGCCTGAGTTACTTGAAAGCCCTTTCGCTCATTCAATAATGAGCCGGGCCCGGGAAAAGGGATTGCTGGAGGTGAATCTTCATCCATTAAGAAAATGGGCCGTAAACAAATATGGACAGGTAGATGACTACCAGTTTGGTGGTGGAGCAGGAATGGTTATGATGCCCGAACCACTCGCTAATGCCATTGAAAGCTTATCAAAAGATGTAGTATATGATGAGATCATCTATATGACACCAGACGGCGAAAGGTTTAACCAGGGAATAGCAAACCAGTTGTCAATGAAAAAAAATCTCCTTATCATATGTGGTCATTATAAGGGTATTGATGACCGCATAAGGCAGCATTTTGTGACCAAAGAAATTTCAATCGGGGATTATGTATTGAGTGGTGGAGAACTCGCCGCGGCAGTTGTGGTAGATGCAGTAGGAAGGTTATTGCCAGGAGTGTTAAATGACGAGACATCTGCCCTGCTTGATTCATTCCAGGATAATTTACTGGCCCCCCCGGTTTATACCAGGCCTGCTGTTTTCCGTGACTGGAAGGTGCCGGATATTTTATTAAGTGGTGACCCGAAAAAGATCGACGAATGGCGGAATGAACAATCGATTTTACGTACTAACGAAAGAAGACCCGATCTGAATGATGATTGATCTGAATGATGATCAATCCGAAATGATCAATCCGGGTGATGATTAATCCGGGTGATGATTAATACGAAATCAGCGCTACTAATACCATCAACAGACAACATGCAAAAATCAACAACAGGTTTAAAGCAATTGTTTTTTTCATAGAGTAGGTTTTACCTTTATATGCATGAGCCGTGCCAAACATTATTTATCGATATAGGATATATACGAAGGCTAGGCTGGAAATTCCCGCGTATAAAATTTTTACATTAAACTTTATCACACAATAATGAAAAAATTAATTTTCCTTATAGCCGTATCTTCCTTTGTATCATACTCTTGCCAGGAAAATCCAAAATTTGGAAAACGTTTCCGGAATTATGCTGCAGTTGAAAAACGTGATACCACGATTACAGTTGAAAATGCATATAATGAATTGTTTCTTGATAGCACAAAACTTGAATCATTCATAGAAGCAAATAAATACGGGGATTCTCTTGCCAACCAGTTCAGGAGCTTTTACAATTCAAGAAACTATCAATACGCGTGGTTTTCAAATGATGGCGCCTCTGAACAGGCAAACAATTTTTTCAATCTTCAAAATGACTATATTTTTTATAGTCGTGACAGCAGTCTTTTTAATGCCCAGCTCCAGCATACAATGGACACGCTCAACAGCAATGACAGCAGCTACAGGCTTTCTGCTTCGGAGAGACTCAATACCGAACTTTTATTAACTTCTCAATTTTTCAACTATGCGCAGAGAGCTTACCTGGGTGATAACAAGTTAAATACTACTGACCTCAAGTGGTTCATTCCACGCAAAAAAATCGATATGGTAAGCTTACTGGATTCGATGATGAAGCAGGCTTCAGCCGGTACAGATGTATATGAACCCGTAAACCGCCAATATAAGTTGCTGAAAAAGGAACTTATAAGGTATTCAACGATTGAAAAGGAAGGTGGATGGGAACCGGTTTCCAAATCGCAGAAAAAATTTATGAAAGGTGATACTGCTCTGGCCGTCAGTCTGATAAAAAAGCGTTTATACAAAACCGGTGATTTCTCTTCAAGCGATACATCTAACCTTTTTACTGATTCCCTACGGCTGGCTGTTATGCGAATGCAGAAAAGATATGGGATGAAGGAAGACGGAGTTGTTGGCGGTGCAACGCTTCGTGAAATGAATCAATCCATTCAATACAGGATACGGCAACTCCTGGTAAACCTTGAACGTTTGCGCTGGGTACCTACAGAAGTCACAACTGATTACCTGTTGGTGAACATCCCACAATTTAAACTGCATGTTTATGAAAAAGGGAATCTGGCTTTTTCAATGAACGTTGTTGTAGGTTCCTTACAACACAATACAGTGATTTTTACGGGTGATCTGAAATATGTAGTTTTCAGTCCCTTCTGGAATGTTCCTTCGAGTATAGTAAAAAACGAGATCATGCCAGGTATCCAAAAAAATAAAAATTACATCGCCTCCCATAACATGGAAATCACCGGTTACTCAGGCAAGATGCCAATTGTGCGTCAAAAACCCGGACCCAACAATTCTCTTGGAAAGGTAAAATTCCTGTTCCCCAACCGCTATAATATTTATCTGCATGATACACCTGCAAAGAGCTTATTCGGAGAAACCAGCCGTGCCTTCAGTCATGGATGTATAAGGCTTGGTGAACCAGGTAAACTCGCGAATTTTTTGCTAAGAAATGATAACAACTGGACAGATGCCAAAATCCGCCAGGCCATGGATGCCGGCAAAGAAAAATATGTAACCCTCACCAAAGCAATCCCTGTCTTTATCGGTTATTTCACTGCCTGGGTCGGCAGCGATGGCCTGTTAAATTTCCGCGACGATGTATATGGGCACGATGCGAAAGTAGCGGAGAAAATGTTCGTAGATGGAAAACTTTTTAATTAAGCGACGAAATAGAGTTATGAGTTTTGAGTGATGAGTTATGAGTGAGTTAAGAGTGACCAAGTGAAGAGTGCATTAATCTCTATCACTCATAACTAACCAACTCACTCATAACTCACTCATCACTCATCACTCACTCATAACTCATCACTCATAACTCATAACTCATAACTTTTTTAAGGCTTTGCTTTAATGTTTTCTCTTGCACCAAACGTATTCCGCAAACCCTAACAAATCCCAGAAAACGTTGCCTGTTACCGCTTTCCCCCGCGCCCATCTTAGTGGTATTCGTAATGGAGTAACTGCGACATAGAACCAGCTGCGGCGTGTTCCTGCAGAAACAATAGTACAATTGTTTTTTTCGAATAAATCCTTCAACTCTGATACAGAATATAAGCGTACATGAGAAGCATCGTCATGAAAGTTCAGTGTCCCTTTCATCGAAGGTAGTTTCTTGCTGGTTTTGCCGGGGTATTCCACATACATCGAACCGCCCGCTTTGAGTTTTTTTATCAGCCCTTTTAACACCTCATCGCCATTGTGCAGGTGCTCTATGACATGAACAATAAGGATCGCATCAAAGAAATTATCCGGCAGCGCAGAAAAATCAAGTTTTGTGAGATCCATCTCATAAAAATCTTTCATGCTGGCAAAATCGACAGGATCGTTATTGTATTCACGACTAATATCTAACCCATAGTATTCACAGGCTGGGAAAAGGGTAACGGTCTTGGTAGCGGAATGATTTCCTGTACCAATATCCAGTAGCCGGAACCTTCGGTATCCAAATGAACGGTATAAAAAATCAAACTTAGGGTTCTGCCTGCGCAACCACCTTTTTATTCCTTCAACCATCGATATATTTTAAAATCTCAATATTAGCGGTAAAATAGTTAATGGCTAAATTAAATCGTCAATATTAAACCGTCAGTCTTAAATAAACCCCAATAAATCTTAAATATCTTTACGAGTATGCAAAACGAACTACGATTAACAGGTAAGATGGTGGATATTTTAAACAGGTCGATCAATCCTTCAACTGTTGTGATCAAAAATGGTAAAATAGCATCTGTTGAAGCATTCGATGGAAGCCACGACAACCTTCCATTTATATTACCTGGTTTTGTAGATAGCCATGTACACATAGAAAGCTCTATGCTGATCCCTTCTGAGTTTGCCAGGCTTGCAGTAGTTCATGGAACAGTAGCCACGGTAAGTGATCCCCATGAAATTGCAAACGTGTGCGGCATTGAAGGGGTTGAATACATGATCAGCAATGGCAATACAGTTCCATTTAAATTTAATTTCGGAGCACCCAGTTGTGTGCCTGCCACAAAATTTGAAACAGCAGGTGCTGAGCTTGATGCGGAAGCGGTGAAGAAACTGCTGGAAAGAAAGGAAATAAAATATCTCAGCGAGATGATGAACTTTCCAGGTGTGTTGTTTAAAGATCCGCAAGTAATGAAAAAGATCAGTGCAGCACATGCAATTGGTAAACCGGTAGATGGACATGCCCCGGGCTTAACCGGCGAAAAGGCAAAACAATATATTGATGCGGGCATTTCAACCGACCACGAATGTTTTACTGCAGAAGAAGCGCTCGATAAGTTATCAAATGGAATGAAGATCCTGATTCGTGAGGGCAGCGCTGCAAAAAACTTCGAATCACTAGCAGGTTTACTTACAGATCATGCCAGCCAGATGATGTTTTGCAGCGATGATAAACATCCTGACAGCCTGGTTGAGGGGCATATAAATAGTCTTTGCCGCCGCGCCGTAGCAAAAGGAATTGATGTGTTCAATGTATTACAGGCAGCTTGTATCAACCCGGTATTACATTATAAACTGGATGTAGGATTGCTTGCTATAAACGACCCGGCCGATCTCATCGTGGTAAATGATCTCTTCAACTTTCGGGTGCTTCAGACATATATAGATGGTAAACTTGTAGCGGAAGATGGCATATCACTGATATCAAGAGATGATACAAACTTATCGGCAAGAGTTAATAACTTTTCATGCAAACCGAAGTCGCCTGCGGATTTTTCAATTGTTGACAATGATGAAAACTATCGTTTGTATTCTCAGAATATTATTGAAGCACTCGATGGCCAGTTAATCACAAACAGGGTAACTGGAAAGGTCACCCGAAATGATGGAGTTATCGGTGCCTGTGTTAGCGATGACATTCTGAAAATCGTGGTTGTTAACCGTTATAAGCCGGCTACGGTCTCTAAAGGCTTTATAAAAAACTTCGGATTAAAGAAAGGTGCACTGGCTTCATCAGTGGCCCATGATTCGCATAATATAGTTGCGGTTGGGACTGATGATGTTGCCATATCAAAAGCGGTGAATCTTATCATTGAAGAAAAGGGCGGCATCTGCTGTGTTGATGAAGATAATAAAATGACAATTGGATTGCCGGTTGGGGGGTTAATGACAGATGAGGATGGATATAAAGTTGCCATTGCATATACCAATATCGATCAGATGGCAAAATCTCTGGGCTCCAGGCTTTCTTCTCCTTTTATGACCTTGTCCTTCATGGCACTATTAGTGATTCCCGATCTAAAACTCAGTGATCTTGGCTTATTTAACGGCCAGGAATTCAGGCTTATTTAAAACCCGGATTTCAACATGTTTAACAACTGTGATTAATACTTATTTAATCGCTGCGATTCAGACCTATTTAACTCCTGAATTCAGAGTAAGTTTTGACCTTCGATTCAGAGCCATTTTTGAGCTGCAATTGAGTCTGACCTCTCTTGCATAGGTTTCACCGAAAATAAAAAGGGTTTCGCCGGCAATTTTCATCAGATAACCTATAAGCCCTTTTCCAGGGGATATCCCGCAGTTACATTTGTTTAAATTTAAGTCATGAACAATTCAGAAAACAGATCCCGGATTACCGGCAGACGTAAAAGGTCAGGTAATCTTATTCTTGGAATCGCATTACTTGTGGTAGGCTCATTACTTTTTGCGCGGGAGTTCGGCGTTGATCTACCAAACTGGTTTTTCAGATGGGAGCTGATCCTTGTGGTAGTCGGAATCAGTATTGGTATAAAAAGCGGATTTCGGGATTTCGGCTGGATCGCTGTTACAGGATTGGGATTATTTTTCCTAAGCGACGATATCTTTCCCGGCTGGGATGCATCACGATTCCTTGTTCCTGCAGGGCTTCTTGCGCTTGGTGCTTTTATAGTCCTCAATCGTTTGTCAGCATCAGCTCATCGTGCAAATTTTTCAAGCTCAGGTAATCCAAACATCTATGAGACAGAAAATCCGGATACTGAATATAATGATCATTCCAATCCCCAAGAGGCCACAAACCCTTCTGAAAAGTTCAATAACAGGTCGGAGCAATTCAATAACATGGGTGGACAATCAGGCAATAAGAGCGAACAGTTTGGCAACAAGGGTGAACAATACAGCAACAGCGGCGAACAATACAGTAACAAGGGAGAGCAGTTCGGCAACCAGGGAGAACAGTTTGCCAACAAGGGCGAACAACACGGCAATAGCGGTCAACAATACAGTAATCAGGGCGAACAATACGGTAACAAAGGAGAGCAGTTCGGTAACAAGGGTGAGTCGCTGGGCAACAAAGGTGAGCAACACGGTAACAGGGGTAATCAATACAACTCCAGGTCAGAACAGTATACAAACCGGGCTCAGTCAGAAGAAGAGCAACTGGATATTGTTTCAGTTTTTAGTGCAGTGAACAGGAAGGTTTTCAGTAAAAATTTTATTGGCGGTGAAATCGTATGTGTATTTGGTGGTTCGGAAGTCAATTTAATGAATGCTGATATCTCTGCAGGAACCGTTGAACTTGAAGTAGTCTGTATATTCGGCGGAGCCACATTATTTATTCCTCCTAACTGGAATGTAAGATCGGAAATGGGCTCTGTGTTTGGCGGGGTTGATGATAAACGCAGAAACTCGATACCCGATTCAACCAGAACACTTATCATTAAAGGAGTTTGCATATTCGGAGGACTCGAAGTAAAGACGAAGTATTAATAACATAAACAAAGTATCAATAAAATAAACCTTATTATATGAACTGGTATTTATCAAAAATTGTTTATCGGATCATTTGTGGTGATGGATCTCACAAACCACAATTTGATGAACAACTCAGATTAATAGAGGCAGAAGATGAATCAGTGGCTTTTGCAAAAGCAAGATCTTTTGGATACAGGGAAGAGGAGATATTTCTGAACGAGAAACAACACCTGGTTAGATGGGAATTTATTAATGTGTGCGAATTATATAAACTCACAGCACTTATTGACGGCGCCGAATTATATTCGAAGATCCATGAGTCTGAAAACCCTGAACTTTATATTACAACTGTTCACAAAAAAGCGACGGATATTCAATCAGGCTCAACCCATAAATATTTGCAACTTTTATAATCACTCCCAGTGTCAAGATCTTTGCTGTCTTCTTCCCGTAACAAATGGATCTTCCTCATCTGCTGGACAGTGTGGGCCTCAGCTCATTTTGCTATACTTTATGGCTGGGAAATGAAATGGCAAATTGCGGCGACCGATGCAATACTTTCAAATTTCCTGCTGGCAGGAGCGTGTTTACTTATATTTAATAACCTTAGGTTTTACCGGCCAAAACGCTATGCCCCACTGTTCTTATTAGCTTTATGCCTTTCAATCACGGCATTTTGGTTATTCCTGACTGATCTTGCCCTGAAATACCTTCTTCCGACACAGGTTGATTTTATTTCAGCTTCAAGACCGGTAAGATTTAATATTGGTTTCCTGTTAACAGGTTGCAGTGCGATGATTAGCCTGCTTTGGTATCACTCAGAAGAACTGCATGAGAATATGCAGTTGAAATCGGAAACAGAATCAATAGCCAAAGATGCTGAGCTTTATTCGTTACGCCAGCAATTACAACCACACTTTCTGTTCAACAGCCTGAATTCTATAAGTGCACTGGTAGGATCAGATCCGGAACTATCAAGAAAAATGATACAACAACTTTCAGCTTTTTTACGAGGTACATTGAACAAAGATGATAAAGGAAATATAAGCCTGAGTGAAGAACTCGAACACCTGGAATTGTATCTCGATATCGAGAAAGTAAGATTCGGTCATCGCTTGCAAACATTGATCAATGCAAAGGGCCAGGATCTGCTTATTCCACCGATGATACTTCAACCGATAGTTGAAAATGCGATAAAATTCGGATTATATGATACGATAGGAGTAGTTTCTATCGAAATAAACTCAAATCGGGTTGGCAATGATCTTGTGATCACGGTGCAAAATCCATACGATCCTGAAACTGCTGATCCAAGGAAAGGAACCGGCTTTGGACTGAACTCTATACGAAGAAGATTGTTTCTGCTGTTTTCGAGAAACGACCTGGTCACGACTTCATATAATCAGTCAACTTTTACAACCATAGTTAAAATACCACAATATGATCAAGGCGATAATAATTGATGATGAACCGCTCGCCCGGGTACTGGTTAAAGAATATCTTTCTTCTTACCCGGATATCAGGGTTGTACAAGAATGTAATGATGGTTTTGAAGGTGTCAAGGCGATTATGCAGAAACAACCGGATCTGTTGTTTCTTGATATACAAATGCCAAAGATCAATGGTTTCGAAATGCTTGAACTGATCGAGAACCGCCCACATGTAATATTCACAACAGCATTTGATGAACATGCTATCCGTGCATTTGATAATCATGCTGTTGATTACTTACTAAAGCCTTTCAGTAAATCAAGATTTGACAAGGCAATACAACAGTTTAATAATCTACACAAGCAAAACAAGTTTCTCCAAACAACTGAATTACTTGAAACAGCCTCTGCCTTGCCCCAGCAGAATGCCCGTGTAGTGGTTAAGACCGGTGGGAAGATCAAGATCATTCCAACAAGCGCAATACATTATCTTGAAGCAGCTGATGATTATGTGAAGATCATCACCAATGAAGGAAGTTTCTTGAAAAACAATACGATGACTCATTTCGAGAAGGTATTCAGCGAAAGTGAGTTTATCCGTGTCCATCGCTCATACATGGTTGCCATAGAACAAATAACAAGGCTTGAACCCTATGAAAAAGAAGGTTACCTCGCGATCCTGCGCAGCGGCGCAAGAATACCGGTAAGTAAAGCCGGGTATACCAAACTTAAGAAGATACTCGCACTGTAATAAGAAGGTCTTAAGAAGTTATGAGTGATGAGTTATGAGCTATGAGTGAGTGAAATACAAAGTGAAAACAAAGTGAAAACAAAGTGAAAACAGAGTGATACACTCATAACTCTTAAACTCGCCACTCACTCATAACTCATCACTCATAACTCATAACTCAAAAAAGTAGCTTTCATATAGTGAAGTAATCTTACTTAGTGGCGTCCACAACTACAGCCTTCTGTTTCCGTTTCATCATGCCAGTCGAAAACATTCGGATTTCTGTTTAGTTCCCAAAAGAATTTTTCTCTCAACTTTTTTGAATGGCCTACCTGGTTCATTGTCTCCGTATCATAGATACGTCCATTGACCATTACAAATTGAATGCTTTCCGTATTACTGATATTTTCAAGTGGATTTCTTTCCATCACGATGAGATCAGCCAGCTTACCTGGTTCCAATGATCCTATCAGGCTGTCAAGGCCAAGGCTCCAGGCACTGTTAAAAGTTGCAGCCCTTAATGCTTCATGGTTACTCATGCCACCCTGCTGAAGCATCCAGGTCTCCCAGTGTGCCCCAATACCCTGTATTTGCCCATGTGCACCCATATTGATAATGACACCCGCATCCTGCAGTTTCTTTACTGATTTGGACACGAGGATGTGTCCATTTTGATATTCATCCTCCGGAACCATTGTGCGCTGGCGACTACGGGTATCTATCACCTCGCGGGGAAAATAATTAAGCAATTTTTTATTTTCCCAGACATTGGTATGCTGATACCAGTAGTATTCTCCACTCATAGCACCAAAGCAAACAATCAGCGTTGGTGTATATGCTGTTTTAGAATTTTTCCAAAGTTGTATCACATCGTCATGAAGTACAGCAACAGGTATATTGTGTTCAATGGTTGTATGTCCGTCAAGTATCATTCCCAGGTTATGGAAATAAAATGATCCGCCTTCCGGTACCACTTCCATCCCCAGCTCTCTTGCTGCCTGTAATATCATCTGGTTCTGCTCACGTCTAGGTTGATTATAACTTTTTACAGAAAAAGCTCCGTATGCCTTGCTACGCCTCAAAGCACTTCTTGCATCATCGATCGAATTGATAACAGCTTTTGTAGAACCATCGGCTCCATACAATACAGTTCCTGTCGAAAATACCCGCGGACCCACCATATAACCAGCCCTGATCATCTCGCTTTGAGTGAATACCATCTCCGAATTGGCCGAAGGATCATGCATAGTTGTTACACCATAAGCCAGGTTGGCAAAATATGGCCAGTGTTTCTGAGGTGTAAGACCATCGCGGAAATGACTACCATGTGCATGACCATCTACCATGCCCGGCATAATCGTTTTGCCTTTGCAATCAATAGTGATTGCCCCGGCAGGAACCTTTACATCAGCGGATATCCCGATGGCTTTGATGATATTGTTTTCGATGATTACAGTTCCGTTTTCAATCACTTCGTTGCCCTTCATCGTAATGATACGGGCATTGGTGAATGCGGTTATTCCGGAAGGCTTATCTGTTTTCACTTCAAGTCCAACACTAATTCCTTTTTCCGGTAATTTAAATGACGAATCAGCTTTACCTGCAACAAATTCAAATCGATCCTCAATATCTATGGTGTAATACTGATCGCCGAGTGTATAATGAAGTTGTTTGCCATTGCCACTCCAGTGAAGATTTATTCCTGCGTCACGGGCAACCTGCTTCACCGGGAAATCGGTGGTAGTGGCACCCAGGTCGACAGTCTTACCTGCATGAATAAACGAAGCGATATATACTTTATGAAGGTCAACAAATGCCACCCATTTCTGGTCAGGTGATGGAATGAATTGAGAACCATATGTACTCCTGAATATCGTACGGTCATCGGAACCATCAGTTTTATATGATCCATAACTGCGGGCCGATTCATAAGCTATCCGTTTATCATTATCTACAAACACCGGGTTTCGCCCCTTTGCATTGACAAATTCCGAAGCTCCACCTTCTGAAGGCATGGTGTAAACCCCCGGTTGTACAGAAAACCCGCTACCAAGGGCATTGTTGCCGCCCTCTTTTACAAATACTATACGTTTGCCATCAGCGGAAAATGATGGGCTTCTATAAATTCCTTTTTCCGGTGTAAGCTTTACCGGTTTGGCTTTTGTAGTGAAGGCCATTTTAAATATCGCTCCCGTTGCTGTATCATTCCAGGTAGTATAGGTAATCGATTTTCCATCTCTCGAAAAGGCAGGTTCAAATTCGAAGTCAGTACCGGTAGTTATTCTTTCAGGTTTACCAGCAGGCAATGCTTTTTTCCACAGGTATCCTACTGCATTAAACACCAGCCACTTTCCATCAGGAGATGTACGCGCATGACGAATGACGTTTACATTAAAATTATCCTGGTTGAAGTTTTGCCTATACCTAACGGCATCGGTTATACGCTGCTTTACATTACAGGTGAAAGGTATTTCGGTAGATGCGTTTGAACCGTCAGCATTTATCCTATTTATTTTGCCATTGGCCCAAACAACCAGTTGTTTATTGCCGGGGAGCCAGGCATAACCGGTATAAACGCCAAAGATCGACCATGCTTCTTCCTGGTCTTTTGATAATTTATCATAAACCGGCCATTCTTCCCCTGTCGCCAGGTCGCGCAGATATAATACTGTTTTTACCCTGACACGTTTTACAAATGCAAGTGTTTTGCCATCAGGTGAAACCTGCGGCCTGAAGGCGCCGCCGGGTCCACCTGTAATATTTTCAATGATGCCTTTTTCCCGGTCAAATCTCCGGATCACAAAAATCTCATTGTTGGGATCCTTGTTATACTGAAACATGCCACCAGGATACATGTCCTCACTGAAATAAACGTAGCGGCCATCCGGAGACACTGCAGGTTCATTCACATCCTGCTGGTCATTTTTGCGGGCCGTCAACTGGACGCCATTCCCACCGGTGATATGATACATCCAGATTTCACCGGCTCCCAGGGAACGGGTTGCTGTAAAATGTTTGCGTGCTATTATATATTGACCATCGGGCGACCAGACTGCATTATTCAGAAGGCGGAATGTTTCTTTTGTTACCTGCCTGGCTTTGGATCCATCTTTTTCCATGATCCAGATATTATCTCCACCACCGGCATCGGAAGTGAACAGAATTTGTTTGCCATCGGGACTGAACCTTGGCTGCACTTCCATTGCAAGTCCTTGTCTCAATACTTTTGCTTCCCCTCCCGCTATTGGTAAAATATAAATATCACCCAACAGGTCAAACACAATTTCCTTTCCATCCGGCGAAACATCAAGATTCATCCAGGTTCCCTCATTCACAGTAAATGATACCTCCTTATAAGGTGCAGCGGTATTATTTACATCCCATTTCTTACTTCCCTGGGCATAACTGTCATATATAACCGTAGTTAAAATCGCAAAACAAAGGAAAGATATTCTCATGATGCAGTTAATAAATATTTTATTGAAAAACGTTTTGTCAAGAAGTGGTGAGTGGTGAGTGGTGAGTGGAGTGAAGAGTGTTTTAGTTGTGAATTGTACTGATTCATATTTTAATAACTTACTCAATATTATTTTCCTGAAAACCACTGATGTATAATTAATTGTAGGTAATGTATTGATGATGGTTAAAAACGAACGATGAATAAGATGATGAACGATGAATAAGATGATAAACGATGCATAAGATGATGAACGATGAGTAAGATAGGAAATAAAGGCACTCATAACTCAAACACTCATCACTCCACTCATAACTCATCACTCATAACTCATAACTCTCTTCAGGCTTCTTGCCCAATCCACACCGACCCACCGATGTTGTCGCGTTCGGCACCGGTAATATATTTAAAGACGTTATTTTCTTCGCGCCAGCGTAATACTCCTATTAAAGCCATGGCAAGAGGTTCTTTGAAATTTACCACCAGTTTATCAGGAACAATCACACTAATTCCTGCCTCGCCCACCATTGAACTAATTCTTTCCACAAGGAAATTATTATTTGCACCTCCCCCGGTCAGAAACAATTCGTTCTTAGCGGCCCGCTCATCACTCATCAAAAGTTTTACTCCTTTTGCAACCTGGAAGGCAATATGCTCAACTGCCGTGCACAGCGCATCCTTAACATTCAACCGAAGATCGTCGAAAAGCGGGTAAACAACATCCGTCGCAAAATCAACAGAAAGCGATTTCGGAAGCGGTAAGTCGTAATATTCAAGTTCGTTAAGAATGTTCAGCAGTTTTTCATCCACCCGTCCTTCAGCTGCAATCATCCCACCCGGATCAAAATCCTTGTTATCGCGGGCCGCTAACTTATCAAGTAATTTGTTTGCCGGGCAAACATCGAATTTTTTGTATTGACCTGGTAAATGCAGGGAAAGGTTAGCATTCGATCCCAGGTGTAAAAACAGTTGCTGAGCAGAAAATAACAACTTTTCTGCGACGGGGTAGACAGGGGCGCCCCTCCCACCCAAAGCGATGTCGATATTCCGGACATTTCCAACCACATTGATACCGGTAATTGCGGCAACCTGGGAAAGATCCCCTAGTTGGGAGCAGATTTTAAGTTCAGGTTTGTAGAAAATTGTGTGACCGTCACAGGCAATCAGCTGCACCTTATAGTCGAGATTATTGCGCTCAATAAAATCGCTGATTACTTCAGCCAGATATTTTCCAAAAGAGACATGAAGTACATTGAATTCGGACAGGCTGAGCGTGTCGAGGTTTGCCAGTCTTCTTTTAAGTTCCGGTTCATAAGGAATGCGTTCGCCTGCCAAGATCTGAGCTGTCCATTTGCCGGTAGTTTCATGGAGCTCAGCAAACATAATATCAAGGCCATTTAAAGATTCACCGCTTACTACTCCGATAGCCCTGTACACCATTAAACAAATTTTAGATTGTAGATTGTAGAAATTAGATTTGCTCGTCAAAGGTGAAGATTCGCCTTTCAAAATCCAAAACTGTATTCCATGGTTATTAATCTGAGTGACCAATATTCGCTCCTGAGCAATTGGGTAAGTGAACTGAGAAGCGTTCAGGTACAAACCGATCGCATGCGGTTTCGCCGTAACCTTGAAAGGATCGGAGAAGTTGCTGCTTTTGAAATCAGTAAGGTCCTTGAATTTGAAGAAAAGGAAATACAAACTCCTCTTGGGATTTCAGTTTGTAAATTATTAAAGGACCAGCCAGTACTTGCGACAATACTAAGAGCCGGACTCCCTCTTCACCAGGGTCTACTTAATTATTTTGACCGGGCCGACAATGCTTTCATTTCCGCTTATAGAAAACATAACCGTGACGGGTCTTTTGAAATCAGCCTTGATTATGTGTCCTGCCCTGAGCTGGAAAACCGGGTGGTTATTATTGCAGACCCGATGCTTGCGACCGGGTCATCCCTCGTAAAAACCATCCAGTTTCTTCGTGAAGAGGGCCATCCCAGTGAAATTCATATTGTTGTAGCAATTGCCTGTACAGTCGGGATTGAATTTGTTCAGCGCACGGAGCCAAATGTAAAAATCTGGTGTGGCGCTATCGATGAAGAACTTACCGCCAAAGGATATATTGTCCCGGGACTTGGCGATGCAGGAGATCTGGCCTACGGAACAAAAGTCCAGTTTTAAATCCCGCACTTGCGGGACCTGTAATTCCTTCTACCAATCCTAAAATAATCCCAAAAAATTTCAGCGTTTTTTGTACTTTGGTTGTCAATAGAGCGTTAATGTCTCCAATGAGGAAATATCTCCTGGTAATTTTTGTGCTGATGCAGGCTGGGATGGCTCTTGCTCAGGATCCGAACTTCTCACAGTTCTTCGTATCGCCGCTCACATTGAACCCTGCATTGACGGGTAAGTTTAACGGCGATTTCAGGGCCGCTGGAAACTACCGCGATCAGTGGCCGGCAATCAGTAAAGCTTTCATTACATCTACTTTGTCATTGGATATGCCAATCATGCGTGGAAAGCTATCAGAGCTTGATACCTGGGGCGTAGGCCTGCTCGCAATGACAGATAAAACAGCAAACGGCATTCTTTCTACAAATATGATCTCTTTGTCCACTGCCTACCATAAGGGCATAGACGAAGATGGCCTTAACACAATCGGATTGGGTTTCCAGGGAACTTATAATACCAAAAGGCTTGATGGCACTAAGCTGAATTTCGAAGATGAACTTGATCAATTTGGCGGCTGGAGTATTCCAAGTGGCGAAACTATCGACAACACGCAAGTAAATCTTAGCTATTTTGATGTTAGTGTTGGTGCGCTTTTCAACGGTTCAACCGATGGTTACAACAATTATTATCTCGGCGCGTCAGTTTACCATATTAATAAACCAAAGGAATCATTCACAGGTGATATCTTTTATACCCTGAATCCAAGGATGACCCTGAATGCAGGTGGTGCAATACCAATTGGAGATCGTACACGCACTGTTTATCTCAGTTCCATTTATAGCCGCCAGGCAGGTGCAACGAATTTCGTTGCCGGTGGTGCCGTCGGATTTCTATTAAATGGAGATGAAGAAAAACCGAATAACTTTTATGCAGGTCTGTGGACCAGGTTTAATAATGTTAATGATGCGTTGATACCTTACATAGGTCTTGAATTTGGCGATTTCCGTTTAGGTGCATCTTATGATGTAAATATCTCAAGTCTTAAAACTGCGTCACAAAGCCGTGGCGGTCTTGAAATTTCCCTTATTTATATCAAGCGTCCACCCGGAGCCAGGGGAGTTCCTTGTCCGAGGTTTTAGTCTTCCCCCTCCCTCGCCTCCCTCGCCTCTCCCCGGGGTTTCACCCCGGGTTATGCGAAGTCAACCCACTATCGTGGGTTGGGAATACGAAGTCGTCTTATTTTTTTACCTGGTTTACCCGAACTATACGAAGTCATCCTACTATCATCCGGGGGGCACCCCGGGTTATGCGAAGTCTAGCCACTATCGTGGGTAGGAATATGATACTTAACCTGACTCAAGACACACCAGACTTGAGCGGCAAATAATACTGGACCTCACTGCGACATGGTAGAGACGAATTTTCTAACCCTTTTTCGATTTTGTGACGTAGGGATTGTCTTTAATGTGAAAACGGTAAAGCAACAATGCGTCTTCGGCTGCGTAGTCCACCCCGATCCTGGTTGAGCTGATTATATCTTTGTCCTGAAGTTGATAATCATCTTTCATCACAAAAATCTCATCACTTAAAAGATCGGCACCGGTATGATGGCGATAAAGTCCGAGTGCTTTGGAAACATTCCCGGGCCCGCGGGTAAGCGTGTGATCTGCTTTTGATTTTTTTGTACGTCTAAGCATTTCATCAATACCATCTATCGGGTCAAGTGCACGGATCAACACAGCATGTGGAACATCTTTAACATTAGTAACAATATTAAACAAGTGATGAATGCCATAACAAAGATATACATAAGCCTTTCCGGCATCGCCGAACATGATCTCAGTACGGTTAGTTCTTCTGCCATTATATGCATGTGAAGCCTTGTCTGTTACTCCCGCATAAGCTTCTGTTTCAACGATCCTGCCGCTGGTCTTAACTCCGTCAATTACAGATACCAATATTTTTCCTAACAATTCCTTTGCGATCATTACAACATCCTGCCTGTTGTAAAAATCATATTCAAGCCTTTTCATCAATAAAATCGTTAAGTTTGAATGAGCCAAATATAGATAACATTGTTTAAGGAAATAATCATCGCGCTTCAATCTTATTCGCAGGCACATACATTCATCAAGTCGAATAATCTATGGCGATGGATAATTATTCCCGGCATTATCTATACCATACTTTTCCTGGTGGGTATGTATTTTTTCTGGACCTCAACTGATGAGGCCGTGTCTTTTCTCACAAGAAAAATTGGTCTTGATCAATGGCTCAGCGCTCAAAAAAGCGGGTTGCTCAACTTCCTTTTCCTGATGGGTGGAATCATGCTCAAATTAATTCTTGGTTTTTTCTATTTCTCCCTGTTTAAATATATTTTCCTGATACTGGGTTCACCGGTGTTCGCTTACCTGAGTGAAAAAACGGAAGCGATCATGGAAGGGAAAGACTTTCCGTTCAGTTTCTCGCAACTCTTAAAAGACATATTGCGCGGTGTAAAACTTGCTATAAGAAATTCCCTCTGGCAAACAGTCTATGCTGTTTCATTACTGATCTTGTCTTTTATTCCGGTAGTTGGATGGATTACACCGGTAATTGCATTGTCCATTGAATGTTATTATTATGGCTTCTCTATGCTGGACTACAGTTGTGAACGCAACAAACTGTCCCCTACAGAAAGTATTGCATTTATAGGCCATCATAAAGGTCTTGCTGTTGGCAATGGGATAGTATTTTACCTTATGCATTTTATCCCCTTTATTGGCTGGGTACTGGCCCCGGCTTATGCTGTAATCGCCGCAACGATCAGCATTTATCATCAAAAGGAAAATTTTCAGACCGTGCAGGTCAGGAGTTAAATGACTGCCAGGATTAATTGATCACTGTAACAGATCTCTGTAATAATTACAATTAATTTCGCTTATGTCAGACCAAAGTACTGTTTATCTTATTCCATGTTTTCTTGATGAAAATGCGATACAGACAATACCCGCTTATGTTAAGGAAGCAGTTAAGCAATGCCAGGTATTTTTTGTGGAGAATGAAAGAAGTGCACGCCGCTATCTTAAAATGCTATGGAAAGAAATAGTTATTGATGATTACGAATGGATAGTTATTCATAAGGCTGAAAAAGATGTAAGGGTCCGATTGATGGTGGCAATGAAAGACGGAAAAAATATTGGGATCATTTCTGAAGCGGGTTGTCCGGGTATTGCAGATCCCGGGCAATTACTTGTTGAAACCGCACATAAGGGAGGAGCAATTGTTAAGCCTTTGGTCGGACCCAGTTCGATACTGCTCGCCCTGATGGCCAGCGGTATGAATGGCCAGCAGTTTCGTTTTGCGGGATATATCCCGATAGACTCAGGTGAAAGAGTAAAATTTGTTCGCGAACTGGAAATTGATTCGTCAAGACGAAATTCCACCCAGGTTTTTATAGAAACTCCTTACCGGAATAATCATGTAATTGAAATGCTTATCAAGACCTGCAGGCCGGACACACGTTTATGCATAGCCGCAGACCTGACAGGCCCCGCAGAGTTTGTTAAAACGCTAAGTATTGCAGAATGGAAAACGCAGGTTCCCAACTTTCACAAGAGGCCCGCTATCTATTGCCTGATGGCTGCTGAATCTATTGCGTGATGAGTGCTGAAATTTGTGCCTGATGGTTATTGAATTAATCTCCTGATGACGGCTAAATCTATTTCCAGATAGCAGCGGAAGCTGTTTCCTGATAGCAGCGGAATTTATTGCCTGGTTGTGGCTGAAGCTAAGGGAGATAGACACTGCAGCGATTTCTGATGGTTAATGTAACTATCTTCTAATGTCACGCATAGATAATATGCTGTCAACTACATAGACAGTATTACCACGCCACCAGACTTTGCCCAGGTACTCTTTATAGTGCAGGTCCACATCTTTTCCGGAATTTTTCATCAGTTGCTCAGCGACCCGCTTATTTTCCACCGAGAATTCAAATTCATATGACTGAATAGACCCCGGGGTACGGGATCGTATGCCTGACTGGATCATCTTACCCTCATAGGTTTTGAATATGTATCCTTTTTTTACGAGAAAGTTTAGCTCACCGGATTTTACACCTTCACCAAAAACATAATAGTACCTGATCGCGATAATAACGGCAAATACTAAAATAATGACCCCTATTGCTATCAATAAAATACGTTTCATGAAAATCATTTTAAGGCTTGGTCAATGCACATTCAGCGACCCGGAAATATTTTGACTGCATTCAACAATCCGGGAACCTGAATGTTAATACTTTCTAAAGTTAGGGCAAAGGGGGTTAGCTTACTCACACGGTCTGTTCTATCACCAAAAAACATTTACCTTCGGGCGGTTTAATAATAATAGTTTATGAGGATTGGAATTGTTTGTTATCCTACTTTCGGGGGAAGCGGAGTACTTGCAACGGAATTAGGAAAAGCCCTGGCAAATAAAGGACACCAGGTTCATTTCATTACTTATCAGCAGCCGGTTCGTCTTAGCGAGTTTAACGCCAACATTTTTTATCATGAGGTTAGGGTCCCGACTTATCCATTGTTTGATTACCCTCCTTATGAAACGGCACTCTCGAGTACGATGGTTGATGTGATCGTGAACAACCAGATCGACCTGCTGCATGTGCACTATGCAATTCCGCATGCTTCCGCCGCTTACATGGCAAAAAAGATCCTTGAAAAACAAGGATTACTCATTCCCGTTATAACTACCCTGCATGGCACGGACATAACGCTTGTGGGCCGCGATAAAACATTTGCCCCGGTAGTTACATTTTCTATAAATGAAAGTGATGCCATCACCGCTGTGTCTGAGAACTTACGTGATGAAACATACAAGCATTTCAAAATTGAAAAAAATATCGAGGTCATTTATAATTTTGTTGACTGCGAAAGATTTGCAAAGAAACCTATTGACGCCTTCCGTCGTGTAATTGCCCCACATGGCGAGAAAATATTGCTTCATGCCTCCAACTTCCGGAAACTGAAAAGGGTAGGCGATGTGGTGCAAATCTTTGCGGAGGTTGTAAAAAAAGTTCCGGCAAAACTATTGTTCGTGGGTGATGGCCCGGAAAGACCTGCTGCTGAAAGGTTAAGTCGCGAACTCGGCATATTTGATGAGATAAGGTTTGTTGGCAAACAGGAACAGATTGAAGAGATCCTTGCCATTTCAGATGTCTTCCTGCTAACATCAGACTATGAAAGCTTTGGCCTGGCTGCACTTGAAGCTATGGCAGCGGGTGTACCGGTAATCTCAACAAATGCAGGAGGATTACCCGAAATCAACATTCATGGTGTAACAGGATTTATGAGCGAAGTAGGTGATGTAGCCGATATGAGCCGCAATACATTGATGTTATTGTCTGACGAAAGCAAACTGAAACAGTTCCGGGAAAATGCTACGGCCCAGGCAAAGAAGTTTGACATCCATAATATCATTCCGCAATACGAAGATCTCTACAACCGGTTTTTGAATAATAAGCAGAATTTAACCAGGAATTCAATTCTCAATTCATAAATCACCGTATTTCAGCTGCTGCACTATCATAAAAAAATCCCTTCCGGTTAGGAAAGGGACTTTAAATTTTTATGGTTTAATCTTATTAACGACGCTGAATCCAGGCTTCAGGATTGATATTGTCTCTTTCAAGCATCAGTAAAAATTCAATCTCACCAACACCCTCATCGTTGACATTGGCTTTACCAAGTGCCTGTGAGCGTTTGATCTGTTCACCTTTAGTAACATTCACTGATGAAAGGTTATAGTATGCAGTGAAATATTTACCATGACTCACTACCACACCGGACATACCTTCAATATTAAAAACGGAAACCACTTCACCGTCAAAAACAGCTTTAACTGTTGCTCCAACTTCTGTTTCAATTGTAAGACCCGGATTGTTACCATTGATCTTTGAGCCTGGCACCTGGAAAATTCCAAAATGAAGCTTGATAGATCCACGGTCAACGGGCCATGGCAATTTGCCTTTATTGCCCTCGAACTTATCCGAGATGATTTTGCCTTCAGGTGTGGATTCCAACACACTCTTCGGTCTTTCAGCAGTCTTTTTAACTGGTTCTTTTGCTATGGTTGCAGCATTTGTGGCTGGAGTATTATTCTTAGCTACATCATTTTTAGGAGCAGCAGCGGCGGCGGCTTTTATTCTCTTTTCTTCTTCAAGAGCTTTTTGCTGGGCCAAACGGATTTCCCGGTTTATGGCGGCTTTTACAGCAGCCCTGATCTTGGCATCAGCTTTCTTTTTGGTCGACAGTTCCTTGTTTAACTCGTTTTCCCTGGCCTTTAATTTGGAAACTATGTCATCTTTTTCTTTTTTCTCAGATACAAGAACAAGCTTTTCCTTTTCCTGTTTCTGTAACACCTCATCTTTTTGCTTACGGGTCAATTCAAGCCCATTTATCTTTTGCAATAAAACTTTCTGGGTATTCAGAATATTCTCTGCCTGTTCTTCGCGATAAGTACGATATGATTTAAGATATTGAACCCGCCTTAAGGCATCATTGAAATTGCTTGCAGAAAAAATGAAATTCAGGAAGTCGTAATTGCTGCGGTTTTTATATGCATACACAACACTTTTTTCATATTGGATCTTCAACGTATCCAGTTCCGCTTTTAGCCTGGTTATCTCATTGCGTGATTTACTGATATTCCCCTGTATCATATCTATCTGCTCACTGATATTGCCAATCGCCTGTTCACGTAATTTGATCTTTTTCTGAATCATGGACAGTTGTCCAAGCCCGGCTTTTTTATTCTTTTTGGTTGCATCCAATGTTTTCCTGAGGTCATCAATCTCCCTTTGTATCTCCGCCTGCTTTTTCTTTAATTCATCACTACCCTGCCCCATAAGGTTGGCTGTAAGAAGGATTGCAATAAAAAAAACAAAAAAGGATCTTAACATGATATTCAATTTTTATAAATAACAGGAAAACTACAGGATGGTTCTGATGATGAACTGTAAATCAGTTAGTCGGTCAATTCCAGGAATTGATAACGTTCCAGGAATTGATAACGTCTATTCCTTCTTATAATTTTTCGGAATCGAAAAAGGAATATTTAAATCTACGTTAAAATCAATTTGTTTAAACTGGAGTTCGATGTCGAGCTTGGATGATTCAACCACAGTTATCTTCCTGAACGCAGAAAAATGTTTATTATTTTTCATCTGGTAATCTCCGTATCCTATATAGCAGGTCCGGGTCCTCGTGGGGTTTATGTCATCAAGTTTTGATTGACTTGGCAAATAATCATTATTACTAACCACTAAAAAATGTTTGAAGACTTCACCAACACTGACCAGTGTAATACCATTGGGATCGCGGCGGTAAGAAACAATATTACTGTCGAGATAAATCGGATTGCCGATCAGGAGTTCCTGAAGGTCATGAAAAGTGAAAGGAATTTTAGCTACTTCCTTCAGGTAGCTTACTGATCGCAGCTGCACAACCTTATCCACTTTGTTCATCACCTTAACACTATCCGGTGTTATCAAAATCCGGAAAGCTTCAATACCCAGCAATGCATTGATAGAGATCCACATCACGCTATCTTTATAGAGCCTGATATTTGCATTGAAATCACTTTTCTTACCATCCTTGCCTTCAAAATCCACTTTCACCTTTGCTGAAAATGTTTTGAAATCAATCCTGTTCGAATCAACTGTCCTGATAATTTCTTTGATAAAACGAATAGAGTCTGCCTTCTTGTCAACTGAAGCTTCGACCACCGGCACCTGCAGTGAATCCCGCTTACTGATTGCAGTCTGTATCTTTTTTGTTGAACGGCAGCTGCTGAAAGCAACAATCAGAAAGAAAGCGGTAAGAATGCAAAAAATATTTCTCATCCGTTCAATTTTATTTCCCGGTATGACCGAAGCCACCTTCGTTTCGTTTAGTAGATTCAATTTCTGTCACCAGTTTCAATTTCACTCTTTCAACTGCACTCACCACCATTTGGGCTATCCTGTCACCAGAATGTATGACCTGGTCCTGCTGCGAAAGATTAATCAATATAACTTTTAATTCACCACGATAATCAGCATCCACAGTTCCGGGTGAATTTAAACAGGTAAGTCCTTGTTTGATGGCAAGTCCGGATCTTGGCCTGATCTGTGCTTCATGTCCTTCAGGCAACTCCATAAACAAACCTGTTGGTACTAAAAATCTTTCAAGAGGCTTCAGTGTAACCGGAGCTTCAAGGAATGCACGGATATCCATCCCGGCTGCACCGGCAGTAGCATATTCCGGCAGGGGATTAGGGGAACGGTTTATGATTTTTATTTTGATTTTCGACATGCGCCAAAGGTATGCGCTGGCATTTTATTTATCAAAAGCTTTCAAGCAGAACTGTAGCATATGCAAAAAGTCCTTCCTCACGTCCGGCAAAGCCCATCTCTTCTGTTGTTGTTGCCTTAATCGAAATATTATCAATATCTGTTTCCAATATTCCGGCTATCACAACACGCATCTCTGTACTGTACTTTTTTACCTTCGGATTTTCAAGGCAGAGGGTTGTATCGAGATTAACAAGGCGATAATTTTTCTGTTTGATAAGTTCGTACGTATGTGCCAGCAGTATCTTGCTATCGATGTCTTTATATGCAGGATCATTATTTGGAAAGTGCATACCAATATCTCCCAGGGAAAGTGCGCCGAGTAAAGCATCACAAATAGCATGCAGCAACACATCTGCATCGCTATGGCCTACTGCACCTTTATGATGGGGAATCTTAATTCCACCAATCCATAGATCGCGGCCTTCTGCCAGCTGATGAAAATCAATTCCAGATCCAATCCTGAGGCCCATAGCTTATGTATTAAATAAAAAATTCATCCCGCAGGTTGCGGGATGAATTTTTGAATGAAAAAAATATTTTATTCTTTTGAGTCTCCCCCGGCAATATCCAGGATAAGTCCAAAACGCAGTGTATTTGACAGTGGGTTGCGGTTAACACCCTGGCCTGATGGAACCAGGTAAGAGAAGTTTAATCCGAACACATTGTATTTAAGACCAAGACCTGCTGTAACATATTTGCGTGCTCCCTTGGTTTCATCTTCATAAAAATATCCAAGACGAACAAAAAACTGGTCATTGTAAGAATACTCTGTTCCCAGCTGAATCTGAAACTCTTTCAATTCCTCTGAAAAACCTCCCGGTGCATCACTAAAAGAACTGAACCAACTGTTTACAACAGATTTGTTACGATACTGAGCAACATTAACTGAATCAACATATGGATCATTTGTAAAACCCGGAGGTGTGGGTACAAGTAGTTTAGCAATTTCAAGACCGAAACTGATCTTATTGCTTTCATCAAACACCTTTGTATAATTGGTTCCGAATGCAAGATTTGCAGGAATATAATCTTTCTGCGTTGCATCATTAGTATATCCTATTTTGGTACCCAGGTTAGTAACAGCTACACCAAAGTTCCAACCCTGGCCCGCTTCGTCAGCGCCGGTATAAAAGAATGATACATCACCAGCTACCGCTGATCCGGGTTTGTAAGTAGTTAACCCGTTTGAGTAACCACCACCTGTAAGGTTTGAGTTGATATAACGGAGAGCAATACCCAAACTCATTTTATCAGATAACTTCCTTGAATAACCGAGATCAACTCCGAACTCACGGGGACGAAATGTACCATTGTCGATAGCATTGTAATCTGTAAAAGTGATATTTCCAAGACTGAAATACCGAACTGACGCAGACAATGCAGACAGATCATCCAGTTTATAATAACCGGCCAACGCCATCAGGTATACGTCATTCAGGCCCAGGTCTTTCAACCAGGGTGTATAAGTAAGACCTAATCCGTAAGGACTTTTCGCGAAAGGTGTTTTCGCAAGATTATAAAACGAGGAATTCGCGTCTGCGGAAGTTGCCACACCAAGTTCTCCCATACCACCAGCTCTCGCGTCCGGAGAAATTCTTAAAAAAGGCACCGCAGTGGTTACTACATTTATGGGGTCAGTATTCTGAGCCTGAACGCTATTCAGTCCCGTGAGTAACATTAATAATCCAGCTAGTTTGAAGGTCTTTCTTTGCATCCATTTAGATTTTTGAATAGTCGGATTTTATTTGACTATTTTCAGTTGATTTTGACAACCCGGAACAAACGTTCATTTGAACCAGAAAGTATACAGATAATTAAACTTCATCTGCTTCGCATACAGATAAATAAACTTCACCTGCTTTCTGTACCGGTTGCCAATAAAAAAATTGAGTAAAAATCTATTCGATAGATGTTAAGCTGATTAGCTGGTTAAAAATGGAGCGCGAAAATACGCAATTTTAATGTTTATTCTATTTGTAATTCTGTTGAACTGATAACCATCAGCTGGTGAGCTTATAACAAATAAAGCTTTTCCATCTTATGCGCCTGCTGACCATCACTGGTCCGCACGCTTAGCCGGTAGATATAGACGCCTCTGCCTATTTTGCTGCCATATTCGTCCCTGCCGTTCCATTCAACTTCATTCGAACGGTTCCCTGAAGAAATTATTGTATTTCTAAGCGTTTTAACGAGTTTTCCTGTTACTGTATAGATGCTGATATTTACCTGCAGCTCCTCCCCCGGCCGGTTATGTTCAAACCAGAAAGTGGTTCGTGTGGTAAACGGGTTTGGATAATTAAGGACATGCTCCAGCACGAGGCTCTCCTGTTTCTGAACCCTGAATGCTAAAGAAGCTTCATTACTATTATTAACCACATCCCAGGCTTTTATTGACAAGGTATGGGCACCGGGCTCAAGTTTAGGTAGCCTGAACTTCACTTCACCACGCCGGTAATTGTCTTTATCACTCGTATAAAACTCATTCAGTATATGTTTTTTCTGTTGGTCATTGTCAATTATAACAACTAAATCATGACCGGTACCTGTGCCCATTACATTTATACCGGAGGAGTCGGCCAATTTCAGCAGCAATACTGGTTCGGTATTAGTAATACCACCATCTATGAATTTTTCATCATTCAGGTAAGGATTGATAGCCGGCCCTTCTTTATCATCCGACCCCGATCCGGTGCCACCAACAATAATGTTTTCCAAAGCACCATTCCCGTCACTGGTACCATTTTCTGTATAATAACTTATCCGGCCGTTGCCGAACTGGTAGTTAATATCCTTTGGTACAACGAAACTGAACAAAAATTTGCCCGCATTTACAGTTGCCTTTCCTTTAAAAATAATATTTTTTTGTTGGGTAAAATTGGCTTTTACACTACCGGGATCATTTGCCAGTGTCGATAAGCTCTGTGCTTTATCATAAATTATGGGGTAAACGGTTCCATTGAAATCAGTCAACAGATTACCCTGGAGATTCGTCACTTCACCGGTAACATTATATTGAGACAAGGCACGCAAAGTGTCTGGTATTGATGAAATACCGATACCGTTTATCGCGGTTGTTGTTACCCTTTGAACCGGGTATCCGAGAGTTAGTGCGGGATCCCCTATCAGTGTAAACTTGCGATTGTTGATTACATCGGTAAAAAAGGTATAAGTAATGTTTTTTGCTGTTTTTACTGCTTCGCCAAGGCTCGGATACCGGCCGTCAGGTTTACGCTGCATGGCGGCACGCAGATAGTTTTCATTCATTATCCTGTTGCTAAACGCAAATACCAGCCTGGTAGTCGTCATCAATGCTATCGCCCCCGTTTTTTCCCTCAGCAGCAGATCTTCGCCGATTGAGGCTACAAGAGGATTATCGTGGGGAGCAAAATCACAGGTAGCTGTAATAAATAAGGGTAATTTTTCTGGATTATTAAAGGAATTGATGATGTCCTGGTCCAGTATCACTTCGTCCGCAAGTCGCATGGAACCACCATGCCCGGAATAATTCCAGATGAGGTTACCGTTATAAATTTTATTTACGATTGCAAGATTAACCAGGGGATACCTGCTACCCCCTGATCCACTTTCCTGCGGGAAAGCATCCAGGTAAATCTTATCTGCATTGAAGTCCCGGCTGATACTGTTTACCGCGCCAGAAATTGTCTCTGCATCTTCAAGGTGCAGATTATTGTCTTCATCATCGGCAATAAAACTGAGTTCATTCCGCCATGGACCATAAGATTTCGGGCTTGTATATGCGATAATCTTGTCAACGATAGACCTGGCCTGTGATTCAGTTGCAGCAGGAATACGCCCAATTCCTATGTCTAACAGGTAAGTACCCGGGTTTATGAGATTATCACCATCACCAAGAAATCCGAAAAAATCGTCTGAAGTGTAAGTTTCGAGCGGCGCAAGTGATTCTGCTGATTCAAATACCGGGACCAGGTTCGTATTGCCATTAATCCGTTTTTTATAATCAAATGAGCCATCTCCGAAGAGTAACAGATATCTTGGCATTTTTGTGGAATCCCCGCCCGCACGATCATAAAACATCTTTACAAAATCGCGTAATGCCACCGGATCAGGAATGCCTGAAGAAAACTCATTAAAAACCTGGTCGCTGGTTACCACTATATTCCTGAGTTGGTCGCGTTGTTGGTGATAAGAAGCAAGCCTGTTTGCCTGGGCATGTAATGCAGGACTTGTAATAATGATATAATCAGTCTGCTGACTTCCATGCAGATTCTGGTTTTCGACCCTGATTGCAGTTTGCGGAACCAGGAAGGCTGCATTGTTGAAAGCTATATATTCCCGCAAGGTTGAACAATCGCCTGTAAACTGCAACCCATCCGCAGTAGCCGTTGTTTGCACTGCAACCGGGTTTAGAGTGTTCGATACATCCCAGACCCTGGTTTGTGCATTGCCACCTTTAAGTCTGAAGCGGCCCGTATTTCCCGGCTGTACCGAGTTCCAATCACGGAATGACAGCTGATTAACACCATTCATAGAAAGCTCGCGGCGTACAAACAGCTCGAACCAGTCCAGCCATCCCTGCGAGTTGACGCTACCCGGGGCATAATCAAAATTTAGATTAACTACCGGGGTTGTGCCCGACGATATAAAATCGAGATTTGTTTTCTGAAACCTGGCAAATGCGTCGTAAATGCCATTGCCGACAGCAGGGAGATCTACCTGGCCCAGGCCCTGGTTATTCAGCCTGATGGAAAAACGGCTGCCAGTATTAAAGGACCTCGCAAGCAGGTTGGTTGAAATTGATCCGGGACCAGGCAAAATGTTAGGAAAAGAAATATTAAAAGCCCGGCTTAATGATTTGCCGGGTGTATTTGAGAATTCTTCGCCAAACCATTGTTTACCACTACTGAGGAAGTTAATTGTATCAAGTTCGTGGAAAAAGTGGTCATCAAAGCTGATAATTTCCACATTTGGAGTTGCGGTATTATTCAATACAGTGACCCGTTTACCTGTGCCTCCGAAAGAAAAATAATAGTAAGATTCTTCACTGTAAAGGTTCTTGATATGCGAAAACCGCTTTGTTGCCGGATCGCCTGCCCATTTATGAGGCCCGTTGGCATAAAAAAGGATATAATCATTGCCATTAATCGTACCGTCTCCTCCATCCTCAATAATTACAGCGTTTTCAACGAGGTCATCGGGCGGCAAACTACCCGGTGATTCTGCGAGCATTCCGCCGCCATTGCCAAATAGCCGGAAAGATGCAGAGGATAAATTAGCAGTATTAACGCCTGATTTATTAAGGAAAGGAAGATCGATTCGATAGATACCAGTTTCAGTAACGGCAATTTTAAACCAGTTACCGGAGGCCAGAACAGAAGAGTTTGAGTATGAACGCTGGGAAAAGGAAGTCAGGCTGGAAAAAACCAGGAAGCAGGTAATCAGCCATTGGATTCTCTTAAACAGGGTCATTACAACCAAAAATAGATCATTTTTAACGTTGGTAGCCCAACTCCTTAATCCCTAATTTACGTATTGTTACTATATTCGCGTAACCTTTACTCTATCTAAAAACTGCCGGGAAGCTCTACAATATTTCTTTTATAAAGTCGTTTAACAACATTGAACCAAAGGCAAAAAAGTTATCAAATGAACCTGAAAAACCTAATAATTCTCCTGTCCTGCACCGCAGTTGCTACTTCTTCCTGTAAGAACGGCAAGCTGTTCGGAAAGAAAAAGGAGTCCTCCGACGTTACCGGTTGGAATTACAACGACAAAAATATGGGTGGCTACCAGGTTTCCCATGAAAAAGAACAAAGAACCGGGCCCGGCCTTGTGTTTGTTCAGGGCGGTACTTTCCAGATGGGTGCAACCGAGGAAGACGTAATGTCTGACTGGAATAATATCCCTACCCGTAAGACTGTAAACTCTTTTTATATAGATCGTTCTGAAGTTGCAAATATTCACTATCGTGAGTATCTGTACTGGATTAACAATGTATTTGAAGGAGATGAGTTCAAGGCTGTTCGCGAAGGTGCCTTACCGGATACCCTGGTTTGGAGGTCTGAACTTGCCTATAACGAGCCAATGGTAGAGTACTATTTCCGTCACCCATCTTACAATTACTATCCTGTAGTAGGTGTAACCTGGAGACAAGCCTCTGATTTCTGTCTTTGGAGAACTGATCGCGTGAACGAAAAAGCGCTGATCGACAAACAATTCATTAACAAAAACACCCTTAAGAATATTCAGGGTCAGGGCGGCGAAAGCTTTAACACCAAATCTTACCTGTTGGGTTTAACTACTCCGACACCAGGTCCTGGCGTTCGTTCCAAAAAGAATCCTTTAAAGAATCCAAACGGTACTCCACGTGCCCAGGTTACTTTTGAAGATGGTATCCTGTTACCAGGTTATCGCCTTCCAACCGAGGCTGAGTGGGAATATGCTGCATGGGCACTAGTAGGTCAAAACCCTTCACCAAGCCGCAAAGAAGGCAAAAGAGGTGAAGAGCTGATCACCAACAAACAGGTTTACTCATGGAGCCAGAATGTAAATGGTTTGCGTGATGGACGCCGTGGCAGCTGGCAGGGTACTTTCCTGGCCAACTTCAAAAGAGGTAATGGTGATAACATGGGTGTTGCAGGTGGTCTGAATGACCGTGCTGTTTACACTGCACCGGTTGATGCTTTCTTCCCAAATGCATTTGGTCTTTATAATATGTCTGGTAACGTGAATGAGTGGGTTGGTGACGTTTATCGTCCACTTTCACCGGTCGATCAGGATGATGTTTCTCCTTTCCGTGGTAACAGGTTTGAAAAAGATCAGAAAAATGCTGATGGCGAATTTGAAAAAGACAGCCTTGGCCGTGTAAAAAGAGAATATGTTACAGATGAAGAAAGTAAGAACCGTCGTAACTATCAGAAAGGTAATGTTATCAACTATCTTGATGGTGACTCCTTACTGATCGGTGTTAGCTATGATTCTACTGCAGGTCGCGGTTACGGTCTCACTACCCTGATCAGTGATAAATCAAGAGTTATCAAAGGTGGTAGCTGGAATGATCGTCCTTATTATCTTTCACCAGGTACCCGCCGCTTCCTTGAAGAAGATCAGGCAAGCAGCACAGTAGGTTTCCGTTGCGCAATGGACCGCCTGGGTAGCCCTGAAGGTAATGGCCGCAAAACTGGTATCAACTATAAGGTTCGACGTCAGAATAACCGAAAGAAGTAATTTCAAATAGTTTTTCAGGAAGCCATCCCGCAAATCGCGGGATGGCTTTTTTTATATAACTATCAGCATTAACTTTGATTCTTATACACTTAGAGACTTATGAGCATTGCAGAACTGTATGAAATCTATCTGAAATTTCCCTCGCCACAAACTGATACCCGCAAGTTAAAAGAAGGTGACTTGTTTTTTGCGCTCAAAGGGCCCAACTTCAATGGCAACAAATTTGCCGAACAGGCACTAGCCCTCGGAGCCGCATATGTAGTGGCAGATGAACAGCTGTTTCCGGACAATGATCGCATAATTATCGTTGATGACGTACTCCTCGCATTACAGGAACTGGCTAAGCATCACCGGCAGCACTTTAATATACCCTTTATAGCAATCACCGGCAGCAATGGTAAAACCACAACAAAGGAGCTTGTTCATGCCGTTTTGTCTGCCCGGTTTAAATGTTATACAACAAAAGGAAATCTGAATAATCATATCGGCATACCGCTTACGATACTTTCAGTCAGAAATGATGCGGAAGTAGCCGTAATAGAAATGGGAGCAAATCATTTGCTGGAGATAGCCGGCTATTGCCAATATACAATGCCTTCACATGGTATAATTACAAATTGCGGCAAAGCCCACCTCGAAGGCTTCGGTAGTATAGAAGGTGTCCGCAAAGGCAAAGGCGAACTGTATGATTTCCTGAGAACCAACGAGGGTTCGGCATTTGTGATGTGGGATTATGATTACCTGCGCGAAATGAGCAAGGGCATCCATGAGGTTGTTACTTATGGCACCCACGACGCTTCTGTTACCGGGTATGCGGATGCTAATCAAACCTTTCTTTCAGTTGTTTTCGATTCGGGATTCGAAGGCAAACGCATCGATACCCACCTGGTCGGGGATTATAATCTTCCCAATGTATTGGTGGCTGTAACAGTCGGTAAATATTTTGATGTGCCGGAACCTGAGATCCGCAAGGCTTTAGAAAATTATACCCCGTCAAACAGCCGCTCTCAGCTGATTGAAAAAAACGGCGCCAGGATCGTTCTGGACGCATATAATGCAAACCCTTCCAGCATGAAAGCAGCTATTGAAAATTTTGCAGTTATGCCTGGAAATAACAAAGTGCTTATCCTTGGAGCAATGGCTGAGTTAGGTCCGGAAAGTATTTCTGAACACCAGGACATCGTTGAACTGATCGGAAAATACAATTGGACCAATGTTCTGCTGGTCGGAGGTGACTTTACAAAGATAAAAACTCCTTATATGACGTATTCGTCTGCTGCAGAAGCGGGTGAATGGCTGAAAAGCCAGGAAATCCATGGAATGTCAATGCTTGTTAAAGGCTCCAGGAGTATGAAGATGGAAGATGTAATAAAATAAACACCATATATTAATCTTTCCTTAAGACTAATATTCTTTCCCTAATAAAGTTTAATTTCGCGGCCGGTTAGGTTCATGGAAAAAACCCAACAATATATCATTTAGGTTGTAATTACATAGCATTTAGTTCCAATTAATATCATCAATGACAATTCTGATCTTTTTTATCGTTCTCTGGTATCTCTCGCTTTTTTCCCAAACCTTTTTTCTGCATCGTTACGCAGCTCACGGTTCCTTCAAGATGAATAAATTCTGGGAGAAGTTTTTTTATGTGTTTACCTGGATTACCCAGGGATCATCATACCTGAGTCCAAGAGCTTATGGTATCATGCACCGAATGCATCATGCGTTTACCGATACTGAAAAAGATCCGCATTCGCCAATATATTCAAAACATGTTGTTGATATGATGCTCAAAACCCACCGGGTTTATAGCGACATCTTTACTGGTAAAACCATCATAGAAGACAGGTTTACAAAAAATGTCCCTACCTGGAGATGGTTCGATAAGCTTGCCCATTCAAGCCTTTCAAGACTTATCTGGGTTGCAGCTTATGTTACTTTCTTTTATTTCTTTGCTACTTCGTGGTGGTGGTACCTGTTGTTACCAATAGTATTTTCTATGGGTGTTGTTCATGGAGCCATTATCAACTGGTATGCACATAAGTTCGGTTATATCAATTATAAAGTGAAAAATACTTCTATGAACCTGCTCTCAGTTGATATACTGATGATGGGCGAATCATATCACAACAATCACCACAAATTTCCTGGTTCTGTGAATTTTGGAAAACGCTGGCATGAAGTAGATCCCACCTACCCTGTTATCTTAATGCTTAAATGGATGGGGGTTATCAAGTTCGGAAAACCAGCACTGGTTAATGAGAGTGGTAGTCATGACCATGATCCGGATTTTTAGTTTGAAGTATTGATAGCATTTTAATTATTGGGGTTTACCCGGGATCATTGCTGTTTATCTTTTTGTGCTGAATGATTTATTTATGCTGAATGAACGTCCCGGGTATTGACATTTGAGTTTGTGACCTGTAAACCAGGTTGCGGATCGCAACAAGATGTGCAAACAATACGAAGGGAACTATAAAAGCAGGCAACCAGGTAAATGGAAAATACAGCAGTGCAATGTTTGGTTGATCAAATCCAAACTTCTGTATTGGCAATGGCGCTGAGAAAACAGCATGATAAACAATGTTGCCTAAAAGCGCGATGCAAACAAGATTCCAAAGCAACATGATAATGCCCGGCAATTGCTTTTTCACCACTCCAAAATAATAGATAACCGGCGCGGTTAAACCAGACAAAATATCAAAATTAGTTCCCGAAAAAGTCATCAGCTCAGGCACTGTTTTATTTAAAAACAATAAATTCAATACCAACTCCACCGGTACTCTCACCAGGTGAACCAGGTAGATTTCGCGATTGTTCCAGCCATCTATCCAATTGCGTCCCCAACGCGAACTTAACAATAACACAATAATAAAAAGCGGAGGTAAGATCAAAGCCGGGAAATGCGGCGGGTTAGCGGCAGTCTCGGTATAAAACCCGGACAAACTTATAATGCCCTGGATGATCAACCATAAACTCACAACTATCAGTGCTGTTACTGACCTTCTTGTTACAACAGTCCAGAGAAATAGCGTGAAGACAACTGTCGCAATAAACAATACATAAACATACAAAGGAAGTGCTGACATGGTAAATGATTTTATAGACTATAAAGGAACAATGTTGTCCGATCTATATTCTTGTCAATTGGCAAGAATTGTAAAGGGCAATAAGAAATCATTCCGTGTTATCATTTTCTGCTAAGCTCTTTCCTGATACGGCTTAGTGAAGTATCCGTAATTCCAAGATAGGAAGCGACCTGCTTTAAAGGAGCATATTGAAGAATCTCTGGGCTAGTTGCCAGCAGATCAAGATATCGTTGCTCAGCCGTTTCTGTAATCATAGAAAGCATTCTCAGCTTAAGTTGTGAGAACCCGCGTACCAGGATCAGTCTTCCGAATTCGCGAAAGGCGGGTAAAGCATGAAATAAATTATTTAACTCTTCAAAAGTTAAAACATAGCCCGCAGTATCGGCCAGGCATTGAATATTCTCAAGTGAACGTGTCCGGTTAAAAAATGAAGACACTTCAAAGACAACCTGGTTAGATGCATAAAAATTTGTGGTTACATCATTGCCATCTGTATCTACTGCAAATGCACGCATAAACCCTCCGTCGATAAAAAGGTATTCGTTAGATGCCTGTCCTTCTTTCAGGAAAAATTCATTTCTGAGATAACTGACAGCTCTGAAATGAGAAGCTATTTCATCAGCGACCATCTCATTGATGATGCCGGATTGCTGAAGAAATCTTTTCAGTGATGCGCTGCCCATTGATTGATATGTTTTACCTTTTATTTGCCCAGGTCAAATGTACATTTCTTTGGTTCTTGATATATTTACACCATGCTAAAAAATAAGCTATTCCCTTTTTTGATAATAACCAAAATTAACAGCCTGATTCTGATTCGTACTAAACAGTTCCTGGTCCTGCTGGCCTGCATATCGTACATATTGCCTGTATCTTCACAAACAAAGAAAACAGCAAGGGAGCAGGGAATAACAATCGGTGTAATGAAACCGGGGAAATGGAATGCGATCACCGATGTTCCGGGTGTGCTTGTCGGTCATACCACCGTAATAAAAGGAGACTCGATAAGAACAGGCGCCACAGCTATCATTCCTTATTCCGGAAATATTTTTCAGCAAAAAGTACCTGCAGCTATTTTTGTTGGAAATGGTTTCGGAAAATTAACCGGCATTAGCCAGGTGACCGAATTGGGAAACCTGGAAGTTCCAATTGTGCTAACCAATACGCTTGGTGTAGCGGCAGCAATGGAAGCTGTGATTGAACATACAATTATACAGGCAGGCAACGGCAATGCTCAGTCGGTAAATGCCGTTGTCGGAGAGACCAATGACAGTTGGCTCAATGATATAAGGGGCAGACATGTGAAAAAAGAAGATGTACTTAATGCGATATCAGTTGCTAAAACGGGCCCGGTTACCCAGGGCAATATTGGAGCCGGAACTGGAACTGTATGTTTTGGATTTAAAGGTGGTATCGGTACTTCATCAAGAAAACTTCCCGCGAATCTTGGTGGATTTACAGTTGGTGTAATCGTACAAACAAACTTTGGCGGTGTGTTGGAAATTGCCGGTGTACCGGTAGGCAAAGAACTGGGGAAATTCAGTTTTAGTGACCAGTTGTTAAATAATGTTGATGGATCGTGTATGATAGTTGTAGCTACTGATGCGCCTATCAACGCGCGAAATTTACAAAGGCTCGCCAAAAGAGCGTTTATGGGTCTTGCCAAAACGGGAGGGATTGCTTCAAATGGAAGTGGAGATTATGTGATAGCATTTTCAACAAATGATTCCCTCCGCGTGCCGCATAGTCCCAATACACCATTACTATTGCAACCAGAGCTTCATAATGATTTCATTACACCGCTGTTTATGGCTGCTATCGAAGCAACAGAAGAAGCGATAATCAATTCATTATTCAGCGCTGAAAGAATGAAAGGATTTAAGGGACACGAAGTGGAACCACTACCTTTGGATCTTGTATTGCCGATCATGAAAAAATACAACAGGATAAAAAACTAATATGACATACTGTACAGTCAACGGGAATTTATTTGATGCAGCGAAAGCTACCATTGGCATCTCTGACCTTGCGCTTCAACGTGGCTACGGCATCTTCGACTATTTCAAGATCCTGAATAGCCGGCCTATTTTTCTCGAAGAGCATCTCGACCGTTTCTACCGTTCGGCTGCGAACATGCGTTTAGCTGTCGGCTATTCGAAAGAAGCAGTCAGAGGTATGATTTATGAATTACTTGAAATAAATGATCTGCCAGACTCTGGAATAAAAATTCTGCTGACAGGGGGTTACTCTACCGATGGTTTTAAAACGGGCAAATCTAACCTGATTATTACACATGCACCACTACCCACATACAGTGCATTTCAAACAGGCGGCATTAAGATTATAACGCATAAGCATCAGCGCCAGATGCCTGAAATAAAAACAATTGACTATCTCATGGCGGTATGGCTTCAGCCGTTGATAGAAGAAAGAAGGGTTCAGGATGTGCTTTATCACGATGGTCACCTGGTTACAGAATGTCCACGTTCAAATATATTTATTGTTACAAAAGATGAAAGAATTCTTACCCCCTCAAAAAATGTCTTAAAAGGAATTATACGCTCACAACTTTTAAAATTGACCGATAATTTCCAGATTTTTGAAACGGATATTACTGTAGCGGACGTATTTGCAGCAAAGGAGGTTTTCATAACCAGCACCACAAAAAATATTCTCCCTGTTATCCAGATCGATGATAAATTGATTAACAATGGCGAACCCGGTCCTCTTACCTTGCGACTGTCAGCAAAACTGAATACAATAATTGAGGAAATACAGCATGCAATTCAATAATGGTCCCAACCTTTGACCGTAGTGTAGCAACCAGTCTTCATTATGTGCTACTACTTTTCAATTTATCCCCCTATTTTAGAGCATTCAATCAACAATTATGAACCCTTTCGCTTCCCGTAGAAAACAAGTGATTGCTCTGCTGATTATTATTATAGCCGGACTCTCAGGAAAACTCATTGCCCAGGCGAATTATACTCCCGAGGTACTGGATCGGATAGCAAAGGTTGAAAATAACCTCGGTAGCTGGTACCAGATCGAAGGAGAAAAACCATTCAATATATTGGAAAGATTGAAATTTCACAATATACCAGCCGTGAGTATAGCTGTTGTCAGTAACTATAAAATCGAATGGGTTAAAGCTTATGGGATCGCTGATATAGCTTCGAATAATCCCGCCAGCATTCAAACACTTTTCCAGGCAGCATCTATCAGCAAGTCATTAAATGGTGTTGGTGCTATGAAACTGGTACAGGCAAAAAAAGTAGATCTCAATACTGACATTAATACTTATCTCAACAGTTGGAAATTCCCATACGACTCGGGTTCAGGGAATAAAAAAATAACGTTGGCTAATCTGCTTAGTCATACTGCCGGTCTCACTATACATGGCTTTCCGGGTTATGAAGTAACAGATACCATACCTTCTGTGTACCAGGTTCTTGACGGTAAATCACCGGCGAATACCAAAGCAGTACGTTCCCAGTTTGCTCCGGCTACACGCGTACAGTACTCTGGCGGGGGAACAACCATCTCACAGGTACTAATATCTGACGTAAGTAAAAAGCCTTATCAGCAGTATATGTATGAGGAAGTTTTGACTCCATTGGGCATGACTTCAAGCTTTTATGATCAACCTGCACCGGCTAATAAAAGAGCGCTGCTGGCAACCGGTTACCAAACTAATGGCCAGGAAATAAAGGGCAAATACCATATTTATCCGGAGCAGGCGGCGGCCGGGCTATGGACGAATCCAACTGACCTGGCAAAATATATAATTGAAACACAACTGTCTTACCAGGGCAAGTCATCCAAAGTATTGTCACAGGAAACGACCCGTCTCAGACTTACTCCCGTGGTTAATAAAGAGGCTGCTTTGGGTGCATTTATCATGACTAAGGGGAATGCCACTTATTTTCAACATGGTGGCGCAAATGAAGGTTTCCGCTGTCAGTATTTCGGAGATCTGGAAAATGGTAATGGCGTCGTGGTGATGGTAAACTCAGACAACGGTGCGATATTGAACGAAATTATTAATAGTGTTGCATCGGTTTATGGCTGGAAAGACTTTTACAATCCCGTGGTCAAAAAACGGGCAACTGTAGGTAATGACGTTCTTAAAACATACACGGGTAAATATGAGTTGAACCCCGGGTTCAATATCACTATCAGTCTTGAAGGAAATCAACTTAGGGCAGGCGCTACTAACCAACCCACTTTTGATATATTTCCTGAGGCGGAAAATGTATTTTTTGTTAAGGCCTTTGAAGCTAAGTTTGAATTTCTGAAAACCGGTGACAAAGTGGACAGACTGGTTCTCCATCAAAACAAGGCACAATCAACTGCAAAAAGAATTGAATAGAAAAAATCCAAAATATTTTTGATGGCCGTAAAGAAATTTTTCTGTGTAGATGCCCATACATGTGGAAACCCGGTAAGGTTAGTGGCTGGTGGAGGCCCGTTACTCACCGGTAATTCGATGATGGAAAAAAGACTTCATTTTCTCAGAGAGTTTGATTGGATAAGAAAAGGATTGATGTTTGAACCAAGGGGTCATGATATGATGAGTGGAAGTATTTTGTATCCACCGTCCGATCCCCTGAATGATATTGGCGTCTTGTTTATAGAAACCAGTGGCTGTTTACCTATGTGTGGTCATGGTACAATAGGCACGATCACAATCGCTATTGAAGAGGGTTTGGTGATTCCCCGCGTACCTGGTCTCTTAAGAATGGAAACTCCTGCAGGGCTCGTTCTTATTGAATACCGGCAGGAAGGCAAAAAAGTAAGATCTGTGAAACTTACAAATGTAAAATCCTTTCTTGCTGCCGAGGCAATTAGTTTTGAATGCCCCGACCTTGGCACAATAACCGCGGATGTTGCCTATGGTGGTAACTTCTACGCAATAATCGACCCGCAGCAGAATTTTAAAGGCATTGAATATTATAATGCCGACCAACTTATCTCATGGAGCCGGACCTGCCGGTCACGCATAAACGAAAGATATAAATTTATTCATCCCGAGAACGAACATATTTCCGGTTGCAGTCATGTTATGTGGACAGGCTCTACCCTTGATCCATCTTCCACTGCACGCAATGCGGTATTTTATGGTGATAAGGCAATAGATCGTTCTCCCTGTGGAACAGGTACTTCGGCAAGGATGGCCCAATGGTTTGCAAAGGGAAAATTGAACAAGGGAGAATCATTTATCCACGAAAGTATTATCGGTTCAAAATTTACAGGGACAATCGAAGAAGTTACTACCGTTAATGGACAACCTGCAATAATTCCCGGGATTGAAGGCTGGGCGATTGTCACTGGTTATAATACCATTATCATAGATGACGATGATCCTTATGCGCATGGGTTCCAGGTGATTTAGTAACTTCGATAGCTTTGTAAAACTTAGGTCGCAAAAAAGTGTTGAGTGGTGAGTGGCGAGTGGTGAGTTAAGTGTGTAAGTGTGTAAGTGAAGAGTTCTCTACTGATTTACGTGACTAGTTTCGATGCGTCAGTTACTTATGAAACAATCCGGGGAAATAATTCCGTTACCTAATGCGATGAGATAATTCTATTGGGATAAGATAATTCTATTAAATAACTCAACGTGATAATCTGATTAATTTTAAGTCCTGAATTTCAGCCCGGCCTCTTCTAATGCTGTTGTTAATTTGGGTATTGCAGAAGGTCCGAGACCATGAAGTGAAAGCAATTCCTTTTCAGACCATGATGCCAGTTTTTCAAGCGTATCTATCTGATTATTTTGAAGCGCACGCCGGGCAGGGGCACTTAACAGACTAAGAAACCCATTCTCAGGTTTTTTTTCTGCTTCACAGTATGGGCAGGTGGGGCAGTCTGTTGATTTATAATAACGATGACCTTTGCTGCAGATTTTTAATTTTTTTTGTGATGCGGGCATGAACGCTGAATGTTTTATCAAAATTAAATGTTTTTATTTTTTTACATAGCGTAAATGGATTAAACCCGGTGATTGCCGATAATACATCGATAAAATGATGCGGGAATTCAGTACTTTGAGTGAGCTTAATTAATGCTGCTATATGATTCAATCAACACGCCGTAAATTTATTCAACAATCAGCCCTTGCAGTAGCTTCCCTGCCATTTGCATCAAGCTTTGCAGCGCCGCCAGCTGTAAATAAAAAACTTTGTTTTTCTACACTGGGGTGCCCCGATTGGACTTTCGAAAAAATCGTAAAGTTTGCAGTCGACTACAAATATCAGGGCATCGAAATACGCACCATTCAACGTGAAATAGATATAACAAAAATCAAGGAGTTTGCCGACCTGAATATAAATTCAACAAAAAAAATCCTTGCTGATAATAAGATAAAACTTGTGGATCTTGGATCATCGGCTGCCATGCATCATACTGATAAAGCAACCAGGCAAAAAAATCTCGATGATGCAAAAAGATATATAGACCTGGCAGAAAAACTTGAATGTCCTTATATCAGGGTGTTTCCAAACAATTTGCCGAAAGATGATTCAAAACAGGCAGTGCTTGATCTGATTGTTTCAGGACTTACTGAACTTGGGGCTTATGCAAAAACCACCAGGGTAAAAGTATTGATGGAATCACATGGTGATCTTGTCAGCAAGGCAGACCTGCTTTATGTAATGCAAAAAGTAGATACAAACAAGATCGGGTTGATCTGGGATATCCTGAATGCCTGGTCAGTGACTAAAGAAGATCCTTCAGATATTTATCCGGCAATCAGTAAGTATATCCATCATGTTCATGTAAAAGATGGAGTCATCAAAGATGGAAAAGTGCAATACCGGATATTAGGAAAAGGCGAAGCTCCGGTGCGTGAATCTATCCAGCTTTTGCAGAAAGGCGGATACCAGGGATATTATAGTTTCGAATGGGAAAAACTCTGGCATCCTGAAATAGAAGAACCGGAAATTGCACTTGCTGAATACCCTGGCGAGATACTTAAGTATTTTGTATAGGTTGTCGTAAATTCACCCTTCAATTGTCAGAAACGGCCACCTGTAGTTTTTATAATGCTTGTTATTTTTGCTTTGCATTTTAAAATAATCAATTACTAAAACTTATCACAATGAGCACAACAATGAATGAAGCCATAACAATTAAGGCAACAGTCAATGCACCTGTCGAAAAGGTCTGGAATGCATGGAGCAATCCTGAAGATATAATGAAATGGAATAGTGCCTCTGATGACTGGCATACACCTAAAGCCGAAAATGATCTACGCACCGGTGGTAAATTCATTTCAAGAATGGAAGCAAAAGACGGCAGCTGGGGATTTGATTTTGGTGGTGTTTATGATAACGTTGAGAAATTTAAGGTTATTGAATATACCATGGGGGATGGCCGGAAAGTGAAGGTAACTTTTACAGGTAACGGAAATACTACAGAGGTTGTTGAAACATTTGATCCTGAAAGTATGAATAGTATTGAAATGCAGCGCAGCGGTTGGCAGTCAATACTTGATAATTTCAAAAAGTATACTGAATCACTGAAAAGTTAAGATGGACAAACTAAAGGTTGCAACGGCCCAGTTCGAGCACAAGAGTGGCGATAAAACTTATAACCTTTCTGTAATCGATAAACTTTCAGGTAAAGCGGCAGCTGAAGGTACGCAAGTGATTGCTTTCCATGAATGCAGTATTACCGGCTATACTTTTGCAAGGAAATTATCAAAGGACGGTATGCTGGAGCTGGCAGAATATATTCCTTCCGGTGAAAGTATAATAAGACTCAGTAAAATTGCGCGAAAGCATAATATCGTTGTGCTGGCCGGCTTATTTGAGAAAGATGAAGATGATAATCTTTTCAAGGCTTATGTATGTGTAGACGGAAACGGCCTCGTTGCTAAATTCAGAAAACTCCATCCTTTTATAAATCCTCACCTGACACCGGGCGATTCCTATTGTGTATTCGATTTACATGGCTGGAAATGTGGGATACTGATTTGTTATGATAATAACATTTTTGAGAATGTAAGAGCCACCAAATTACTTGGTGCTGATATTATATTCATGCCCCATGTAACCATGTGTACTCCTTCTACAAGACCCGGTGCGGGATTTGTGGATCCAAAACTTTGGGCAAACCGCGAAAATGATCCAACGTCATTACGCCTTGAATTTGACGGCCTGAAAGGAAGGGGATGGCTGATGAAATGGCTGCCAGCCAGGGCATACGATAATGCTGTATATGTAATTTTTTCGAATCCGATAGGCATGGATGATGACCAGTTGAAAAATGGGTGTTCTATGATTATAGATCCGTTTGGAGACATAGTTGCCGAATGCCGGAGCTTTGATGATGATTTCACTACTTCCGTATTGATTCCTGAGAAACTGACACAGGCTGGCGGCTTTCGATATCTCAGTGCCCGGCGGCCGGACCTTTACCGGGAACTTATTGGACAGGAACATTTGCCTGACCAAAAGGTTGCCTGGCTAAAAGACGCCTGATCGGAACGGGTAATTGAGTTCCTGACGATTTCACTGAAAATACTTTCCGTCGCCACATTCCTGGTTTCCCAGGCAAACCTGACTGTTGATAAAATGGTGAGGTTTTTTTTATGCCTCACCCCGGCATAACTATTATATTGATTATGGCGAAAAGTCAATACACTAAACCATGGTTGTTATCCAAATTAAATAAATCTAATACTCATTTCATAACTCATATTTCAATACTCGTATTTCAATACTAACTACTTTTGCCAGGTAACAGGCTATTTAACTGTTGCTCAATGAATAATGCTTTTTCAGATAAACAATTCATGTTCAGGAAAATAATTCTTTTTGAAATAAATAATTCTTTATGAATAATCAAACTTCAACAGAATCTAAAAGCAATCAAGCCTCAATAATAGACGACATAGCGCAACTAAGTATTAATACGATTCGATTCTTATCTGCCGATGCTGTTCAGAAAGCAAATTCAGGTCACCCGGGTCTGCCACTTGGTGCTGCGCCGATGGCTTATGTACTCTGGACAAAATTTCTACGATTCAACCCAAAAGATCCGAACTGGCAAAACAAAGATCGTTTCCTGTTATCAGCGGGACATGGTTCAGCATTATTGTATAGCCTGCTGCACCTCACCGGATACGACCTGCCAATAGAGGAACTAAAAAGATTCCGTCAATTAGATTCGAAGACACCCGGTCACCCTGAATCTATGCTGACCCCCGGAGTAGAGGTAACAACAGGTCCGCTTGGACAGGGCTTTGCAAATGGGGTTGGTATGGCAATGGCCGAGGCGTTCCTCGCTTCCACTTATAATAAACCTGATCATCAGCTCATTGATCATTATACGTACGCGATAGTCAGCGATGGCGACCTGATGGAAGGCATTTCAGCGGAGGCAGCTTCTCTGGCGGGCCATTTAAAACTTGGAAAGATCATATTTCTCTATGATGACAATGACATTTCACTTGATGGTCCAACAAGTCTCGCGTTCACTGAAGATGTACTAAAACGTTTTGACGCATATGACTGGCACACTCAAAGAGTTCATGACGGAAATGATATAAAAGGTATAGAACAGGCAATAAAAAATGCACAAGCGGAAAAAAACAGGCCATCCATTATCTCTGTTAAAACCATCATAGGTTTCGGCAGTCCTTTACAGGGAACAAGCAAGGTGCATGGCAACCCGTTAGGCGAAGAAAATCTCAGGAAAACAAAGGAAAACCTTGGCTGGGATCCTGAAAAAACATTTTATATTCCTCAGGAAGTGAAGGAACACCTCATGGGGCCTGGCAAAAACGGCGAGAAGCTCCAGGATTTATGGCAGAACAAATTTGAAGAATATAAAAAGGCTTACCTGATGGAAGGGAAACAATTGGAACAAGCATTCAAAGGAGAGCTGCCCAGGGACTGGAACAAGGACCTGCCGGTGTTTAAGGCAGGCGAAGGCCTTGCAACCCGCCAGGCATCAGGTAAAGCCCTCGAAGCGATAAAGAAACACGTACCCTGGCTGCTTGGGGGATCTGCCGACCTGGCAAGCTCCAATGAGATGCAGGTGAAAGGAGAGGTAAGCTTCCAGCCAGGTCATTATCAAAATAGCAATATCTGGTTTGGGGTTCGTGAACATGGTATGGGAGGAATTATGAACGGAATGGCCAGTCACCATGGGGTGAGAGTTTATGGTGGAACCTTCTTAAACTTTTCCGATTATATGCGTGGTGCAATTCGTCTTGCAGCCCTCACTGAAGCCCCGGTAACCTATGTATTTACTCATGATAGCATCGGGCTGGGTGAAGATGGACCAACCCATCAACCGATAGAACAGGTTACCTCTTTAAGAGCAACTCCTAATCTTACCGTTATAAGACCAGGAGATGCAAATGAAACTGTACAGGCATGGGCCATCGCTATGACAAATATGACCGGGCCCGTTGCATTGATCCTCACAAGACAAAAACTGCCGACTATTGACCAGGATCTTTATCCGCCGGCAACCAACCTGGCGAAAGGCGCTTATACCCTGATCGATCCGGCCGATAAGCAACCAGACCTGATATTGATTGGTACCGGATCAGAACTTCAGCTTGTGGTGAGCGCTTCTGAAATACTGACTAAAGAAGGAATAAAAACCAGGGTCGTCAGTATGCCTTCATGGGAGTTATTTGAGAAACAGGATGAGGCTTATCGTAACGCTGTTTTACCTCCACAAATCAAAAAAAGACTGGCAGTTGAAGCTGGTGTTACTTTCGGCTGGTACAAATGGGTGACTTCAGAAGGAGATGTCATAGGTATCGATCGGTTTGGCATGTCTGCCCCGGGTGATGAAGTGATGAAGTATTTTGGTTTTACAGTTGAAAATGTTTGTGAACGTGCCAGAGCGCTGGTTAAAAAAAAGAACTGATTATCCGTATAATAAATGCAGGATATATATTCACGTAAACAGGAAATTGTTAATGGCCTGATACACGGATTCGGTATTCTTTTCGGAATAAGCGGATTACCGGTTCTTACAGGTATCGCTACTTCGCATAATAATATACCAGGAATAATTGGCTCCGGGATTTACGGTTTATGTTTCCTGCTGCTATTCACCTGTTCAACTATCTATCATATTGCCCAGGAACCGGCGATTAAAAGGAAATTCCTGGTATTTGACCATATCAGTATCTACTTCCTGATTTCAGGAACATACACGCCATTCCTACTGGTTTATCTGAATAATAGTTTTGGTATCACATTGCTTAGTATACTATGGAGCCTTACCATTGCGGGCATTTTTTTTAAAACCTATTTTACCGGAAAACTTGAGATATTATCAACCATAGTTTATGTACTGATGGGTTTGATTGTGATTGCAGGTGGCAGACAGTTTTTTGATGCTGTACCTTTTGGAGTACTTGTTTTTATAGTTATCGGGGCGGTTTTATATTTACTGGGAGTCTTTTTTTATCTATGGGATAAATTTATTTATACTCACGCGGTATGGCACACATTTGTATTGGCAGCAGCTATCTGTCATTATGTGGCCGTTTTGCTTTCGATGTAATATTCAGCCTAGCCTTCCTGCAATCGTTCCATTACTGCTTGTTTATAAAGCCGCCCAATAGGAATTTCCTGTTCACCCATTTGCACAGAGAGTCCATTATACCCGGATATTTTATCCAACGAAACCATATATGACCGATGCACCCTGATAAACTTGTGTTCCGATAAAAGGTGTTCCATCGCAGTAATGGATTGCTTTACCAGGTAATTTTTCCCTCCCGAAAAAAAAACCTTCACATAATCTTTCCAGCTTTCGATATAGGCAATGTCATTTATAAAAACTTTTTTCATATCCCTGTCTACTTTCAGATAAACAAAAGCTGGCGTTACAGGGGAATCATTTACTGTAGTTGGTGCTATTTCATGACCCATCATTCGGGTCAGCTTAGTAATGGCTTTAAAAAAACGCTCGAATGAAACTGGTTTTACCAGGTAGTCCACCGCGTCTAACTCAAATCCATCAACGGCATATTCACAACGGGTATGAATATTGAAATGCCAATTACTTATATACGGAATGTTTTGGGATACACAACCTGGAACGCCCAATTCAATACACCAGGTCATCCCGATTATCCATCAGGTCATTCAACAGGTGCAGGAGTATTCGAGGTAACAATGACAAAATTATTTGGTGATAATTATAAATTCACTAACCGCACCTACGATTACCTTGGCATGCCGCCGCAATCCTATACTTCGTTCGCAGACCTGGCGGTTAAGATCGGATTGTCGCGGATTTATGGAGGTATCCATACAAGACTTGCCTGTGAAAAGGGAAGAAATCAGGGTCAAAAGATTGCTAATAATATTCTTGCGAAAATTAAGTTTAAGAAATAATATTTTATAGGTTCTTTCAATGGGTTTCCAAAGGGGTTTTTCAAAGGGGTTTTTCCAAAGGGGTTTTTCCAAAGGGGTTTCTTAAAAATGAATTTGATTTATGAAAGCCCTTTGGAAATAACCATCCCGATACACTATATTTCCTTCTAAAATAAGGGATGAAAATATTGTGGAAGTACCTCAGGCCGCATCGGATCCTGATATTGTTTTCATTATTACTCGCTGCAGCGGCACAACTATTAAACCTCCTTGATCCGGTGATCTTTGGAAAGATAATCGACGACTATGCCACTAATAAAAATAATCTTCCACAGGATAAACTTATCAGTGGAGTATTATCATGGCTATTGATTGCACTTGGTATCGCCATATTGTCGAAACTATGTAAAGCTGCACAGGAGTATCTCACCAGGAGAACGGTAGCCAGGTTTGGCATGAACATTTTCAACGATGGACTAAAACAGACGTTAAGATTATCATTCCAGGAATTCGAAGAAAGCCGCAGCGGAACTACTTTATCCGTTTTACAAAAAGTAAAAACAGATGCTGAACGATTTATAAACTCATTTATAAACGTTGTATTTTCTTCCCTCGTCGGAGTTGGCTTTTTAATCTGGTACAGCCTTAACAGGAATTGGCTATTGGTTCCTGTTTTCTTTGTGGGCGTCCTTATGCTCGGTTCATTAACAGGATTGATTTCGAAAAGAATTAAAAGTATTCAGCGATCAATAAACAGGGAGACCGATAAGCAAGCCGGAGTAATAACTGAGAGCCTCCGGAATATTGAACTGGTTAAAAGCCTTGGACTGACATTTCCTGAAATCAGGCGCCTCAATGAACAAACATTGAAAATTTATAACCTTGAAATGATCAAAGCAAAAAAGGTCAGCACTCTCTCTTTTCTGCAGGGCAATATGTTGAACCTGCTCAAACAATCAATATTGTTTATCCTGCTATGGCTCATTTTCCGCCAGATATTAAGTACCGGTGAATTAATTGCGATGCAATTCATTTCTACTGCAATATTTACACCTCTGCAGGAATTGGGAAACATGATAATACTATATCGTGAGGCTGATGCATCGCTCAAAACCTTTGATCGTCTTATGAACAAGCCAGTGGAAAAAAGACCTGAAAATAGTATTGAGATAGCTGATCTTTCCAGCCTGCATTTTGACAATGTTGTATTCCGCCATAAAACGGCGAAATACAATTCCATTGATGACATTTCCTTCACCATACGCCGCGGACAAACAATTGCGTTTGTAGGTCCCTCAGGTTCGGGAAAATCAACCTTGGTGAAATTACTGGTTGGCTTATATACGCCTGTAAGCGGTGGCATTTATTTTAACGATGTGTTATCTACCCGTGTTCAGTACAATCCCCTGAGGCGACAGATAGGCTTTGTGACACAGGATACACAGCTTTATGCGGGTTCCATTAAAGACAATTTACTGTTTGTAAAACCTACTGCAACAGACGAAGAAATTGCGGACGCTTTAAGAAGAGCTTCTGCCACAAATCTGATTGCAAAAGCCTCGCATGGGATCAATACCTTGCTTGGCGAAAGCGGTATGAAATTATCAGGTGGAGAGAAACAAAGGATTTCAATTGCAAGGGCTTTGCTTCGCCAGCCAAGATTGCTCATATTTGATGAAGCTACTTCTGCCCTTGACTCCATTACAGAAGAAGAAATTACAAGGACTATCCGTGACATTTCGGGCAGCAAGGCACAAATGACCATCCTGATCGCACACCGGTTGTCTACCATTATGCATGCTGACATTATCTATGTTCTTGAGAAAGGAAAGTTTGCCGAATCTGGTTCGCATGAAGAACTACTCGCCGCGAAAGGCCTGTATTATTCGATGTGGCGGCAGCAGGTAGGACAGAGGAGAGTTATGAGTGATGAGTTATGAGTTATGAGTTATGAGTGAGTTTGGGAGTGAGTGAGTTTGGGAGTGAGTTAGTTTGGGAGTGGTTTACAACCCCGATAGGCGTTGGCTTCGCATAGCCCGGGGTGAAACCCCGGGGGATGAGTGGTTTGCACCCCCGACAGGGATTGACTTTACATAGCCCGGGGTGAAACCCCGGGACGGGACGGGGCCGGGACGGTGAATTAAATACGTTCAGCGTTTCAGAAGTTTGGTATCAACTACCTTTTGCATCAACAGGTCTTTCATATTTCTGCTTACTGGTATCTGCGCTGATTCGATGAGTACCGTATTACCCTCAATGGCTTTTATTTTTTGAAGAGAAACGATATAGGATTTATGAACCTTCATAAAAATGGCTTCGGGAAGTTGTTTTTCAAGAATACTGAGTGTTATATAAGTTATCAGTTTTTTGCCCGCGAGATGAATGGCAACATAATTCTGGAGCGCTTCTGCATATAACACTTCATCATAATAAATTTTCACAAATATTCCATTTTCCTTAATAAAAAAACTGCCTTTCTCTTCTGCCGGCGGCGCGTTCAAAGGTCGCATCGCAGTATACAATTCTTTTACTTTATTAACTGCTTTCAGGAAGCGTGGAAATGAAATCGGTTTTAAAAGATAATCAGCAACCCCGAGTTCAAAACCTTCAAGCGCATAGCTGCTATAGGCTGTGGTAAATATTATTGCCGGCACTTTTTTTAGCGACTTGATAAAATCAATACCGGATAAACGGGGCATTTCAATGTCCAGGAATATCAGATCGATCTCACCACTATCCAGCATTTGATATGCCTGTAATGGATCTGCATAAACTCCGGCCAGTTCAAGAAATTCTATCTGGGAAACATATTCCTTCATTCCCTTGCAGGCAATTGGTTCATCATCTATAATGAGACATTTCATTGTCATGATATCTGGATCTGGAGTTCAACTAAAAAAATAGCATCTTTTCTTTCGATATTTAATTTATACCTGTCGTCGTACAAAAGATCAAGCCTTCGTTTCACATTTTTTAGTCCAATACCTGGCTTTTTCTTAACCGCTGGTGGTGGATCAACCGAATTAACCACACTAAACAAGAATGATCCGTTTTGCCTGGCAAGATTTACTTCCACAGTGTTTTTTGCATCCACTGAACTTGACAGGTGTTTAAAAGCGTTCTCAACAAATGGCAATAAAAGTAAAGGTGCGATACAAAAATCGCGCGCACTTTCATCGCTGTTAAAAACGATGGAATGCTTATCACTTTTCCGTAGACGCTGAAGATCAACATAACTTTCAAGGTAGCTAACTTCCTTTTCAATCGGGATCTTGTCTTCATTGCATTCGTATAACTGGTATCTTAATAGTTCAGAAAATTTTTGCAATGACTCTCTTGCTTCAAGGTTTGATTTATCAATCTGAAAATAAATAGTATTTATTGAGTTAAACAAAAAATGAGGATTAAGCTGTGCCTTCAGATATTCAAGTTCTGCCTGTAGTTTTTCTGTTTGCATTTGATGCAATAGTAATTGTTGGCGGTACCATCGTTTGCTCAATTCAAGTGAAAGTGTAAAAGCCAGGTAAAATATTCCGATTGAAGCATTATAATACGTATTGAAAAAGAAGCTCCTCCGGACTGTCAGATTATTTACATGTGTGCTCAGCCAGGTGTCAAAACCGTTTTGCAACGCTGTATATAATAAAAGCAACAGCAGGATTGAGAAAACATAAAGCAGGTACCTGTCTTTTTTAAAATATTGCTGAAATAAATAATAAATATTCAGGTAACAAGCAGCTGCAAGCAGCAAGTTGTGAACCAACACATCCACTATATAATATCCGGTGCCGGCCTGTTGAATAATGTGTGCGCGATTAAATGCATAGAACACAATAGTAACTAACCAGAACGCCAGGTGATCAAGCTTATATTTCCAGACAAAATGCACATTTTAAGTTACGCTTTACCGCTCAATATTTTCAGTGATTTATCTAAAACGTGAATTTTTCTTGATGAGATGTAAATGTGGCGAAATATTCAACACAGCTCACCCCTCATCAATTGTTTGCAGCAGATAGTCAAAGAAATTACGTGGAAAACAATGCGTATGATTTCTTTGTGTCGGAAACAGTATTATTCATTTTAAAAGTTTACGTGTATGAAAAGACTAATCAGGCCATCAATCTTTGTTAAAGCTGTCTTACTAATTTTACTTTCCCTGCCATTTGCCGGCGCATCTGCATTCGGTGGCATCGACAGTTATGCCATCTATCTTAATGATAAACTCCTTGTTAAGCAATCCCTTGGTGATCCGCTTGATCTGAAAACGCTGCCACTTACCGACAAAAATATTTCAGATAAACTGGTGATCAGGTACATGCAATGTAACGCGCCTTCCAAAGTTGGAAAAAACAGGATAATTACATTAAAAAATGAAGCAGGAATAGTAGTTAAAGAGTGGAAATTCAAAGATGTTAATGGTGAAGCGTCAGATATGGTAATACCGGTAAAAGAAATACTGGCCCTGCAAAAATCTGCAAGCGGTGCACTCAGTTTTTATTATTCCGCCGAAGGTAATAAAACTCAAAAGCTTGCTGCCCTGCATGGAGGGAGCAAAAGTAACACCTAAAAGATTTATTGCGACAAAAGCCCAGTTACAGTACTATGTTGATCATTTCTTAGCCAGGGAGATCTAAAACAGTGCGCTTCAAATATGAAGCACGCTGTTTTGGAGTTATGAGTGATGAGTGATGAGTGATGAGTGAGTTATGAGTTGATTAGTGATGAGTTCGTTTTTGTTGAGTTCGGTTAGTTTTGTGTTTGGTTAGTTTTGTGTTTGGTTAGTGTTGTGTTTGGTTAGTGTTGTGTTTGGTCAGTGTTGTGTTTGGTCAGTGTTCTGTTTGGTTAGTGTTGTGTTTGGTCAGTGTGCTGTTTGGTTAGTGTTGTGTTTGGTTAGTGCTGAGTTTCGTTGATGATTAGTGTATTACAACCCCGATAGGGGTTGACTTCGCATAGCCCGGGGTTAAACCCCGGGACGGTTATGATTCCCCCGTTATTTTTTTCATTTTTTGCATGGCGGTTTTTGCTACGGTGAGGGGGTCCTGTTTGTAATAAGCTGCGTTGAATACTTCTTCGGAAATAATTAATGGCTTTTGAGGATCGTTAAGTATGTCAAGTATTTGTTTCACGGGTGCAATGCCGTCACCTGGATGAACGCGATCCGAATCAACTATGGTCTCTGTTGGTTTAGCAGGATAATCATTCACATGAATTACCTCTACTGTCTTCTTTGCTATCAAAGGCAAAGTTTCGATACTTGAACCTCCTTTATACAAATGATAAACATCAAGTAAAATTCTTGCTGAAGGATGACCGCTTTGAAGTGCAACAAACATTACCTCAGCAGTTGTGCACAGGTTTTTCGAGAAACCCCATAATTCCAGATGGGGAACCACGCCAGACTGATCCCCCAGTTCCAGTATTGTGCGATATCGTTCGCCGGCTTTCCGCAGGTCAAGTCCTGGCTTATCCGTTGCTCCAACAGGCGGTGCAGCCACACGTTTGCAGCCAATCTGTGCCAGTAGATCCATCTCTTTTTTCATCTGTTCGACTCCCTGTTTCCTCACTACATCATCATCTACTATCCATTTGGCAAAGCCAATGGCATTCGCAGCAGTGATCCCGAACCCCTGCAAATGCTTGCCTGCTTCCGAAATCGTTCCACCTTTAGACAGGAACTCCTGTAAGCTGTCTATCCAGATCTCTACCAATGTGAAACCGGCCTTTGAAGCAACTTCCAGCTCTTTAACAAAACCGAGTTTATGGCCCCTCAGCGTAGCCATATTAAGACAATAACCAAACCTGTCTGCCGTGGACTTTGGAGATGGTGTAGCATTACCTTTAAATGAAATAAGTGCAGATGCTGAAGTTAGTCCAAGCAACTTCACTGCCTGCCTGCGGTTAAGCATAGATTAGCATTTTAACAGTTAATAATATTACGAATGGCAATATCATTTATTTATCGGGAATAACATCAAAGAGTTTGCTCACTGTCCTATATTAGCGGATTCCCGAAAATCATTATTTTCAGGATGGCTGAATTGATTGAAGATTCAGGAAAACAAATCTGTTTTCAACACTCACAGCATTAACATCAAAACTATCAACAGGAATAAAGTTTATGAGAAAGTCAGCTGCATTAATTTTCCTATATATTATTAGCGGCATTCAAATAATGAATGCTCAAAACCCGGCTTCTGATCTAAAGAAAGAAGGAATAAAACCCATTGCTTATTTCTCTGATCCTGCTATTTCACCTGATGGTTCTGAAATAGCATTTGTATCGGCAGGTGATATCTGGACAGTTCCCGCAGAAGGTGGACAAGCGAGATTATTAATTGCCCGGGCAGGCTACGAATTCAGGCCACTTTATTCGCCGGACGGCCAATATCTTGCTTTCAATTCTACCATTACCGGTAATGGTGATATATACACATATCATTTAAAAAATGGCACCTTGACGCGTCTGACTTATGATGATGGAAATGAAGAGCTCAGCGCATGGTCCGGGGATGGAAAGTTCCTGTACTTCTCAAGCACTGCCCACGATATTTCTTCCATGCGTGATGTCTACCGCATAAAGGCGACGGGAGGGACACCTATGGCGGTTACTGATAACCGTTATATCAATGAATTTTTCGCCACACCATCTCCTGATGGCAAAACGCTTGCTTTTAATGCCAGGGGCGTAGCTTCCCATCAATGGTGGAGAAACGGCCGTAGCCATCTTGACGAATCAGAGATCTGGCTGCTCAATACAAACAAGGACCAGTCAAAAGATGCATCTTATGAGCAGTTAACGATGCGGGGTGCGCGCGATCTTTGGCCACTGTGGAACAAGGATGGTACAGGCCTGTATTTTATTTCAGACCGAAGTGGATCCCAGAATATTTGGTTTCGACCTATTAAAGGAGAAGCTAAACAATTGACAAAATTCAGCAAGGGTCGGGTTGTTTGGCCAACTATATCAAAGAACGCAGAAACATTAATTTTTGAACGGGACTTCGGGATCTGGAAATACAAAACCAGCACCGGGGATTTAACAGAAGTAAAAATTAATCTCGTTGGTTCATCCGCAGGCAATACAATTGAGCACCTGCGATCGTCCAATCAATTCAGGGATCTTTCACTTTCCCCTGATGGAAAAAAGATAGCATTTGTATCGCACGGAGAAATCTTTGTATCCTCTTCAAAGGAGGGCGGTGATGCCTTCAGGGTTACCAACACATCACAGAGAGAATCGAAACCTATCTGGACAATGAATAGCAACAGCCTCATTTATTCTTCTGAAAGGGAAGGCGGGGCGCATCTGTTTCAATACAATTTTATCGGCGGAAAAGAAACCAGGTTAACAAACAGCAACCTGGATGATGTCTCTCCTTTATTGTCTCCAAACGGCAAATTGTTAAGCTTCATCAGGAATGGCCAGGAACTACATGTTATGGATCTTAATTCAAAAAAAGAAATCATCGTAGCAAAAGGATACCTGGGACGGCCTCCATTTTCTGCCACCGGTACAGTAAGCTGGTCGCCTGACAGCAAATGGCTGGCATACGCAGGGTTTGGAAATAAAACATTCCGGAACGTTTATATAGCCTCAGCTGATGGAGCCGGCGAAGCAAGACAGATCACATTTCTGGCCAACACTTTTGGTGGAGTGGTAAACTGGAGTGCCGATGGTAAATACATTTTGTTTACTACTACCCAGCGAACCGAAAATAGTTTTGTTGCCAGGGTCGACCTGGTACCTCAGACTCCCTATTTCAGGGAAGAGCAATTTCAAAAGATGTTTGTTGAACAAAACACATCACCTTCATCACCTGTAAATCCCTCATCAACCGGAATCAAAACGGACTCTACAAAAAAAGCGGGAGCTGACACTACATCAAAAGCATTAGCTTCTAATACAGCCTCTTCAACTGTCAGACCAGTGGTAATACAAACGGATGGAATCCGTCAAAGACTGAATATTTTATCATTGGGCATCGATATTGGTTACATACAAATAAGCAGAGATGGCAAGCAAATGCTGATCAGTGGTTCAGCTGGCCAGCAAACGAATCTTTACACCTATTCACTCGACGAAACCTCCCGTGAACCCGCAGTACTAAAACAGCTAACCACAACATCCGGCAATAGATCAGATGCCCAGTTTTCACCAGACGGCCGGGAAATCTTTTATCTCGAGCAGGGAAGGATTCAATCAATGGTGATTGATACTAAACAGGCAAAGTCCGTAGCAGTTATTGCTGAAATGGATGTAGATTTTGCGGATGAAAAAGTTGAAATCTTTAACGAGGTATGGGAAGCACAGAACCAGGGATTCTATGATCCAAAATTCCATGGAGTTGACTGGAAAAAAATACATGAACAGTATGAGCCATTAGCCTATGGAGCTACAAATCCTGATGAACTGAGAAGGATATTGAACCTGATGGTCGGGGAACTTAATGCGTCACATTCAGGTGTGTCCGGACCTCCGGCCAGTATAGGTTTTATTACCGGTAAGACCGGGATCAAATTTAACAGCAGGGAGCATGAAGAAAATGGAAAATTTAAGATAGAAGAAATTATTTACCTCTCCCCCGCGGCCCTTCCTGGCACGATAAAACCAGGCGATTATCTTATTGCTATTGATGACAAGACACTGGCTGCCGGCGACAATATTGACGAGTTGCTTCAGAATAAGATTGGCAAACGTATATCACTTACAATTTCATCATCTGCCAATGGTACATCTCCGGTAAAAGTTTTTATAAGTCCTGTCAACCTCGCTACCGAAAAGGGAATGTTGTACAAGCAATGGGTAATGGAACAAAGAGATTATGTTTCAAAAGTCAGTAATGGAAGACTGGGTTATGTCCACATGCCAGACATGTCCGAGCAATCCCTCAATCAGCTATACCTTGATATGGATGCTGAAAATCATTCAAGACAGGGTGTGGTTGTAGATGTGCGCAACAACAACGGTGGATTCGTAAATCCTTATGCTTTGGATGTGCTCTCAAGAAAGAATTACCTGACCATGACTGGCAGGGGTATGCCATCGGCACCGGCCCGGGTACAACTTGGGCAACGCGCACTGGACGCTCCGACTATATTGGTAACTAATCAACATTCCCTTTCAGACGCCGAAGATTTCACGGAGGGTTATCGTACACTGGGCCTGGGAAAGGTTGTAGGTGAGCCAACAGCCGGTTGGATCATTTTTACTTCCAGTGTTCAGTTGATCGATGGATCTGCTGTCAGGCTTCCATTTTCAAGGATTGACGACCATGAAGGAAAAAACATGGAACTGGTTCCAAGGAAGGTCGATATTCCAGTGACAAGACAATTGGGTGAAGGAAATAAAAAAGATTCACAGCTGGATGCAGCTGTAAAAGAATTAATCGGTCAGCTTGATAAAGCTGGAGTTAAAACAAATAAATAACTTGTCACAAAGATCCATAACGTTAAACACTTTGAAACATTCTGTTAAACAGTTTGACCGTCTTCACTTTTATAGATTGATAATCCCAGCAGAAACCAGGCAATCGCTGAATATGCCCCAATTGAATATAAGCTCAGATCATTTGTGCCACCTGCAACTGTTCCAAATGTGAGAGCAAAACCCAGCCAGGAACCAGCTATCAATGGGATCCACCTGTTGAAACCGCTAAGCTTTTTCTGAACTGCGATAACAATACCGGTGATGAAAAACAATATGTTACTGGCGGGCCAGAAAAAATCAAGAACCCGGTACAAGGTTGAATTGTTTGTGGGATCAACAATTGTCCATATGTTCCAGATACAAGCCACACCGAGAAACACAAGATTTAGTCTAAGTAATCTTCTACCCCATTTTGTATCCCCGGTTGCCTCTTGTTTTATAAGTCCGAAAATGCTGCAGATCCAACCGGTCATATAAATCAGGTCTGCTATACCTGATGCCGAAGTATTCCGAAGCCCGAATTTGTAATCGCAAAGCATTTCAATGAATAGAAAAGGAGAACAAATCATAGCCATTATTCCAAGTGTTTTGTTTGAAGGAACCACGATACTCCCTAAGCCGAGGTTAATCTTGCCTGGATCGGAATAGCTTGTGTCAGTGCCAAAGTTATCTATGATTTGTGAAAAGTATGCAGCATTATCTTGCTGTGATTTTTTGTTGTTTGAAGGTGTCATCACTTTCTATTTTCATGCAAGTAAAGCATGATAATACCAGGAAAAATGGGTCACAACATGATTTCTGCATATTTAGTACTGAACCGTAGAAACCGGTGTATGAAATGTTTCTTCAATTATTGGTATCTTGTAATTGAAAAAATAATGATATGGCCTCAACACAAACACAACGGATTCTAAAAAAAAACAACCAATATTCTATTAATGGAAGTTTGTGGATCGAATGCGATGGCAACCGTTATTTTGGTCCCGGCCCGGTAGAATTGTTATCCCTCATAAACGAAACAGGATCTATCAGGCAGGCAGCCTTACAAATGGGCATGTCCTATAAAAAAGCCAGTGAATTAGTAAATGCAATTAACGAAAACTCAATGTCACCGATGGTGATCCCACAAACCGGCGGAAACCACGGAGGAGGCTCGGTGATCACTCCGGAAGCAAAAAAAATGATAGCTTTCTATACAAAGCTTCGGGCCAAATTCCTTCGTTTTTTAGAAACAGAATCAAAGAATCTGAATCTTTGATTTTATTTTTGATTTCTTTTTGATCACTTTTTCAATTCTTTTCCTGACCCAACTTTGATTCTTTTTTGATTTCTTTTTTGACTTCAATTTGATCCCTTTTTTGTCTCTTTTCTAAAAGATTTTGTGCTGACGTGAAAAATCTAAAAAATAAAACGAAATTTATCGCTGGAAGATCGTTATCTTCTTAAAGACCTAACGACCTTAACTAAATAATCAAGAGGACGATAACTAAAACAAACAAGATATGCCCAGATATAGTTTTCATTGCTTCATCGTTTTCTTAATTTGCCTACCATTAACATTTTACGCGCAGATCGCTACATCTAAAGCCACTGTAAAAGTTTCCGGCGAGGTCACAAAGCCATTATTGCTGACAAGAGAGGACCTGTCAAAAATGACCCGCACAACAGCGACATTAAAAGATCATGATGGTAAAAATGTCCCGTATAGTGGTGTAGCGGTACAACAAATACTGGAGCTTGCAGGGGTAACTATTGGCAACCAGCTCAGGGGCAAGAACCTGGCGAAGTATCTGCTGGTAAAAAGTTCAGATGGTTATGAAGTAGTTTTTTCACTGGCTGAACTGGATAAAGGATTTAATGACAAGTTGGTTATCCTGGCTGACAAAACGAATGGTTCAGATCTCCCGGTAGATAAAGGTTCTTTCCGGATAATTGTACAGGGCGAAAAGGTCCCTGCACGTAGCAGCTTCCAGGTCACCGAGCTGATAGTAAAGTTTGCGAAGGATTAAATAAGAAAGACAATCAAAAGATTTCAAACAATTTCGTTTTCATTCCATACATTATTTTGATTCTTGTGGTATGTTCCGGCATTTAACAGGGTCTCAGGCTCTATGATTTATCTGTTATTCCTGCAAATTTTAAAAAAGTTTATCTGTACATTGTTCAGTATACATAAACTTTTCAGATGTCTAGATTTTTGTTTGTCATATCACTTTCCTTTTTTACCAATTCCGTTTTTAGCCAGCCTGCAACGATCATTAATCTTCTTTGCAATAATGGGATAAGTCCCTCGACTATTGATAAAAAACCTCCCAGGTTTAGCTGGCAGTTCAAAACATCTGAAAAGAATTTTTCGCAAACAGCATTCGAATTGTTGATCAGCGATACATACCTGTTATTGAAGAATGGCAAAGCGAATGTCTGGAACAGCGGTAAAATAAATACTGACCAATCAATCAATAATATATATGGCGGTAAAGATCTGCAATCAGCCAAAACTTATTACTGGTCAGTAAAGACCTGGGATAATCATGGTAAAGTTTATAAGAGTTATATAGACAGTTTCTCCACTGCTTTATTTGACAAAACTGACTGGAGCCAGGCACAATGGATCGGCTATGAAGAACTACCTGATTCAATGCTTGTGATTCCGGGAGTCCATGCACCGGATGCAAAAAAACTTGGCAACAAGGCAATGAAGAGAGCAGTGGTGCCACTGTTCAGGAAAGAATTCATCTCATCAAAGAAGATAAAAAAAGCTACCGCCTTTATTACCGGGTTAGGACAATATGAATTTATGATCAATGGCGAAAAAGCAGGCAACAGCTTTTTGGCCCCGGCCTGGACCTATTATGATAAACGTGTTCAATATAACGTTATCGATATTACAAAGCTGATAAAAAATGGAAACAATGCTATCGGCGTTATTGTCGGAAATGGATTTTACTATATCAACCGGGAAAGATATTTTAAAATTATCTCGGCATTTGGTTTTCCAAAAATGATCTGTAAACTCAACATTGAATATACAGATGGAAGCAGGTTGGTGGTTGTTTCGGATTCCAGCTGGAAGACTTCCCCTTCGCCTGTTTCATACAGCAGCATTTTTGGTGGTGAAGATTATGATGCGAGGCTCGAACAGCCCGGTTGGAACCGGGAAGGATTTAATGATAAAGGTTGGAAAAATGCTTTAAACGTTAACGCACCGAAAGGAATATTAGAACCTGAGTTTATTTACCCGGTTGTTATCAAAGACAGTTTTGAAGCGAAAAGAATTTTGCAGCCGGTAAAGGATGTTTTTGTTTATGACTTCGGTCAGAATGCTTCCGGAACTGTAGAGCTGAAAGTGAAAGGCAAAAAAGGACAGACCATTAAGCTTACACCTGCCGAATTGCTCGATAAAGATTTGAAACCAAATCAAAAAGCTTCAGGTGCACCCTATTATTACGTCTATACATTAAAAGGTGATGGTCTTGAAACATGGAGACCTGCTTTTTCTTATTATGGTTTCAGGTATGTTCAGGTAGAAGGCGCATTGCCTGATACTATGGCCAGCGATCGCAGTGACGTTGCACGTCTCATAAATCTGAAGGAACTACACAACAGCAGCGCTGCCCCGCTATCAGGTAACTTTCAATCATCGAACCTGCTATTTAACAGGATCGATACACTGATCAGGTGGGCAATTCAATCCAATGTTCAATCTGTGGTTACAGATTGCCCTCACCGTGAAAAGCTAAGTTGGCTTGAACAGGATTATCTGATGGGCAAATCAATTCACTACAATCTTAATATCTACCATCTGTACAAAAATCTTGTATATAATATGATCGATGCACAAACCTCAGCCGGACTTGTACCTGATATTGCGCCGGAGTTTGTACCCTTTGAAGGTGGATTCAGGGATTCACCTGAATGGGGCAGTGCATCCGTAATTTTACCCTGGCAGATCTACAAGTGGTATGGTGATACCAGTATTATCATAGAGGCATATCCAATGATGAAAAAATACATCGCTTACCTCGAAAACAAATCAGAAAATCATATTCTTTCACATGGACTCGGCGACTGGTTCGATTATGGCCCCCGGTCTCCTGGTGAAGCTCAACTGACACCAAAGCAACTAACAGCTACCGCGATTTATTTCTATGATGTTTCTCTCCTTGCTAAAATGGCAGCATTAACCGGCAACAATGAGGATGCAAAACAGCTTAATCAAAAAGCTGATTCAATTAAATACGCATTTAACAAAAAGTTTTTCAACCCGTTAACAAAAATATATTCTACCGGAAGCCAGACAGCTATGGCAATGCCAATATCTGTGGGCCTGGTAGAGGAAGAAAATAAATCAGCCGTTTTTAACAATATGGTCGATTCTATAAATATTAGTGGCAAAAAGTTAACTGCCGGTGACGTTGGTTATCACTTCCTGGTCGAAGCATTACATGAAGCCGGTGCTTCACAGTTATTGTATGATATGAATGCCCGTGACGATGTGCCGGGCTACGGTTTTCAATTAAGGAAAGGAGCTACCGCATTAACAGAATCCTGGCCAGCTCTTGAAGAGGTCTCCAATAATCACCTGATGCTTGGACACATCATGGAATGGTTTTACTATGGCCTTGCCGGAATAAGTCAGTCAGATAGTTCGGTGGCTTATAAAGAAATTATTATTAAGCCCGAAGCGGTGGGCGATCTCAGTTTTGTGAAAGGAAGCTATAAATCACCATATGGTATTATCACGAGCGAATGGAAAAAAACCGAAAAGCAATTTGAACTGGTCGTGGATGTTCCTGCTAATTCAATGGCTACAGTTTTTGTACCCGCTGAAAAAGAATCGGTAATTATTGTTGACGGCGAAGTTGTCAAAAGCAAAAATGATGTAAACTCAAATTTGACCAGCAACGGGAAATATAAGCTCAATATAAAATCCGGAAGATATACAATTGTTGTAAAAAATACATTGTAGACAGTTTCATTGGTTTTGCATTGGATCAATATTGGTACATTGAGTTAGAAGTAAAGAGATTTACACAAAGAGATTCTTGCCATAAAACAGGGCAAAACAGAATTTCAGAAAACTGGTCATATGAACTGTAAACGATACAATCTAAAAACCGCCTGCACAGTTGCTATATCATTAGTTACAATTTTATATTCATGCTCTGGCGACAAACCCGATACATCGCTATCGCAATCTTCTGAAAGAAAAGTTGTTGATACAAATCCACAGGTTAAACCGTTATCGCCTGAAGAGAGCATCAAAAAAACACAGCTGCAACCTGGATTTCATATGGAACTCGTAGCAAGTGAACCTATGGTACAGGAGCCAGTTGCACTATGCTGGGATGGTAATGGCAGAATGTATGTGGCCGAGATGAACACATATATGAAGGACGCAAATGCGACAGGAGAATTTGAACCAACAAGCAGGATCAAACTGCTGGAGGATCTGGATGGAGATGGCAAAATGGATAAATCAACGGTGTTCATTGACAGCCTCGTATTGCCGCGAACCATTCTTGCAGTTGGAGATCAATTGCTTGTTACAATAACCAACATACAACATATCTGGAGCTATAAAGATACCAACGGGGATGGTAAAGCAGATGAAAAGAAAATCGTCTTCAAAAATGATGTGATCGATTCGAGAAACCTTGAACACCAGAACGGCGGTTTCTATTGGAACCTTGACAACTGGATTTATCCTTCACGTGATAACTTCCGGTATAAATATAAAAATGGTATGCTGATAGCCGATACCATGATTGATAACATGATCGGGCAATGGGGTATGACCAGTGATAATTATGGACGTTTGTTTTATTCGGAAGCAGGTCCGGGTTTACCTGCAGTACAAATACAGCAGATGCCGGCCTATGGTGCGTTAAACTTTGCAGATCAGTATACCAAAGAATTTACAAAGCCCTGGCCAATCATCGGAACCGTTGATGCCCAGGGGGGAAGATCAGCACTCAGACCTGAAGATAATACCCTAAAAGAGTTTACTTCGGGCTGCGGGCAATCTATATTCCGGGGAGACAGGATGCCTGCCGATATGCAGGGCGATTATTTCATTCCTGAGCCCGTTGGCAGAATAATCAAAAGAGGAAAAGTTATAAACCGGGATGGAAAGATCTTTATTGAAGATGCTTACAAAGAGAAAGACTGGCTGGCTTCGGCGGATATGAACTTCAGACCCTTAAACACCTACACAGGTCCTGATGGCTGTTTTTACATTGTCGATATGTACCATGGGATCATACAGGAAAGTGAATGGACAAAACCTGATTCCTATCTCGGTAAGATGATCGTAGAAAAGGAATTATATAAAAACAAAGGTATGGGACGCATTTACCGGGTGGTACATGATGAATTTAAGCCTGACAAAGTTCGTCCGAATATGTTGAACGAACCGGTAAGCAAACTTGTTAATTATCTTGACCATCCTAATGGTTGGTGGCGCGACAATGCTCAACAGCTGATCATAGTTCGTAATGATCTTTCAGTAGTACCGGCTCTAAAAGACATGGCGACTGGCAAACAAGCGGGCCTGCCAGACAAACCTGGAGCACTTGCCAGAATCCATGCTTTATGGACACTTGAAGGCTTGGGAGCCATGGATAAATCAACTTTAATAAAAGCCTTTGCTGATACTGCAGCGCAGGTAAGAAAAACTGCCGTATGGATAAGTGAGATGTATATAAAACAAAATGATCAGGAAGTATTGGAACAGCTCGATAAATTGAAAGATGATCCCAGTCCTGATGTGAGAATCCAATTGTCTTTATCGCTTCGGGGACACAAATCCCAAAAAGCAAAAAGCATTATGAATAAGTTGCTGGCGGCAAACAAAAACAATGAGATGATGCAGTTTTCATTTGCAACTTTTGTAGAGGCAGAAAAAACAAAAAATGAAGAAGCCAAAAGAACAAAAAATCTCAGCCGCGCAGACAGGGAACTGGTAGTTAATGGAGAAAAGATCTTTAAACAGCTTTGCGCCAGCTGTCACGGTGCCGATGGTAGGGGGATTATTATTGGTGGGAAAGACATGCCTGCACCACCGCTGGCTGGTTCTCCGAGGGTACGGGGTGATAAGATCATGAATATACAGTTGTTGCTGTTGGGACTTCAGGGTCCGATAGATGGAAAAACCTATCCCAACACAATGCCTTCCATGGCAGGCAATGACGACAAGTGGATCGCCTCTGTACTAAGTTATATACGCAATGGCAGTGAACTTGGCAATAAGGCTTCAATTGTTACGGAAGATGAAGTGAAAACTGTTCGTGCAACCACCCCAAAAAAATTATTGCCACCTTTGGAAGCCGGAGCCACTTTGCAGATGCTTGAAATTTTTAAACTGGGCCGCGCTGAGAATACAAATTGGGATAAGAAAAGGAGATAGAATTGGCTGACTGACAACAGATTTGCCAGCTGAGGATTTGTTAATAGAAATTTACTAACAGAGGATTTGCAAATGAACAACAAAACTGTATAATGAATAATGAAAAGCATTGTTTCTTTTTTCATTCTGTTTACAACCTGCAGTCTTGTTAATTGCAGTTTATTTGCGCAAGAGCCTGAATATACCAATGATATTGGTATGAAATTCATGTTGATCAAACCCGGTAAAATGATTGTTGGTAAATTTCAACCAACAGTGGGCAAGAAAGATTTCAGAGGCAACCCACTTCCCGAAAAAATGATCAGGACATCAGAAGAAATGGCAGGCAAAGATGCGATGCCTGGCTTTACTGTAATACTTGATAGTGGCTATTATATTGGCATCTATGAAATAACCCAGGGCCAATGGCAAAAAGTAATGGGCAACAACCCCTCCGTTTTTCAAAACGACAGCTCCACAAATCATCCTGCAGATAATATTACCTGGAACGATACACAGGCCTTCATAAAAAAACTGAATGCATTGGATAAAAAACATAAGTATCGGTTGCCTACAGAATTTGAATGGGAGTATGCGGCACGGGCCGGGGCACTGGATGATATATCATGGAAAGAAATTCAGGCCACCGCAGTGCTTGGTGGAACCATGACCGCTCAATCCGGAACAAAAAAACCCAATGACTGGGGATTGTATGATATGCTAGGTAATGTATGGGAGTGGGTGCAGGACTTCTACAATGAAAAAATATTTGCTGATCGGATACCTTCGAAATCAGGTAAAGTACATGTGCTAAAAGGATCTTCATTTACAGGTGATGTAAAAAATGCTACTTATATGACTCATGCAGGCGGTCCGGGCAATGGATTTGATATTGGCTTTCGACTGGTAATGGAAACTAATTGACCGTATCTACCTGAATTAAATTACTTTTTTCCGGCGGTTGACATTGAAATTTGCCTGCGGATTTATAAGGATAATTACATCACAATATTGACAAAGATTATTTTCATCACTTGATATCAAAATGACAAAAAAAAATACTCTCATATCTCTTCTAAAAATAACGACTGTAATATTTTTCACGTTTGCCTGGTTATCACCATACGCACAGATACCCGCAGGTTTTAAATCGATCTTCAATGGCAGAGATTTGAAAGGATGGCATATAAGCAGGACAACGCACCAGGGAACCACTCCTGATTTTCGGGTGGAAAATGGAATAATGATTGTGAGGCAAAAACCATATGGACAGGGTGGCGTTTTACTAACAGACAGGAAGTATAAAAATTTCGAAATTTATATTGAGGTCAAAATTGATTCGCTGACAAATGGAGGGATTTTTATTCGCTCATCAGAAAGCGGCATTGCCTACCAGGTTGAACTGGATGAAACTTCTAATACCACTGGCAATCTATTGGGCGAAAGATTACAAATCAGCAGGGAAGCAAAATGTGAAGGTCGTGCAGAAGTTTGGAAAAAAGATGACTGGAATTCGTATAGAATAAGAATGGTGGGTGAAGTGCCTCATATATCACTTTGGATAAACGGGGTAATGATGTGGGATGTGAGGCAACCAAAAAATGATTTTATCGCCGGTGCCACACAAGGTATGATCGGATTACAATCACACTGGACTACATTGTTTTCGCCGGCTGCAGGTGAATGGAATGGGCTTACTCTTTGGGCACCAGGTGCAACGCACCGTTATCGTAATATCGCCATAAAAGAACTTGATAACAACCTAAGAGATTGATCTGGCTATTACCGTTTTATTCTCAGTTTTTCGATTATCTTGTTTGTGTCTGTTTCACTATAAATTCCAAAAGGAGCTACCAGTACACCTTTGATATGAAATTTAGGTGCGGAAATAGCATAAACAATAGATTCATCCCCGGGATCTGAATCACCTTCAAAACGAAAAAATTCATCCACTGCAAACTCTTCCGGTGTAATCTTGTATTGTCCATTGCGGCATTCCAAACCTTCTTCCATGAGATTAAAATCTTCTGTATAACCTTGCTTTTTTAACTCAGTCAGCGCCTGGGAAACAGTATCAAATGTTTGCATAAGATTTATTTTTTTTGTTAGATATCCAAAACAATCAGGTTGATCCTCTTACAATCATAGACGTTTCTTTAACTACTGCATATTCTTCGGCTGGTAAATGCCTGCCTTCAATACTATTGATCAATATTTCGATAGAGTCTTTTGCGATTTCTTCAATAGGTTGTTCGATAATTGTTATACCTGGTCTGAAGATTCTAAAGATGTCGTGATCATCAAAACAAACTACTGCGATATCAGCCGGTATGTTCATCTCTAAATGTTCAATACTTTCTAAACCATATATTCCGAGATAATTCGTTGCAAAGAAAATGGCGTCGATATCATTATTCTTTTTGATAAAAGCCGTTATTCGGTTAATGGAAGAGTCTCTGGACTGATCATAAGATAATTTCAGGATCCATTTGTCCGGATGTTGCAAGCTATGAAGCTTTAATGTATCCCTATATCCTTTTTCCCGTTCGTGCATTTGGATCTGGTCAAGATCTACGGTAACAAAGGCAATTTTAGAATAGCCTTTCGATTGGAGGTGTTCGATGCCAGCTTTTACCCCTCCATAATTATCAACCAATACATACGGAACTTCTATATCTGGAAAGGTACGATCCATCAAAACAACGGGTTTATGCCTTTTTACCAGCTCCGCAATTTGCTTATCCATACCTTTTGAAGGCGTTATCAGAAAGCCATCCACCTGCTGATTTAAAAGCATTTTTATTAATTCATTTCCCTTATCATCATTATTCTCCGTACTGCAATACACTATCCGATAGCCAAGAGAATAAGCTTTGTCTTCGATGGTTTTTGCCAAAGTTGCAAAAAATACATTGGAGATATCTTCCACAATTAACCCAATGATTTTCGATCTGCCGGTTCTTAAGCTGACTGCTGTTTGATTGGGATAATAACCAACTTTTTTTGCCAGGGCTTTTATTCTTTCTGCAAGCCGATCGCTGATCCTCATTTCTTTTGCCTTCCCATTGATAACAAAAGAAACGGTAGAAGGAGCTACTCCAGCCTGCCTGGCTATATCTTTTATTGAGACACGTTTCATTAATGCTCCAGCTGTTGTTTTGCCCAAGAAATATAAACATCCTATGCGAGCTTTCAAATATAGTTTAACATCGGGTAAAATAATGTCTTTATTCACCACAAACACATTGCAAAATTTGAAAGTATAATTCTGCCGCTACTTTATTGAGAGCGATGAATTTCATCTTATTTTCATATGCCTGGCATATTAGTATAAATGGTGCTTCTTCCCTTTCTCTTTAGTTTACCTTTAGATACAGCCTCATGAGCGTTTATGCAAAATATACCGATGAAGAGCTGGTAAGGCAGATCCAGGCGGACAATAGCGTTGCATTTACTGAAATCTATAACCGCTATTGGGAACAACTGCTTGCCCTGGGATTTTATTATACCCACAGCAAGCAGGCTGCGGAAGATATCGTACATGAAGTATTTACCAGTTTATGGAACAGGCGTATGGCAGTGCAGATTCATTCTCTTAAAGCTTACCTGGCAACAGCGGTTAAGTTTGCTGTTTTCAAAGCCATTGCCCGCGACAGACGTCGCCGGCAGATGCAAGAGGGCTTGTCCTTGCCTGCGCAAACCAGCGGCCTGGAGGAAAAGCTGGATGCCCGTTTCTTAAAGAATTACCTGGATGGTATTGTGGAACAGCTACCCGATAAGACACGCCTGGTATTTAACTACAGCCGTGCACAGGAGTTGTCGGTAAAAGAAATCGCCACCAAAATGGATCTTTCGCCAAAGGCGGTGGAGTACCACCTTACGAAAGCGCTGCGTGTTTTAAAAGAAGCGGTGCAAAAAATAAAATGTTTTTTTGTCTAGGGATTGGTTCAGCTGGTGGTACTATTTAGCATGAACGAGCAACAAATAGAAATACTTGTGCAGAAGTATGCTGAGGGAACCGCGACCACTGAGGAGGAGAAACTGCTAATGGACTGGTACCGTATCGAATCAGTCGAGGATGTTTCATGGCCAGCGGCCAATTCAAATGAAAAGAATGAAGTGTACCGGCGTATGTTGCAGCGCTTACAGAACTCACTGCCTGTTAAGAAAGGTCAACTCTATTGGTTGACGCCATTACGCGCCGCTGCTGTATTACTGGTAGTTTTAGGGGCCGCTGTTCTTTTTTATTTGTGGCCGGCTGCACCATTTAGTTATTCCACCATTAATAATTCTTCCGGTCGTATCAGGCAAGTGAAGCTGCCTGATGGCAGCATGGTGTGGCTGAATGCCGCAACTACGCTTCGTTACGCCAATGCCTTCAGCAAACACCGGCAGCTGCAACTGGATGGCGAAGCCTATTTTGACGTTACCCACGACCCCGGTCACCCATTCATTGTAGAATCGGGCGAAGTACATATAACAGTGTTGGGCACACGCTTTAATGTCTCGGGCTACACTGACGCGAACCGCATGACCGTTTCTTTGTTGCAAGGGAAAGTAAGCATCAAAACTGCTGAAAAAGAACTGGCTGTGCTGGAGCCCCTTACCCAAATGGATTGGGATCGATCTACTAAAAAAATGAATGTTAAATCAACGGATACAACGGCAGTAGTAGCCTGGAAAAAAGGCCGGCTGCAATTCCAGGGACAAACGCTGCTCGAGATTGTGCAAACACTGGAACGCTGGTATGGTGTTCGCTTCCGGTTTGCCAATCCAGGCTTAGATCAGTGTCGCTATTATATGAGCTTTGATAATTCTATGTCACTAACGAATTTGCTGGCCCTATTAACAGAGATTACCAGGATGGACTTTGCTGTTGACAATCAAACCATTATTATTTCTGGTAAGAGTTGTACTTAAGCAGGAGTTATTAGCAACCATTTAAATCTTTGAAGACAAGACATGCGAAAATTTTTTTTCTCCCTTTTGTTTTTACTGCCTTTCATAAGTAGTGCGCAGCAGCTTGAAAATGTTCGTGTTTCTCTGGAGCTGCACGACGTATCCTTACATACTTTAATACAGCAAATAGAATCGCTCACCCCTTTCCGGTTTTTGGCCAGTGCTGAAGACATTGAACGGGAAGATCACATCAGCGTAAAGGCAATAAATCAATCGGTAAGTGATATTCTCAAACAGGTATTATCCAGTCGCAGTCTGCAATTCCGCCAGGCTGGCACTAACATCTTGTTAACCCGTAAGGATACAAAGACAGGCACCGGAGCGAGGTTTACGCTACATGGCACCATCCGTTCCGCTAAAACCGGTGAATCCATAATTGGTGCTACGGTAAGCATAGTAAGTAAGTCTGAAGCCACCAGCAGTAACGAATACGGGTTTTATTCCCTGACCCTGCCGGCGGGTCATTATACAGTGGAGTTTTCGGCTATTGGTTCGAAAAACCGGCAAGAGACTATTGATCTCTCGAAAGATGCACAGCTATCGGTGAGCCTGGACGAGGAATCCGAGGAACTGTCAGCGGTTACCGTTTCAGCAAATTCTTCCGCAGCAAATCGAAAATCACCGCAGATGAGTATGGAACGTATCAATGCGCAAGCCGTACGCAACCTGCCGGTCATTTTTGGTGAACGTGATATTTTAAAGACAATACAGTTATTGCCTGGCGTAAATAGCGCCGGTGAAGGTAACAGTGGCTTTTATGTGCGCGGTGGAACTGCCGATCAAAACCTGATCCTGTTGGACGAGGCGCCTGTATACAACCCTTCACATTTACTGGGTTTCTTTTCCACCTTTAATTCTGATGCAATTAAAAATGTAACCCTTTACAAAGGTGCCGTACCTGCACAGTATGGCGGTCGGCTGTCATCGGTAGTAGATGTAAAAATGAACGACGGCAATAACCAGGACGTTGATGTAAGCGGTGGCATTGGGTTGATCGCCTCGCGGCTGATGGTGGAAGGACCGTTGCAGAAAGATCGTTCTTCATTTTTGGTGTCGGGCCGGAGAACCTATGCCGACCTGTTCCTGCACTTATTCGGCGATTCCTCGCTTCGCAAAGCAAGTCTTTATTTCTATGACATTAATACGAAGCTGAATTTTCAGCTGGGAAAAAAAGACCAGCTATTTTTTTCCGGCTACTTTGGCCGCGATGTGTTAAAGCAGAAAGAACTTGCTGGCATTGACTGGGGCAACACGACCGGCACTTTGCGGTGGAACCATATATTTAACAGAAAACTCTTCTCCAACACCTCGCTTATTTATAGCAATTACGATTATGAGATCATAACCAACACCGAAGCTACCGATTACCACATACGATCCCGCATACGTGACTGGAACCTTAAGGAAGAGGCCCAGTGGTATGTTAACTCCGGTAACACCCTTACTTTCGGACTCAATGCGATCTACCATACGATCAAGCCTGGTGAGATCTCTGTGGGCAGTGAAAGCGGCATCATATCAGAAGACCTGCAAGACCGTTATTCCCTGGAAAGCGCAGTATATGCCAGCAATACATGGCGGGTTTCAGACAAGTGGAGTCTTACTTATGGATTGCGTCTCTCTGCCTTTTCTATTTTAGGTGAAGGAGATTATTACAATCTAAATGCAGACGGTGAAGTGGTGGACACCTTACACTACAAAAGTGGTGAGGTGGTGAAAACCTATGTTGACCCGGAGCCCCGGGCAGCTGCCAGTTACCAGTTAAACCAAAACAGCGCGTTGAAATTGTCTTATACCCGCAATGTTCAGAACCTGCACCTGCTTTCAAATACTACTGCTGCTTCGCCTACCGACAAGTGGGTTGCCAATACCAACATTATCAAACCGGAAAAAGCTGACCAACTTGCGGTTGGCTATTACAAAACACTTAGGGATGCCCGTTATGAACTCAATATAGAAGCCTATTACAAAGCCATGCATAATGTAATTGATTACCGCAATGGTGCCCAGGTTTATACCAACGAGCCGATAGAAACACAGCTGTTGTTTGGCAAAGGCCGTGCTTATGGCATAGAATGGATGTTTAAAAAGAAAACCGGCCGGTTGAACGGCTGGATCAGTTATACGATCTCGAAAACAGAGCGCCGTATAGAAAGCATCAATAATAATCAGTGGTACAACGCACGCCAGGATAGAACGCACAATGTTGCAATTGTGGGTATCTATCAACTTAATAACAAATGGACCTTGTCGGCTAACTGGATATTTTACACCGGTGATGCTGTAACCTACCCCAGTGGGAAATACCGGTTGGACAATGAAGTGTATTTCTACTTCAGCGAGCGCAATGGCTACCGTATGCCCAACTACCATCGTCTTGACATAAGTGCTACAAGGCAGTTGAAGAAACGAAAGAATTTTTCTTCAGAACTGAACTTTAGTTTGTTTAACGCCTATGGACATGCGAACGCTTACCAGGTCAGTTTCCGCGAAAGCGCAACCGATCCATCAAAAACAGAAGCGGTGCAAACATCACTGTTCACCTTTGTGCCTTCTATCACCTATAACTTTAAATTTTAGAGATGAAATTTCTTATAAAAAATAGTTTGCTGCTTCCGGTCCTTATCGGTTTTTCGGCCTGTGAAAAAGTGATTGATATAAAAGTAGACGAAAGCGACACCCAATATGTGGTGGAAGGTGTGATCACCAATGAGCCCGGAAGCTGCTATGTATATTTAAGCCGCACTAAACCCTTCAACGAAGAGAACGACTTTGAGCAAATTAGCGGAGCCCTGGTAAAAATTAAAGACAATGGCCAGGAAACATTGTTAACAGAAACAGGCCCAGGCGTGTATGTATCAACTTCCACAACTGGTACTCCTGGCCACCGGTACGACCTCTCCGTAACCATCAACAACCAGGTGTTTACGGCCACATGCACTATGCCGCCACCTGTAAAATTGGATACGCTTTACATATCACCTGGTCCGTTCGGGCAGTTTAAGTTTGCAACCATCAGTTACACCGACCTGGTTGGCGTTAACAAGTACCGATTTGTGCAATATGTAAACCGGGTTAAAGATCCTGAGATCTTTTGGGAGAATGATGAATTTACAGACGGACAAAAAGTAGTCGTGCAGTTGGATACTGGTGTAGATAAACAGGATGATCCCCGTAATATCAACAGTGGTGACCAGGTAACCGTTGACATGCTCGGGCTTGACGAAGCTATTTACATGTACTGGTATTCGTTACAATCAGGCGGTGGTGATGGCGGCGGCAACTCAGCTGCCCCAGCCAACCCGGTGACAAATATCAGAGGCGGTGCACTTGGTTATTTCAGTGCGCAGACTATTAGTCGAAGAACGGTGATAGCGCCATAACAATAGAAAAACAAGCAAGCCAACAAGTGATAATTATTGAGTTATCAAATTGGAAATTGCATCTATTTATAGATACTAACGTTGACGATCATCCTAAAGAAAATAATGAGAAAAATAAAATGACTTTTTAAGAACAGAATTTATATATTTCATTTAAATAAGATTTAAATGGAATCAAAAGAAATTCGTTTTAAAGGAGGCATCGATGTTTCATTTCTCTCCGAAACAGCTGAACTAAACATATTTAAATGCATAGTACGACCTGAAGCAAGAACGCCCGTACCACATTATCACGAGAAATTTGACGAGACAATACAGGGACTGGTGGGAATAACTACTATTATAGTAGACGGCAAGACCATTGAACTTAGTCCCGGAAATTCATTGGTTATTAAGCGGGGCGCTGTGCACCAAATCGCCAATAAAACAAACAGTACCATTGAGTTTCTATGTGAAATCAGACCAGGGATTTTTGGTTATGAATATTTTCGGGATATATCAACTATCATCAATGTAAATGGACCTCCAGACATAGAGCGCTTTAAGGAAATAATGAGAAGTTATGGACTGGTACCTGTTATAAGTTTTAAACAATCCATTATTTTTGGATTGATTCGTATCATACGAATGTTTAAAAAATAGCAATTCTCTATCACGAAATACCTCTCTTTTCTCTTCATTAAATGTTTGTGGCTATTCCAACCCAACAACATGTCCCACCTCATGAATATCAACGAATGAAAGAGGTTAAATATTAAATACTATCATCAGTTTAAGGTCGACCCAAAAATATTTTTTTGTCGGGTCGGTATAGTCTTTCGATCTTCTTTTAAATTTTATATACCCATAGCAAAACAACAGGTACCTAAAATAACAATGTTTTGTCGGGAACTACCACTATTGTTGTCGTTTTTACACACGCAGAATCCTAAAATGTTTCCCTACTTTGTATTGTCACTAACAATCAAACTAAACCTGGGTAAGATTATGAAAAATTCATTCAGCGCAAGAAATCTTATCAAATTACTCCTGGTCGCAATCATTATTCCTGCAGCATCTACATCAATTGCACAACAAACCAAACCTGCCAGCAGTGGCCTCGCACCGGCTAATGGTACCAAAGTTTATTACGAAGTATATGGTGACGGTAAGCCTATCGTTTTACTACATGGTGCTTTCTACACCATTGAGATGAATTGGGTGGAATTAATACCTGAATTGGCAAAAACAAGAAAAGTAATTGCTATAGAATTGCAAGGACATGGACATACACCTTTTTCGGATAGAAAATTATCACGGGCCACTTTAGCCAGTGATGTTGAGAAAGTAATGGACTACCTGAAAATTGACAGCGCCGATATAGCAGGATACAGTTTTGGCGGTCAGATTGCCTACCAGTTTGCCATACAAGGTCCTAAACGGTTGAGAAAACTTGTCATCATTTCTTCTGTCTATAAAAGTGAAGGCTGGATAACCGAAGTAAACGATGTTTTTAAAATAATGAAGCCGGAGCTTTTTGCGAATTCACCTCTGCAAACCGCCTACGATGCTGTAGCACCAGATAAAACAAAATGGACAAAGTTCCTTGAACAAATGCTTGCCTTGATAAAAGAGCCATTTAATATGGGCGATGACAATATTGCAAAAATCACTCAACCTGTATTAATCATATCAGGTGATAATGATGGTATGGATAAAACCGAATTGTCGAAAACCTATAAATTGTTGGGAGGTGGTGTTGCTGCGAATATGCAACCAATGCCAAAATCACAACTGGCTATTATTCCCAATCAAAGTCATGTTAGCGTGATGCAGCAAACAAAAACGATACTCAGTTATTTAGATAGCTTTTTACAATAACTTATGCGATTGGATTTTGAACATTCATTTAACCTCTTCCCATATAAGGCATTTGATTTGCCATAATTGTGAGAAATGGTATATTGGTATCGGGTGGCAGACTGGCCATATAGGCTACAGCACGGCCAACATCCTCTACCTTTATAGTCGGTTCTATTTGTTGAGAGCCATCAGCCTGTAGTACACCTGTTTCCATTTTTTTAGTCATTTCGCTGCTTGCATTTCCGATATCGATTTGCCCGCAGGCGATATTAAATGCACGGCCATCCAGTGAGATAGATTTTGTTAACCCTGTTACAGCATGTTTACTTGCAGTATAGGGGGCAGAATTAGGGCGGGGTACATGAGCAGATATAGAACCGTTGTTTATGATACGCCCACCTCCTGGATCCTGATGTTTCATTATTTTAAATGCCTCCTGCGCACACAAAAAAGCTCCGGTCAAATTAGTATTAATCACACTTTGCCATTCCTCCAACGTAACTTCTTCAAATGGTTTTGCAGGAGCATTTACGCCTGCATTGTTGAAAAGTAAATCCAGCCGGCCGAAGATCTTCATTGTTTGCCTGAAAAGATTTTGCACACTTTCCTCAAGGTTAATATCGGTCGGAACAACCAGCGTCCGTTGTACATCACATGCCTTAGCTGTTTCGATAAGTTGACTTTCCCGCCTGCCGGCAAGAACGACGAACCATCCATCATTAAAGAGTGCTATTGCCACTGCCCTTCCAATGCCGGAACCTGCTCCCGTTACTATTGCAATTTTATTGAGTTGATTCATTTTTCAATGCCGGTTTTTATATTATTTATACCTTCCTCTTATATTAACTATACCTTCCTCTGCTATATAAGATCGTATAATTTCCTCTATAGACGAATCGCTGACAAATCCAAGTTCCTTAGCTCTGAGCGTTTCAAAATATGGTGGCCATGTAAGCACTATACTTTGCAGAAATGCATCCGGCTTATAAGATATTAATTTGGCTACTTCATGACCAGCAATTTGCTCCAGGCTGTTTATCATTTCCCCGACCGAAACAGTCAGGCCGGGAAGGTTGATAACCCTGTCTGCCCCAAGTAGTTTTTCATCAATATTGGCTGCGTGAATAAAGTTTTTGATAACATGTTTTGGAGATAGAATCCAACATGGCGTTTCCGGAGGCACAGGATAAGTCGCTATTTCCCCTCTTAATGGCTCACGGATGATCGAGCTTACAAATGATGAAGTTGCTGCATTTGGTTTTCCTGGCCTGATAGCGATAGTTGGCAACCTGAGACTTCGCGCATCTACGAAACCTCTCCGGCTATAATCATTCATCAGTAGTTCTACCATTGCTTTCTGCGTACCATAGGAGCTGCGTGGCTTTGGCGCCGTTTCGTCAGTTATTACTTTGGAAACATCGCCCCCAAATACTGCGCAAGAACTGGCAAAAACAATCCGTGGACGAAAAGCAAGCTTTCTGCATAATTCTAAAACCTGAAGCGAAGCATTGAAATTTATTTTCATTCCCAACTGAAAATTTTTTTCAGCCTCCCCACTAACAATGGCTGCAAGATGAAATATAACATCTGGCCGTTGCTGCAAAATATTTGTTATGGTGACTTCATCACTGAAATCTGCCTCTATATATTCAAGTCTTGAATCGTGAAGCCTATCTTCAGCAAATGCAATATCCACTAGAGTTAAACGACGTAATTCGTCCTGGGCAAGGTCGCCATTTTGTATGAATGCTTTGGCAAGTCTCCTACCTAAAAACCCGCCACCACCGAGAATAAGTATATGCATGAATAATTTATTATTATCAATTTAATGATTCCCGGTGGCTTACGAAGTCTTCGCACATATTAGACCGGTTACCAATCTAATCGATAATTTTTCATCTTTAGTACCTACCCCGGATTAAGCTTAAATATTGGTGTAGGGCGTTTGACAGTTTTATTTAAGTGGGGTTCCTACTATCGGAGGCACATTATACTTTGCTGTTCTTTTATCCTTTATCACACCCGACCAATTAAGGCCGAATGCAAAGTCATAGGTGTTGCCGTCGCTGTCCACATGGCATTTCATATCTCTGGGCACATCCTCAAACTGAGCCTCTACGGTCTCCATATTTGCTGGCATTTGAAGTGGCAGTAATCCTGACGGTTCTACCTGACCGCTAATGATCTCAAGAAATACTTTGTCTGGTACTCTGTCTGACCTATCACCTCCGAATCCGATCACGATCGCATCAACCTTGCTTTCAAATTCGGTAAAAATCATTGGATTGGACATGTCCAGCACAACTATGACCTTTTTTGCCGCAGCTTCGATATTCAACAAAAGGTCCAGATGTCTTTCATTCGTGATGATAGCGGTCTCCCCGAAATAAGAGCGATTCTCCTTTACCAGTTTCTCTTTTCCGTTCTCTTTACTTTTGATCATATCTCCACCAAGAGACTCCCGTCGAACAAATTTTGAATTTGCAGTATAGGGACGAAATTGAAGTGAGATAGGAAGATATTTAAAGTCCTTACGATCTGTTATACTTCCCACGGATCCTGGGCCTTCCCTCATTCCCCCTGACTCCATGAAGGTTGGATTCCCGTTTTTAGGATTATTTATCCTCACAAGGGCGAAATCGCATTTTGCAATTTCTTCTTTGGACACCCGGATAATGTCATCCGGATGTATCGTTGGATTACCTTTTGCGTCAGCGGGGCCAGTAAATTTTTCGGCTAGCTTATCAGTGAGTACATCGTAATATTCACCAGCTATCTTCAGATCAAATCCTGGCTCCGCAGACGCCAATGTTCTTGTCCACCCGCCGGCAGCTGCTAAATATATCCTGGGGATATAAACCCTGGGTTTCTTGTTTACTGCCGATGACTCGTGAATTATGCCATTATTGTTTTTCAGCATCACAATTGACTTAAGGTGTGCCTGGTGTGCTGCCTTTTTATGCTCTGTGTTGTTGGGGATTGATTGAGCCACATCAAGAGAGAGATAAGGATTGTCGACAATGCCAATATTGAAGTGCGTTCTCAATATCCTCTCCGTCGATTTTTTCATGATTTCATTCATTTTAGCTTCACCAAGCTTGCGAACCCCTAGTTTATAAGCTTCCATAGCTAAATCAACACTTTTTTGCCCATCGCCACCCTCACCTCCGAAGGCATCACTTCCTGCTTCCAGGGTGGCCAACATTTTTTCAGCCATCGTCATATTTTCAACGCCATAATTTTTGGTGGTAAGGATGCCAAAGTCAGTCAGGATATAGCCATCCCAGCCGTATTGCTCTCTCAACAGGTGATTGATTTTATATGAGCTATAGCTAGTCCCCACGCGCTCTCCGCCTACCGGTGTACCATCTGCCTCTATTCCTATGGAATAATTGGTCATGGCAGCCGACACTGTTTTTGTTTTGCCAGGTAAGTCCATAGCGGCTTTAAATGGAAGGATGTGGGTAGAAAACTGACCGCCAGGAAATACGTTATATGCTCCATCACGTGTATGCGACTCGCGACCACCTTCCGCAGCACCGTCTCCAGGAAAGTGTTTCATTTGGTTATTCACACTGTGCTTGCCCCAGCCCAAATCATTTCCTTTGTCGTCGTAAGTAGATTGCCATCCGTTAATTATAGCCCTGGCCATATCCATTGACAAGGCCGGGTCTTCTCCAAACGTACCAGGAATACGTAGCCATCTTGGTTCCGTGGCCAGGTCCATTTGTGTCGCGACTTGCATGGAGATCCCCATGGCACGCCATTCTTTTGACATCATTCTACCGTATTGCGCAACAATTTCAGGATCGAATGTTGCCCCAAAACCAAGGTTGCTTGGCCAGCTGGATACATCGCCTGACCTGGGATCATCTATCCAAACCACAGGTATATTGACTACATTTTTAAGGCCTTCAATATACTTTTGGACCATGTTATTCCAATTCACCTTTGTTCTTGCGTCAACACTCCCCCCGCGAGGTGCCCGAAGCTGTCTATAACCCAGGTCAAGGGAATTCTTAATTATTGTATCTAAGGTATCAGGATTAACCGTCCATCTACCGAATGGATTCATCTTCATGCCCATCATCTGCCCGATCGGAATCTTGTCAGCCATCGCTTTTGCCCTTGTTTCAAAGTCGACACGCCAGTCTTCAAATTGATCCAGCAAATTGTTCCTATTTAAATCTTTGAACGCATACCCGTCTACCTGAATAAGGTTAAGGCCCGAACCCTTAGAATAGCCAAGGGTAGTGCCGCCTTCATTTGTTACCATAGTCCAACCATCTGGTGTTGTTGTTTCAACCCATTTGACTTGGTTTGATCCAGGAAGCTCAGGTTTTAAAGGATAATTTTCCGTTTTATCAGTAGAATTAGTAGTATATCCTGCTAAAACCAAGAGCAACATGATGATTTTTGAAAAGGTAAATCTTTGCAATAAATCCATAATTTTTAGTTGTCTATATCGGTTACTTTGGTCTAAGTACCAACAGTCAATACAGAAGTTAATTGATTTTGTATCTGAGTTGATTCTCCCATAGATTTGAAACAATTCATTCATTAAATGCACTACAACGTTGGGGCTTTGCGTATTGGTGGAATTAGAATTGCAACTGCTCATCACCATTCTAAAGATAAATAGAATTAGAAGAATGTAGGCGTGCCCTTTTTTCGGTCACTTTGTAGTTGGATTTTCTATAATCAAAGGACCTTTTATTCTATCCTCAGCTAATCGGCTCCCTTCAATTTTTGGAAGTTTCTGGTCGCTGTTTAGCTGATCCTCCTGGCTTTGACCAATAATCCATTCCTTGGGTTGTATTAAATAAAAAGCGCCGTAAACAGGCGCCTTTTATGATTGGAGGTTATAATGGTAAAAGACATGCTGACACTTGTCATCTGGCATTCGTGAATCATAAAGCCTCATTTCAAAAGGTACATTTCGTTTTCATGTAATCTTCCCACCCGTTCTACCTGTTTGTTGATATTTAAAAATTGTAAAAGCACCCATGCCAGTGCAATCATAACAGCAAAAGCGAACAGTGTAACTGACCAACTAAAATTTGATTTTATAGGGCCAATTAAAGCAGCGAGTGATATCCGGCCAAGATTCGAAATTGTCATGTACAAGGTAAACTGGCTTGCAGAAACTTTTTTCCAGCAACATTGCATGGCGATCGCAAACACTCCAACACAGGCAAAGGTGTACAGGATATTGTAAGCCATCATAAAGCCAGAAATAAAGACCGTATCGGACCATGCAGTTTTTAAAAACGAAAGACATGCAGTCAGGAAAATCATCAGGATAAAATAGATGTTCATCATCCGCTTTTTTCCAAACTTATCGATCAGGATACCGCCAAATACCATCCCTCCTATTCCGCCAATCAGTGTAGATCTTGAATAAAATTGCGAATAGGAAACGTTGGTCCATCCCAATTCCTGCACAGTAAAAATGGGCAGCAAGGTTTCGATATAACAGTAGGAGCCCTGTGCGATAAACAACATCAGGGTAAGCAACACAGAGTTGCGCAAACGAAACACTTTGTATAATGATTGGAAGATGGTACGCCAGCTACCCAATTGCAGTTTTTTCGTTTCAGGCGATGCCTGCCCTGTTGTCCAGGGCAGTATTTTTTCGTGTTGCCGCTCCCTTAATAATAAAGGCACAAACATGATCACACAGATAAGGGCTGAAAGGCACAAAATAGCCGTTGTGAAATTGTATTTGTTCAGGAGCCAGGTACCCAATGCCAGTGAGGAAGAAATACCAATGATTTTTGAACCCCACATAAATCCATTGGCACGGGCTTGCTGGTGCACCGGGATGATGTCAACAGCCATTCCATCTGTTGCCACGTCCTGGAACGATCCAAAAAAGGACACCGTAAACCCGGCAGCCAGAAGTAGGAAAGAGTTATTGAGCGGGTCAGGTACAAATGCCATGACGATAAAACTGGAAATCAGTCCGAGCTGGCCCAGGAGCACCCAGGGCCTCTTTCGCCCCATGGGAAGATAAGTGTATCGGTCCATGAGTGGAGCAACGATAAATTTGAAACTCCATGGCAATCCGCAGGCCACCGCAAAGGCGCTGATCTCTCCCGGTGTCTTGCCGTTCATAGCCATCCAGGCAGGTATGCCAAAAAATAACATTCCTTCGGGTACGCCCTGGGCAAAATACAAGGCAACAAAATTAAAATACCGCAAAAAGGTGTTTTCCGATAATGAAGGAACGGTTCTGTTTTGATTGAGCTGAACACTGGTGGTTGCTTTCATTTTGCATCACGATTATAAATCTCCCGGATGCATAAATAGTTACCGTTTCGTTTTTGGAAAACTGCCATGTACTTGCCCGTGCGGATGACATTACCGGTTGCATCTTTTTCTGACGATGTTCCGACTTCTGTTACCTCGTCTGCTGTACCATAAACGTCTTGTGTCTGAAACGAGATGGATGCATACCTTGCCGGATCCTTAAAATCTTTTTGCTGTTGTTCCCGGATAGCTGCCTTTCCTTTTAGTGAGAGAGCATCGTTCTGCATAGTGATGGCATCATCGGCATACAGCGCCATTAATGCATCGATATCTTTTTTAGTCAGCGCAGCAGCCCAATCATTTTCGATCTTTTCTATCGTTCCACGGACCTGGCTCATATCAGTTACAACAGATTCTGATTTCACCATGTCAGAATCATTGTCAGTTTTTGCAGGTTCGTTACAAGCTAGGATGGCAAGTGAGAATGCTACGGAGGCAAGAAGATTTGACTTTTTCATTTAGTTGGTTTAAATTATTAGGGATATACGGGCCCGAACCAGGTAAAGCCACGCGGAGCTTTTTGGTTTGAACCCAAAGTTTTAAGGCTGGAAACAAATACCTCTATTTCCAGGTATTGAAGCTGTAGTTGTTCAAGATATTAGCAGAACGGCTGGTTTCCGCCGGATGTACCCGGCTGTGATTTACACTTGTCTCCGCCCGATGATGCATCTACGAAAGGAGTTGTGGGAGAAGTGGGGCCGTTTTAATCGATCACCTGTTGGTAAGAGAAAGATAATGTAGCATCAGGATAAGAAGCCTGTACAAACGCGACAAAAAAGTCAGTAACAAAAAATTAATGGTAAGCAAAGCCTGTAAGAGGTGGTTGATATAGTAAATATCTAGCACAACTATCTCTGTTGTTTCGTACGGCGAAAAGAGAAACGGATGTTGGGAAGTTGTTGCATGTTGCCAGTGAATTTTGAATGATTAATATTCTCTGGTTGGTACTATCTTTTAAAGCGCAGAAATAAGCAAAGAAGTGAAACCGCAATTCGCAAAATCTTGTTTGCTCTCTGAAAGTACTTAAGTGCTTTTGATTGCACTTTTTTGCAACCCAATAAAAATGCAAGTATTAAACAAATTACTTGCGTCTTACTGAATCCCTTTGCAAGTGGTATCAGCGGACCGCGTCCGCCGAAGCCCGCCAAAGAGAAAGTATTTCAATGATTATTATGAAACCCGCCAAAACAAACGTTGGCGGGCGAAGGCGGACCGCGTCCGCCGAAGCCCGCTAAAGAGAAAGTATTTCATTGATCAATATGAAACCCGCCAAAACAAACGTTGGCGGGCGAAGGCGGAGAGTGAGGGATTCGAACCCTCGATACCCTTTCGAGTATACACACTTTCCAGGCGTGCTCCTTCAACCACTCGGACAACTCTCCTAAACTTGGGTCGCAAAAGTAATGGATACCGCCATAGGATTGAATTAATTTTACATCTTATTTTCTGGAAAGACAAAGCAACTTTCACTTTCAAAAGATCAATTGCTTGAAAGTCACCCTATGATTTTCAACCAATATTAGGGTATTTATTATATACTATTGATTTTCTGGCTATTATGTGCAGGGCTTCTGCTTTCTTTTCATATAATCAGTATAACTGATTTTTGGGGGTTCAAATCTCTGTTAATCTCAATCCCATTAACTGCATAAAAAGATTTCAGTGATGTTGGGCTTATACATAAAAATTGCCCTGAAGGATGTAATACATTCTTTTTTGAATAGGCAAGAGTCTATTAGAATGAAAAATTCAGGAATTTTCTGATCCGTCGCTTTCATTTTTATTCGCTCTCATCCAAAATGCAAGTGTTACAAAAAATAGCGTAACAAACAAGAAGATTATTTCAATACCCACTACAGACTATTTTGTATATATACAAAATATGGCGAAGGATTGTTTCAGAATTTTAACCAATGATTATCTGTCTTAAGAATAAGTCAATGCAATTTCAGCGGAGGTGGAAAGGACCGGAGTTTCAGTCAGATTTTAGAACTTTGCAGTCATTCAGAATCGTGGGAATTCTTTAGCTTAATTGAGAAATCTATCCAAACTGTGGGTAGCGATACTAAAAAGCAAAAATCAAACTTTCACTTAACATAAACCTTCATCCCATGTCACAAAACAGAAAAGCAGCGATAGCAATGAGTGGCGCGGAATTCAAATCTGCTGGTCATCAACTGATCGATAAAATCTCCCTGTTTCTTGATTCAATTCAACAAAAACCTGTTACACCAGGCGAGTCACCCCGGCAACTTCAAAAATTGCTTCAATCCATACCATTTCCGGTCACTGGCAAGCCTGCTGAAGCTCTGTTAATTGATGCTGCCGATACTTTATTTGATCATTCTTTAATCAATGGCCATCCCAAATTCCACGGATATATTACTTCTTCCCCGGCACCTATCGGGGCACTCGCTGATCTGCTGGCATCTGCAGTGAATGCGAATGTTGGCGCGCAGATTTTATCACCGATGGCAACTGAAATTGAAAAGCAAACAATCAGCTGGCTCGCGGAATTTATTGGCCTGCCAGGTGGCTACGGAGGGATCATGGTGAGTGGAGGAAACATGGCAAACTTTACAGGGTTCATGGCGGGCATCAATGCAAAAGCACCAAAAACAATAAAGGAAGAAGGCATATCTGCAGATGCAGGTAGATTATTAATTTATTGTTCAACAGCCACCCATACCTGGATCGACAAGGCAGCTGTATTGTTCGGCCTGGGCAAAAAATCTGTGAAGTGGATAAAAACAGATTCAGAGGGAAGAATGGATTTACAATCGCTTGAACAAACCATTCTTAATGACCTTGAAAACGGCAATAAACCTATAATGATAATCGGTACTGCCGGTGATGTTAGTACCGGTGTTGTTGATGATATGAAAAGCCTTGCTATTATTTCCCGCAGCTATAATCTTTGGTTCCATATAGATGGTGCCTATGGTATCTGCGCTGCTGTTCTGCCATCCTTAAAACATATGTTTGAAGGAATAGAAGAAGCCTTTCCAGCACAGTGGGATCCGAAGCTTGGAATTCACGTGACTTGAAGTCGCGGCC
>JADMIO010976092.1_pt1 | contig 98725 bp, 106 predicted proteins | sample 8958161 | NCBI WGS metagenome assembly JADMIO01 (sample SAMN16585339, study PRJNA669376) | soil metagenome | isolation source: Crop rotation soil | place: USA: Cullars Rotation, Alabama | collected 2011
CGCGACAACTTGTCCACGTGGAATTCTAAGCTTAGGATCCCAATGTGCTGGAAAGACCAACGTGCAGATCATGGTGCCCTTCGTGCGTACGCTGGGCCAGGCCGAGCGCGTGACCGGCCTGCTCGCCGAGCACGGCCTGAAGCGCGGCGAGAACGAGCTCAAGCTGATCATGATGTGCGAGGTGCCGAGCAACGCCGTGCTGGCCGACGAGTTCCTGGAGTACTTCGACGGCTTCTCGATCGGCTCGAACGACCTGACCCAGCTCACGCTGGGCCTGGACCGCGACTCGGGCCTTGAACTGCTGGCCGCCGACTTCGACGAGCGCGATCCGGCTGTCAAGGCGTTGCTGAGCCGCGCCATCAAGGCCTGCAAGGCGCAGGGCAAGTACGTCGGCATCTGCGGCCAGGGCCCCAGCGACCATCCCGACTTCGCGCTGTGGCTGGCGGAGCAGGGGATCGAATCGATCTCGCTGAACCCCGACAGCGTGATCGACACCTGGCAGCAGCTCGCCAAGCGCTGAGCAAGCAGGTCGAAGGCCGAAGCTCCTGGATTGCGGTAATCCCCATGGGGGGATTCCCGCGACCCGGGAGTGTGATTGAAACAAATTGCGTATTTGATGCCAGACTGGCGGGACTCACGGGCGTATCCCGGAAGGGAAGACCACCATGATCCTCGTCAAGACAGAAGCCGGCCACCAGGCACTGAAGGACCGCTCGGTCCCGCTTTCGCCACGCCAGCGCTCGGCGTTCATCCTGTTCGACGGCAAGCGCTCGGTCGATGATGTGCTGGCTGCCGGCATGGGCATCGTCCGCGAAGACATCGACCAGATGGTCGCTCTGGGTGTGCTGGAGCCGGTGGCGGGAAGCGCGGCGCCTTCTGCGGAGAGTGCCGCGCCTGTCCAGGGCTCTTCCAGTCGCAGCAAGCAGCAGCGCTACAAGGATGCCTATCCCATCGCCACCCAGCTGACCGGCGGGCTGGGGCTGAAGGGCTTCCGGCTCAATCTCCAGGTCGAGGCCGCTGCGGGCTACGACGACCTGCTTGCGCTGGCGCCGAAGATCCGCGCAGCCGTCGGCGCCGAGAAGGCCGCGGCGCTCGACAAGGCGCTCAACGACTGAGCAACTTGCCGGATCGCTTCCGGCAGGGCTATAATTGCCGGCTTTGCCTTGCCACACTGCGCCCGACGCTGCAGGTGGCTTTTCCTCTTCCTCGGAAGAATCCACAAGGAGTGCCATGCGTCACTACGAAATCATTTTGCTGATCCACCCGGATCAGAGCGAACAAGTTCCGGCCATGCTGGAGCGCTACAAGGGCCTGATCACGGCCGGCGGCGGCAAGGTCCACCGCGTTGAAGACTGGGGCCGCCGTCAGCTGGCCTACCAGATCAACAAGCTCAACAAGGCCCACTACCTGTGCGTCAACATTGAAGCTGAGCAAACCGTGATGGGCGAACTGGAACACGCGTTCAAGTTCAACGACGCTGTTCTGCGTCACCTGACCGTCCAGAAGAAGAAGGCCGAAACCGGTCCTTCGTCGATGATGAAGACGGTCGAGCGCGAAGAGGCCCGCAAGGCCCAGCAGGCCGAGTACGCCGCCAACAACAACTGATGGCGTGACTGCCGCCGCTGCGGCAACCGGGGTCAACCAGCTTCTGCTGACCGCCTCCGTTGCCGAACTCGGAACCCTGCGATCCACGCCAGCCGGCTTGCCAGCCATAGACCTGAAGCTCGAACACGAGTCGACGCTCCAGGAGGCAGGAAAGCCCAGGCAGGTGAAGACGGCCCTCAAGGCCGTTGCCTTCGGCGCCATCGCCGAACGGCTCGCAAGACAGTCGATGGGAAGTCTCTGGCGTTTTCAGGGCTTCCTCGCGACACCGGGCAACGGCAAGCATCCGGTCCTGCACATCCAGGATTTTCAGCAAGATTAATTTTCGACAAGAGGTCCCGAAATGGCCACGTTCAAGAAATTCAACAAAGACAAGCGCCCGAAGCGCAACACCCAGTCGCTGCTGTTCAAGCGCAAGCGCTTCTGCCGCTTCACCGTCGCTGGCGTCGAGGAAATCGACTACAAGGACATCGACACGCTGCGTGACTTCATCAGCGAAAACGGCAAGATCATCCCCGCACGCCTGACCGGCACGCGCGCGATCTACCAGCGCCAGCTGAACACCGCCATCAAGCGCGCGCGCTTCCTGGCCATGGTGCCGTACAGCGACCAGCACCGCGTCTAAGGAGTCGACACCATGCAAATCATTCTTCTGGACAAGGTTGTCAACGTCGGCGCCCTGGGCGACATCGTCAAGGTCAAGGACGGCTACGCACGCAACTTCCTGATCCCGTCGGGCCGCGCTCGCCGCGCCACCGCCGCCAACAAGGCCGAATTCGAAGCCAAGCGCGCCGAACTCGAAAAGGCTGCGGCCGCCAAGCTGGCTGAATCGCAAGCCCAAGGCGAAAAGCTCGGTGGCACGACCATCAAGCTGACGCAAAAGGCTGGCGTCGACGGCCGTCTGTTCGGCTCGGTCACCAACGGCGACATCGCCGAAGAACTGGGCAAGCAAGGCTACAAGGTTGCCAAGGCGCAAGTGCGCCTGCCCAACGGTCCGATCAAGATCGTTGGCGACAGCACCGTGAGCGTTGCCCTGCACACCGACGTGGTGGTCGACATCACCGTGACGGTCTACGGCGAAACCGCCTGATCTTCCACAGCGCCTCGTGCGCTGCACAGAAGCCGCCTTCGGGCGGCTTTTGTTTTTCCGGGAGCGAGTTGTCCCGTCTTTTCCAGCCGATTGCACTGGAAGATCACCGTTTATTCACAACCTTGTCCACACGCGCATCGACCTGCGCGGCTTAGCATGCAGGGTTGCAAGGGAAGTCCATGTCCGCCGTTTTCTCCTATGCCGACAACGATCCGTCGGCAGACCGCCAAGTCGCTCAACTGCGCATTCCGCCTCACTCCATCGAGGCCGAATCGAGCGTGCTCGGCGGCCTGCTGCTCGACAACGGCGCCTGGGACCGCATGGGCGACCTGCTGGTCGACGGCGACTTCTATCGCCACGAGCACAAGCTGATCTACGCGGCCATCGGCGGGCTGATCAACGCCAGCAAGCCGGCGGACGTGATCACCGTCTACGAGCAGCTGCAGAACCTCGGCAAGGCCGACGAGATCGGCGGGCTGGTCTACCTGAACTCGCTCGCGCAATACGTACCCAGCGCGAGCAACATCCGCCGCTACGCCGAGATCGTGCGTGAGCGCTCCATTCTTCGCAAACTGGTTTCCGCCAGCGACGAGATCGCCACCAACGCCTTCAATCCGCAGGGCAAGGCGGTCGACAAGATCCTTGACGAGGCCGAGCAGAAGATCTTCAACATCGGCGAGGAAGGCACGCGGATGAAGCAGGGCTTCCAGAGCATGGATGCCCTGGTGGTCGACCTGCTCGACCGCGTGACGGAGATGGCCGAGAACCCGAACGACATCACGGGCGTTCGCACCGGCTTCAACGATTTCGACAAGATGACCTCGGGCCTGCAGCCGGGCGACATGATCGTGCTGGCCGCGCGTCCCTCGATGGGCAAGACCTCGCTCGCAATCAACATCGCCGAGCACGTGGCGCTCGACGAGGGCCTGCCTGTGGCGGTGTTCTCCATGGAAATGGGCGCCGCGCAGCTGGCGGTGCGTATCGTGGGCTCCATCGGCCGCATCGACCAGGGGCACCTGCGCACCGGCAAGCTGACCGACGAAGAATGGCCGCGCCTGACCGAAGCCATCGAGAAGCTGCGCACCGTGTCGCTGCACATCGACGAAACGCCGGGCCTGTCGACCAGCGAACTGCGCGCCAACGCGCGCCGCCTGGCACGCCAGTACGGGCGCCTGGGCCTGATCGTGGTCGACTACCTGCAGCTCATGTCGACCAGCAGCTCGGGCGACGAGAACCGCGCCACGGCCGTGGGCGAAATCTCGCGCGGCCTGAAGATGCTGGCCAAGGAACTCAAGTGCCCGGTGATCGCGCTGTCGCAGCTCAGCCGCGGCGTGGAGAGCCGCACCGACAAGCGCCCCATGATGAGCGACTTGCGCGAATCCGGCGCCATCGAGCAGGACGCGGACATCATCATGTTCATCTACCGCGACGACTACTACAACAAGGAGTCGAAGGAGCCGGGCGTGGCCGAGGTGATCATCAGCAAGCACCGTAACGGCCCGACCGGCACCGTCAAGCTGGCCTTCCTGAAGCCGCTCACCAAGTTCGAGAACCTGGTCGGCTACAGCAACAACGACGAGTACTGATCCGGCGCCGCCAAGGCGTTGAAGAAGAAGAGGGCCGTCAGCCCGTGTTGCCGCTCTTGCCGCTGCTGTTGTTCCACGGCGGCGGCGTGCCCGGCTTCTGCGGCACCACCTTGCCTTGCGCCGTCTCGGCGTTGACCTGCCGCAGCAGGTCGGCCAGCGTCTTGCCTGCTTCGTCGCGAAAGCGATCGGGCAGCACTTCGATTGCATCCATGCGGTCCAGGCGGAAGCCCCGGAAGTCGTCGCGCAACTCGCACCAGGTCGACAGCGTCCATACCTTGCCCCAATAGAAGCAGCCCAGCGGGCGCACCGTGCGCTCGCTGGCGTCGCCCGATACGTCGCGGTAGTGCAGCCGCAGCTTGTTGTGCGACTGCGTCGCCTCGCGCAGCGTCTGCAGCCGCGCGCGCAGGGTGTCGTCCAGGCCCAGTCCCGGGGCATAGAGCGCCAGCGCCTCGGCCGAGACGCGCGCCGCGGGCGGCAGCACCGACAGGATCTTGCCCAGCCCGGTCTCGATGTCGCGCGCCAGTGCCGGATCGACCCAGCTCTGCGCGAGCCGCGCCGCGGCCACGAGCGCCGCGGCCTCGTCCTGCGTGAACATCAGCGGCGGCAGTTCGAAGCCTGCGCCCAGCCGGTAGCCCACGCCGGCCTCGCCCTCGATGGGTACGCCCTGGTGCTGCAGGTCGGCGATGTCGCGATACACCGTGCGCTCCGACACCTCGAGGCGTTGCGCCAGGAATGCGGCCGTGGTCAGCCGGCGTCCGCGGATGAGCTGCACGAGCTGGAAGAGGCGGTCGGCGCGGCGCATCAGCGGGCTCCGGTGAGCTTCTTTGCGAAGTCTTCGACGAAATAGCGCTTGCCGCGCTGCACGACCGTGTGGCCCTCGGCCTCGAGCCTCGACATCTGCGCCTCGATGCCGCCGGGGTACTTGGCATTGAGCTCGCCGCCGACCTTGAGGGTGCGCCACCAGGGCGCCGCGCTTTCCGTCTTCGGTGTTTCCTCGGCGGCGTGCGCGACCATGTGCGCGAAGATCGCCGTGGTCACGGTGCAGCCGATGGTTGCCCGGTGGCGCAGCGCGATGTCTTCGCCGATGCCCATCACCGTCGCGAGCCGGCCCTCGGGAATGCTGCGCATCGCGGCCTCCACCTCCTGTGGCGATGGCGTGGCGATGGTGCCCTCGCCGTGCCGGGAGCGCATGGCGGCGGGAATCTCCTTGACGCTCGGCAGGTGGGGGTAGCTGGCCAGCCGGTCGCGCCAGCTCTTCTTCGTGGTGCTCATGAAACTCCGATGTGGATCGCCACCTTGTCCGGCCCTTCATAGGCTTCGAAGTCGCTGCGATACCGGCGGGCAACCTCGGGGTGCGCCTCGAAATACTGCCAGATGCGCTCCCAGGTGGCGATCACCATCTGCGGCATCTGGCCCTGGCCGTTGAAGACCAGATAGTCGCCGGCCTCCACGGAAAGACTGCCATCGCCGCCGGAGACGGCGACGCCCGCCGTCACGTCGAAGGCGCCGTGGGCGTCCGATTCGTAGGCCGAATAGACGCTGAAGATGCGGGCGTCGCCGGTGCGGCCCGGCGTCGATGCATAGGTTTCCTCGCCGAAGAAGCGGCCCCACAGCTTTCCGATGCGTGCCGTGGCCGGGTCGCTCTCCTCGCGGTTGGTCGTGCGGATGGTGAGGCCTGCGACGCGGAACGCGTCATGGTGCTGGCGAACTGGTTCCATTTGGTTTTTCTCCTCAGAGCAATAGTGTTTTCAGGTCGGCCTTCATGGCCTGGGCGATCAGTTTCATGTCGGCATCGGTGACGTCGAACATGCCGAAGCGGAACTTGTAGCCCCACTGCTTTGGGTTCTCGATGAAGGCCAGCCGCTCGATCAGCGGGGCGATCGGCGTCTCGTGCCCGGCAGCGTAGACCATGTCGCGCCGCCACGGCACGAAGCCGTTGCCCATGTCGAATTCGTACGGCTCGCCCGGCTGCACGATGCCGATCGACACGAAGCTTTGCAGCTTGTCCGTGCCTCCGAACACCGAGGCCGGCGAGTAGTAGGCCACGCGGTCGCCCGCCGAGAGCCGCTTGAGCGGCGCGTGCTTGCCGTGGCCGACCTGCATGTAGCCGAGCGGCCGGTGGTCGCGGCCGCGCCGTGCATGCTCGGCGCTGGCCACAGAGATCCAGTTGCGCTGTGCCACGGTGGATCACTCCTGCGCGTGCAGGCCGACTTCGTTGCCCTCGGTGTCGCGCAGGTGGGCGATGAAGCCCAGGCCGGGCGGCAGGGCGGACTTGGGCGCCACGATCTGCCCGCCGGCCGCCTCGACGCGTGCCAGCACGGCGTCGATGCTGGGGTTGCAGTCGAGATAGATGCGGATGCCCGTGCCGGCGCGTGCGCTGCCATTGGCGCCGCCTTGCAGCGCGCCGCCGGTGGCTGGCTTGTCGTGCGGGAAGATGGCGAGCGTTTCGCCGCCGAAGTCTTCGCGGCGCAGCTTGCGTGCGAGCACGGTCTCGTAGAAGGTCTGGGCGCGGTCGATGTCGGCGACCGGGATCTCGAACCAGGTGATGGCGTTTTGCATTGAGGGCTCTCTTTCTTTCGTTGCGTTGGAAGGAGCCCGGATGGTGCTGCCGGCCTACTGACAGCGTGTTGTCAGTAGCCTGTCACCACGGATGAAAAAAGCCCGCGCTGCTCGGAGAGCATGCGCGGGCTCGCGTGGGGCCGTGCCCCGTGGATCAGAGCACGTCGCTCGCGAAGTCGGCCAGGCGCGAGCGTTCGCCGCGCGCCAGCGTGATGTGCCCGCCATGCGGCCAGCCCTTGAACTTGTCGACCGCGAAGGTCAGGCCCGAGGAGCCTTCCGTGAGGTACGGCGTGTCGATCTGCGCGAGGTTGCCCATGCAGATGATCTTCGTGCCGGGGCCGGCACGGGTGATCAGCGTCTTCATCTGCTTGGGCGTGAGGTTCTGCGCCTCGTCGATGATCACGTACTTGTTGAGGAAGGTGCGCCCGCGCATGAAGTTCATGCTCTTGACCTTGATGCGGCTGCGGATCAGCTCGTTGGTGGCCGCGCGGCCCCATTCGCCGGCGCCGCCGCCGTCGCCCTTGGCCAGGAACTCAAGGTTGTCGTCGAGTGCGCCCATCCAGGGGCCCATCTTTTCCTCTTCGGTGCCGGGCAGGAAGCCGATGTCCTCGCCCACGCTCACGGTGGCGCGAGTCATGATGATCTCGGTGTAGCGGCGGTCGTCCAGCACCTGCGTGAGGCCGGAGGCCAGCGCCATCAAGGTCTTGCCGGTGCCGGCGGTGCCGGTCAGCGTGACGAAGTCGATCTCCGGGTCCATCAGCAGGTTCATCGCGAAGTTCTGCTCGCGGTTGCGGGTGTTCACGCCCCACACGGCGTTCTTGCCCGAGCTGTAGTCCTTGAGCGTCTTGAGCACTGCCGTCTTGTCGCGGATCTCGGTGACGCGGGCGTACATGCTCGGCTCGCCGGGCGCCTCGAAGTACACGAACTGGTTGATGAACAGGTTGGGCACCAGCGGACCGGTGATCCGGTAGAAGGTGTTGCTGCCGCTCTGCCAGCTTTCGATGGTCTTGCTCTGGCGAGTCCAGAAGTCGGCCGGCAGCGCCAGCGAACCCGCGTAGAGCAGGTCGCCGTCTTCCAGCGTCTTGTCGTTCTGGTAGTCGTCGGCGGCCAGGCCCAGCGCGCGCGCCTTGACGCGCATGTTGATGTCCTTCGACACCAGCACCACTTCCTGCTTCGGCCGGCCGGGGCGGTCCTTGGCATATTCGTCGCGCAGCGCGTGCACCACGCCGAGGATCTGGTTGTCGGCCTTGCCCTGGGGCAGGCTGATCGGCAGGGAGTAGTCGAGCGGGGCGGTCTGGAAGAACAGCCGGCCGCCGGCCTCGCGGTGGCCGGTGGTGTCGAGCTTCAGGCCCTTGTCGATGTCGGCGTCCTGGGCGGCGGCCAGCGCGTCGAGCGTGCGGCTGGTCTGGCGGCCGTTGCGGGCGACTTCGGTGGTGCCCTTCTTGTGGCCGTCGAGCTCCTCCAGCACGATCATCGGCAGGAAGATGTCGTGTTCCTCGAAGCGGAACAGGCACATCGGGTCGTGCAGCAGCACGTTGGTGTCGAGCACGAACAGCTTGGCCGGACCGGTCGATTTGCTGCGCTTGGCGCGCGCCGGAGGCTGCGGCGCTGCAGCGGGAGCCGAGACGGGCTCTGCGGCGGGCACCTTGGTTTCGACCTGTACGAGCGCCTGCGGCTGCGGTGCGCTCACGGGTGCGGGCGTGGATTTCGACGGTTTGGCCCGGCGCGCCGGGCGCACGGCTTCGCCGCCGCCAGCGCCTTCGGCACCGAGGCTGTCGAACAATTCCAGTGGCTGAGGACTGCGCGCCACGGCTTCGTCGGCGCGCGAATCACCGGAGCGTCGCGAGCCGCGGTGCGAGGACCGGGCGGGCGCGTCGAGTGCGTCCGGCGAGAGCAGTGCAGCGCGTTTCGTGGGTGCGGGAGGCAGTGGCATGTGTCAGATCGCTCGCAGAAAGTGGGAACCAGAAAACGAAAAAGCCGCCTGAAGACCAAGGCGGCTTTGTTCGGAGGATGCGGTCGTGGAGCTCAACGGCATGAGGCCATTATGCACACCGCGGATGACGCGCCGGAGGCTCTTTACGCACCGCGTTGGGCAATTCCCACGCGGAAGCGGAAAAGCGCACGACCGGCTTGCCGGACGGCGGTCAGGCGGCCTTCTTGAGTGCCTTGACGGCCTTGAGCACGTCGTCGACATGGCCGGGAACCTTGAGCCCGCGCCATTCGGCCTTCAGGATGCCGTCGGCGCCGATCAGGAAGGTGCTGCGCTCGATGCCCTTGACCTTCTTGCCGTACATGATCTTGTTCTTGACCACGCCGAACATGTGGCACATTTTTTCTTCGGTGTCGGCGATGAGCTCGAAGGGCAGCTCGAGCTTGGCCTTGAATTCGTCGTGCGACTTCATGTTGTCGCGCGACACGCCGAACACGGTGGCGCCGGCCTTTTCGAAGTCCTTGTAACGATCGCGGAACTGCATCGCTTCGGTGGTGCACCCCGGAGTGTTATCTTTCGGGTAAAAATACATGACCAGCACGTGGCCGAGATGCGAGGTGTTCGAGACCTTGATGCCGCCCGTGGCGTTGGCGTCGAATTCAGGAATGGGTTTGTTGACAACGATCGCCATGAAACTTGTTTTCTCCGTTAGATTCCGTTCCCGAGCCCTCTCGCCCTGTTTCGCCCAGGGCTTGCTCAAGGAATGGAGGATTGGTCGTTGCTAACTTTGGGGTAGCCGGCCTGTTCGCAACCCGGTATTTTACCCCGAAAACACCTCTATCAGCCACCCGCCGGGCTCTCGACCAGCAGGGCGGCGATCACGTGCCGGCCTTCTCCGGCCAGGATGTTGTAGGTCCGGCAGGCTGCCGCCGTATCCATGGTCTCCACGCCGGTGCGCTGGGCCATCAGCGGCTTCAGCCAGGCGGGCTGGGGGAAGCGGATGCGGTTTCCGCTGCCGAAAATGATCAATTCGGCGCCCAGGGTCGCCAATTGCGCGAAATGTTCGGCGCCGAGCTGGTCGAAGCTCGAACAATTCCACTCGAAGCGCTCGCCGCGCGAGCCAACCACTACGCTGCCTTCTACTTTTTCGTTGTTGATCGCCACCCAGCCTGGGCCGTATGCGGTGAGCGATTGAGCGTCGGATTTGTCGGGCTGGAGCTTCATCTGGGCGCTGGGAACTGTGGTCAAATTATAGGTTTTCCCTAGTGCCACGGGGCTCGCAAGGGCCTTTGATTCCGCGTAAGCAAACTCTAACCCGCGCCCGGGAGGGCCCTTTGAAGCAGCTCAAGAAATCGGCCAAGCTGGCCAACGTCCTCTATGACATCCGCGGCCCCATCATGGACGCGGCCAAGCAGATGGAAGAGGACGGCCAGAAGATCATCAAGCTCAACATCGGCAACCTCGCCGTGTTCGGTTTCGATGCTCCGGAGGAAATCCAGCAGGACATGATCCGCAACCTGCCCACCTCGGCCGGTTACTCCGACAGCAAGGGCGTCTTCGCGGCACGCAAGGCGGTGATGCACGAGACGCAGAAGCAGGGCATCGCGGGCGTCACCCTCGACGACATCTACCTGGGCAACGGCGCCAGCGAGCTGATCGCCATGTCCACCAACGCGCTGCTCAACGACGGCGACGAGCTGCTGCTGCCGGCCCCCGACTACCCGCTGTGGACCGCCTCCACCAGCCTCTCCGGCGGCACGCCGGTGCACTATCTGTGCGACGAGGCCAACGGCTGGATGCCCAACCTCGACGACATCCGCGCCAAGATCACGCCGCGCACCAAGGGCATCGTGGTCATCAACCCGAACAACCCGACCGGCGCGCTGTACTCCGACGCGCTGCTCAAGAGCATCGTCGGCATCGCGCGCGAGCACGGCCTCGTGATCTTCGCCGACGAGGTCTATGACAAGGTGCTCTACGACGGCGCGAAGCACACGGCCATCGCCAGCCTGTCGACCGACGTGCTCACGCTCACCTTCAACTCTCTTTCCAAGAGCTACCGCTCCTGCGGCTACCGCGCCGGCTGGCTCGTGGTGTCGGGCGACAAGCGCAGCGCGCAGGACTACATCGAGGGCCTGAACATGCTCTCGAACATGCGCCTGTGCGCCAACGTGCCTGGCCAGTGGGCCATCCAGACGGCGCTCGGCGGCTACCAGAGCATCAACGACCTCGTCTGCGATGGCGGCCGCCTGCGCCGCCAGCGCGACCTGGCCTACGAGCTGATCACCGCCATTCCGGGCGTGAGCTGCGTCAAGCCGACCGCCGCGCTCTACATGTTCCCCAAGCTCGATCCGGAGGTCTATCCGATCGAGGACGACCGCCAGTTCTTCCTCGAGCTGCTGAAGGAAACCCGCGTGATGCTGGTGCAGGGCACCGGCTTCAACTGGGCCACGCCCGACCACTTCCGCATCGTGTTCCTGCCCCATGAGGACGACCTGCGCGAGGCCATCAACCGCATCGCGAAGTTCCTGGAGCAGTACCGCTTGCGCCGCAAGTCGCGCCAATGATCCCTGCCCGCATCGCTGCCGCAGCGGCGCTGTCGTTCGCCGCACTGTCCGCCGGCGCCGCCGGCAAGGACGGCGTCTCGTTCTCGCACAACGACTGGGAACTGGCCTGCGACAACACCCGTACCTGCCGTGCCGCCGGCTACCAGTCCGAAGGCGCGGACATCACGGAACCGGTGTCGATGCTCATCACGCGCAAAGCGGGCCCGGGCACATCCATCGAAATCGAACTCCAGACCGGCGGCGAGAAGGCAACCAAGGGCCCGGTGCGCTTCAAGGTCGGCAAGGCCGCCTTGTCCGGCCTCAAGGACAGCTCCACCAGCCTCGACCAGGACCAGGTCCGCGCGGTGCTCCCCGAGCTGCTCAAGAACGACGATGCCACGCTCATGGACCGCGGCGGACAGAAGTGGGTTCTCTCGCTCTCCGGCCTCAATGCCGTGCTGCTGAAGATGGACGAGGTCCAGGGCCGTGTCGGTACGCCGGGCGCGCTCGTGCGCCGCGGCAGCAAGCCCGAATCCTCGGTGCCGCCGCCGGTACAGGCGCCCGTCGTGCACGTGGTCGTGCCGCCGAAGGCGCGCCCCGGCGATGACGGCCTGGCCGCGCGCATCTTCCCGTCGCTGAAGCAGTCCGATGCCAAGGACGGTTGCAACAATCACGACGACTTCAACGCCAAGTCGCTGAACGTCTCGCGCCTGACCGATCGCAAGGTGCTGCTGTCCTTCGGCTGCGGCATGGGCGCCTACAACTACTCCAGCCTGCTCTGGATCGCCAACGACAAGCCGCCCTATGCGCCCGTCGCCATCGAGGCCAACGGCGACTTCGACGAGAAGGACGGCAGCGTCACCTCCTCGATGAAGGGCCGCGGCATCGGCGACTGCTGGTCGAGCGAGACCTGGAGCTTCAACGGCAAGGACTTCGTGCGCACCGCCGCCGCGGGCGACGGCATGTGCCGCGGCTTCGCGGGCGGTGCCTGGAGCCTGCCGCGCTATGTCACCCGCGTGGAGCTTTCCGAGCCGTCCGCCACCCCATCCAAACCATGAACGCCATGAGTGCGATCCTCCCAATGAAACCCATCCAAGTAGGCCTGCTCGGTGCAGGCACGGTCGGCAGCGGCACCTTCAAGGTGCTCCAGCGCAACCAGGAAGAAATCAAGCGCCGCGCCGGCCGCGGCATCGAGATCACCATGGTGGCCGACCTCGACACCGCCCGCGCCCGCGAAGTGGCAGGCGAGGGCGTGAAGGTGGTCAGCGATGCGCGCGAAGTCATCGCCAACCCCGAGATCGACATCGTCATCGAGCTGATCGGCGGCTACGGCATCGCCAAGCAGCTGGTGCTCGAGGCCATTGCGGCCGGCAAGCACGTGGTCACGGCCAACAAGGCGCTGCTCGCGGTGCACGGCACCGAGATCTTCGCGGCCGCGCACGCCAAGGGCGTGATGGTGGCCTTCGAGGCCGCGGTGGCCGGCGGCATCCCGATCATCAAGGCGCTGCGCGAAGGCCTTACGGCCAACAGCATCCAGTGGCTGGCCGGCATCATCAACGGCACGACCAACTTCATCCTCTCGGAGATGCGCGACAAGGGCCTGGACTTCGCGACCGTGCTGAAGGAAGCGCAGCGCCTGGGCTACGCCGAAGCCGACCCGACCTTCGACATCGAGGGCGTGGACGCGGGCCACAAGGTCACGCTGATGAGCGCCATCGCCTTCGGCATCCCGGTGCAGTTCGACAAGGCCCACATCGAGGGCATCACCAAGCTCGCCGCGCAGGACATCAAGTACGCCGAGCAGCTCGGCTATCGCATCAAGCTGCTGGGCGTGACCAAGCGCACCGCCAAGGGCATCGAGCTGCGCGTGCATCCGTCTCTGGTGCCGTCGAAGCGCCTGCTGGCCAACGTCGAGGGCGCGATGAACGCGGTGGTGGTGCACGGCGACGCCGTGGGCACCACGCTCTACTACGGCAAGGGCGCAGGCAGCGAACCCACCGCCAGCGCCGTGATCGCCGACCTGGTCGACATCACCCGCCTGCACACGGCAGACGCCGCGCACCGCGTGCCGCACCTGGCCTTCCACCCCGACGCGATGAGCGACCTGAAGGTGCTGCCGATGTCGGAAGTCGTCACCAGCTACTACCTGCGCCTGCGCGTGGCCGACCAGGCCGGCGTGCTCGCGAAGGTCACGGGCCTGCTCGCCACCGCCGGCATCAGCATCGACGCCGTGCTGCAGCGCGAAGCCGATGAAGTGGGCGGCGAAGGCTCGACCCAGACCGACCTGATCATCCTCACGCACGACGCGCGCGAAGGCACCGTCAACGACGTGCTGGCCGAGCTGCAGGCGCTGCCGACCGTGCTGGAGCCGATCGTGCGCATCCGCAAGGAAGAGCTGTCCTGAGGACGGCCCAAGAGAGAACAACGTGAACTACCTGAGCACCCGCGGCCACCCCGACCGCAAGCGCTTCTGCGAAATCCTCCTCGAAGGCCTTGCGCCTGATGGCGGCCTCTACCTGCCCGAGCAGTACCCGCAGATCGACACCGCCACGCTCGCCAAGTGGCGCAAGCTGTCGTACGCCGAGCTGGCCTTCGAGATCCTGTCGCTCTACATCGACGACATCCCGTCGGCCGACCTGAAGGCGATCTGCGCGAAGACCTACACCGCCGAAGTGTTCGGCACGGACGAGATCGTTCCGCTGCGCGAGCTGGAAGACGGCGTGTACCTCGAAGCCCTGTCCAACGGCCCCACGCTGGCCTTCAAGGACATGGCGATGCAGCTGCTGGGCAACCTGTTCGAGTACGAGCTCGCCCGCCGCGGCGCCGAGCTCAACATCCTGGGCGCCACCAGTGGCGACACCGGCAGCGCGGCCGAGTACGCCATGCGCGGCAAGAAGGGCGTGCGCGTCTTCATGACCTCGCCCGACGGCCGCATGAGCCCGTTCCAGCAGGCGCAGATGTTCAGCCTGCAGGACGCGAACATCCACAACATCGCCATCACCGGCGTGTTCGACGACTGCCAGGACATCGTCAAGGCGGTGTCGAACGACCTGGCCTTCAAGCGCAAGTACCGCATCGGCACGGTCAACTCGATCAACTGGGCGCGGCTGCTGGCGCAGGTCGTCTACTACTTCGCCGGCTACTTCCAGGCTACCGCGAGCAACGACAAGCCCGTGAGCTTCACCGTGCCCTCGGGCAACTTCGGCAACGTCTGCGCGGGCCACGTGGCGCGTTCGATGGGCCTGCCGATCCACACGCTGGTGGTTGCCACCAACGAGAACGACGTGCTCGACGAGTTCTTCCGCACCGGCGTGTACCGCGTGCGCGGCGCCGTCGACACGCACGAGACCTCCAGCCCGTCGATGGACATCAGCAAGGCCAGCAACTTCGAACGCTTCGTGTTCGACCTGGTCGGCCGCGATCCCGCCAAGCTGCGCAAGCTGTTCGTGGACGACCTGGGCCTGAACGGCAGCTTCGACCTGAGCGCCGACCCGGCGTTCGCGCAGGCCGCCGGCCGCTTCGGCTTCCGCAGCGGCCGCAGCACGCATGCCGACCGCCTGGCCACCATCCGCGACACCGACAAGCGCTTCGCCACGCTGGTCGATCCGCACACGGCCGACGGCCTCAAGGCCGCTCGCGAGCAACTCACCGCCGGTGTGCCGATGGTGGTGCTCGAGACCGCGCTGCCGATCAAGTTCGCTGCCACGCTGGTCGAAGCGCTGGGCGAGGAGCCCGCGCGTCCGAAGAAGTTCGAGGGCATCGAGGCGCTGCCCAAGCGCGTCGTCAAGCTGCCGGCCGACGCGGAAGCCGTGAAGGCTTTCATCGCAGAAAACTGTGACTGACGGCGGCGGCTCTCCGGCATGAAGGTCGTCGGTTTCGCCGGCTACTCAGGCGCGGGCAAGACCACGCTGCTCGAGCGCCTCATTCCCGCGCTCAAGCGGCTCGGCCAGCGCGTGTCGGTGGTCAAGCACGCGCACCACAAGTTCGACATCGACCATCCCGGCAAGGACACGTACCGCCATCGCGAGGCCGGTGCCTTCGAGGTGGTCGTCGCTTCCGACAAGCGGCTGGCGGTGATGCGCGAGTTCGAGGTTCCCGTCGAGCTCAGCGTGCACCAGCTGCTGGCCGAGGCGCATCCGGCCGCCGACTGGGTGCTGGTCGAGGGTTTCCGGCACAGCGACCTGCCCAAGATCGAGATCTGGCGCGAGCCGGGGGCGGGCGAGGCTTTGCGCCCCGTGCTGTATCCCGACGATCCCTTCGTCGTCGCCGTGGCCACCGATGCGCCCGCCGGCCTGCCGCAGCCCACCGAGCGGCCGCTCTTCGACCTCAACGATGCCGAGGCCATTGCGAAGTGGTTGATCGACAGCGGCGACCGCTTCGAATACAACCCCGATCACCATGGCTGATTCACCCGTTCCCTTCGCCGCTTCGTCCTCGCGCCCGCCGCTGATGCCTCTCGACGAGGCGATCGCGACGCTGCTCGCGAAGGCGACGCCGGTGCTGCCCTCCGAAAGCGTCGGCACCTTCGACGCCGATGGCCGCGTGCTGGCGCAGGATCTCGTTTCCGGCCTCACGGTGCCGCCGCGCGACAACAGCGCGATGGACGGCTACGCCGTGCGCGTGGCCGACTGCGCCGCGCCGGGCGCGGAGCTGAAGGTGGCCCAGCGCATTCCCGCCGGCACCGTGGGCGCGCCGCTCGTGGCCGGCACCGCGGCGCGCATCTTCACCGGCGCGCAGATCCCCGAGGGCGCCGACGCCGTCGTGATGCAGGAAGACACCGCCGCCACGCCGCAGGAAGGCGGCCTGGGTTCGGTGCGCATCGCCATCGTCCCGGCAGCCGGCCAGTGGATTCGCCGCGCGGGCGAGGACGTGGCCTCCGGCGACGTCGTGCTCAAGAAGGGCGAGCGCCTGACCCCCGCGGCGCTGGGCCTTGCGGCCAGCGTCGGTTTCGACCGCCTGCAGGTCGCGCGCAAGCCGCGCGTGGCCATGCTCTCCACCGGCGACGAGCTGGTGATGCCCGGCGAGGTCGCCCCCGGCGCGATGAAGCCCGGCGCCATCTACAACTCTAACCGCTTCTTCATGCGGGCCCTGCTGCACAGGTTGGGCTGCGAGGTGAACGACCTGGGCATCGTGCCCGACAACCGCGAAGCCACCATCGTGGCGCTGCGCGACGCGGCCGAGGCGAGCGACCTGATCATCACGACCGGCGGCGTTTCCGTCGGCGAGGAAGACCACATCCGCGCCGCGCTGCAGTCGCTGGGCGAGCTGCAGCTGTGGTCACTGTCGATGAAGCCCGGCAAGCCCTTCGCCTACGGCTCCATCGCGCGCAGCAGCGGGCAGGGCGCCTGCCATGTGACGGGGCTGCCGGGCAACCCGGTGTCGAGCTTCCTCACCTTCCTGATGCTAGTGCGGCCCTTCCTGCTGACGCTTCAGGGTGCCACGCGCGTTGCGCCCGAGTCGGTGAAGATCCGCGCCGATTTCGACTGGCCGCGCGCCGACAAGCGCCGCGAGTTCCTGCGCGTGCGGCGCAATGCGGCCGGCGGCCTCGATCTGTTCGGCAACCAGAGTTCGGGCGTGCTCACCTCGATGGTCTGGGGCGACGGCGTGGTCGACAACCCGGCGGGCAGGACGATCAAGTCGGGCGACGTCGTCGACTTCATCCCCTTCGCATCGCTGCTGGGCTGAATCGCATGAAAGTCCAGGTCCGTTATTTCGCCTCGGTGCGCGAGGCGCTTTCCAGCAGCGGCGAAGCCGTCGAGACGCGAGCCGAAACGCTTTCGGCTCTGCGCGACGAACTCATCGGCAGGGGCGGCGCCTACGCCACCGCGCTTGCTCGCGGCAAGGCGGTGCGCATGGCGCTCGACCAGGCCATGAGCGATGAAGCCGCGGCCCTGCGAGAAGGCTGCGAAGTAGCCTTCTTCCCGCCGGTCACGGGCGGCTGAGCCGGGCATCCAGCGCCACAAGGCGCTCGCGCAGGCTGTCGGAAGCCCGGGTCATCGGCGAGCGCAGCTCGTCAGCCATCTCGCCCAAGTGGGCCAGCAGCGCCTTCAGCGGGCCGGGGTTGGGCTCGGCGAACAGCAGTTCCACCAGCGGCTGCAGCGACTGCCATTCGGCGCGTGCCTCGGCCAGCCGGTTGTCCGCCAGCAGCTTCACCAGCCGCACGAAGCGCCGTGTCTGCACATTGCCGCTGGCCGCTATGGCGCCCACGCCGCCTTCGGCCATGGTGCCGAAGATCTGGTGGTCCTCGCCCGTCAGCACCTGCAGACGGCCGTCGGCGATCACCGCGCGCGTCTTGGCCATGTCGCCGCCGCAGTCCTTGATACCGCGGATGCGGGGATGCTCGGCCAGCGCCAGCAGCGTCTCGCGGGCGATGGTGACGCCGGTGCGATAGGGAATGTCGTAGACCAGCACGGGCACCGAGCTGGCGTCGGCAATGACCCGGAACCATTCGAGCAGGCCGGCCTGCGAGGGGCGGACATAGTGCGGCGCAGCCACCAGGAGGCCCGCCAAGGGGCGTTCGGAGAGCTTGCGTGCCCAAGCCGTGGCCTTGCCCAGGTGATAGCCGGAAATCCCCATCACGACCGGCAGGCCGCCGGCCGCGCCCAGCACCGTGTCGAGCACGGCCAACTGCTCGGTCTCGTCGAGCGCGGCGGCCTCGCCGGTGGAGCCGCAGGGCACGAAGCCGGTCACGCCGTCGTCGGCAAGGCGCCGGACCAGCGAGGCGAGGGCGGTGTGGTCGACCGCGCCGTCGCGGAACGGAGTGACGAGGGCCACCCAGAAACCGGAAAAGTCGGGGGTGTCGGGGCTTGGTTGTTGTTGAGGCACGCGGGCTTCCTTTCAGGAATCGACCGATGGAAAGAACCACCGTCCGATGCGCGCGCAACCCAGGAGGGGCCAAAGCCTTCTGCAGGTTCCGTCGCTCATCCGACGACGGAACCTCGGCTCCGGTCAGACGAGCTTTGGTTTTTTGGCTTTGTTGCTGCTGCTTTGGCTCACGCGGCGGCCTTCGGGGTGCGAAGGCACCGGGAAGAGCGTGGGCGTGGCAAGGCAGGGCATCGGCACAGTCTATCGCGATGCCACAATTCGGACATGAGCGTTGCGCGTGTTTCGATCCAGACGAACGATTTCGACCTCTCGCGGGAGGTCGCCACGTTGCGCGACGGCGACAAACGCGTGGGCGCCGTCTGCAGCTTCGTCGGCACGGTGCGCGACCGCAACGACGGCAGCAGCGTCTCGTCGATGGAGCTGGAGCACTACCCCGGCATGACCGAGAAGGCCATCGAGGCCATGATCGACGAGGCCCATCGTCGCTTCGATATCCTGGGGGCGCGCGTGGTCCATCGCGTCGGGCTGCTGCAGCCCGAAGACCAGATCATGATGGTGGCGGTGGTCTCGGCCCACCGCGGCCAGAGCTTCGAGGCCTGCGAGTTCCTGATGGATTACCTCAAGACCCAGGCGCCCTTCTGGAAGAAGGAGCAGACGCCCGAAGGCGCCCGCTGGGTCGATGCGCGCGTAGCCGACGACGCGGCCCTGGCGCGCTGGGGCATCAGCGCCCCGAACGCCTGAGAACCCTGTTCAGAGTGGCTTGAAGCCGCTCGATTGAATGATCTTTTCCCAGGTCTGCGTGTACGTGCGCACGCGCCCCGCGAACTGGCCCTGCGGCTCGTAGCCCACCGTCAGGCCCATGGTCGTGAGCTTCTGCTTCACGTCGGGCATGGCCAGCACCTTCTGCAGCGCGTCGCCATACTTGTCGATGATCGGCTGCGGCGTGCCCACGGGCGCGAAGATGCCGTAGTAGGGCAGGTCCTCCAGATTCGAGAAGCCCAGCTCGGTGAAGGTCGGCACGTTCGGGATCACCGCCTGCCGCTTGGAGCCGATGGAGGCCACGATGCGCACCTTGCCCGCCTTGTGGTTCTCGATGAAGTCCGGCACCGAGGCGATGCCCGCGGTGATCTGGTTGCCCAGCATGTCGGCCGTCATGGGCGCGCTGCCGCGGTAGGGCGCGGGCTGCACGTCGATCTTGTACTTGTCGGAGATCATCTTCACCAGGAACTCCGGAATCGAGGCCGGCGCCGGAATGCCGATGGTTTCCTTGCCGCCCTTCTGCGTGCGGACCCACTTTACGTACTCGTCGATGCTCTTGGCCGGCGTGCCGCCCGACACCGCCAGCACGTTGGCGAAGGTGGCGAAGCCGGCCACGGGCACGAAGTCGGTGGCGGGGTTGAAGCCCGGGTTCTTCACCACCTGCGGCAGGATCGAGATGGTGTGGTCGTGCGACAGGAACAGCGTGTGGCCGTCGGCCGGCGAGGACTTCAGCACCGTCGCCGCGATCTGACCGCCCGCGCCGGCGCGGTTCTCGACCACCACCGGCACGCCCAGCACGTCCTTGAGTTTTTCGCCCAGCGTGCGTGCAATGGCGTCGGTGCCGGCACCGGCGGGGAAGCCCACCAGCAGGCGGATCGGCGTGCCGCTTTGCGCCTGGGCCGGTGCCAGCGCGGCACCCGACAGACCCAGCGCCAGCAGCATTTGCACCCCGAGCGACACGACATTGCGCCTTGAAAAGGACATGATGGACTCCAAAAACAGCAGAAGTGGAAAGAACAAGAAAAAGCCCCGCAAGCGTTTTCGCACTTGAAGGGACGGCCGACGTCCCTATTTTGAATGCAGGAATCAAGCCATGCGACAAGACAAACTCACCACCAAATTTCAGGAAGCACTGGGCGACGCGCAGTCGCTCGCACTGGGCAACGACAACGCCTACATCGAACCAGCCCACCTGCTGGTCGCGATGCTGCGCCAGGACGATGGCCCGCGCGCCCTGCTGGAGCGTGCCGGCGTCAACGTCCCGGGCCTGACGCAGGCGGCCGAGGCCGCCATCAAGAAGCTGCCACAGGTGCAGGGCCACGACATCGTGCAGGTCGGCCCCGAGCTCGGCAAGCTGCTGCAGGCCACCGAGAAGGAAGCCATCAAGCGCAATGACCAGTTCATCGCCGGCGAACTCTTCCTGCTGGCGCTGGCCGACAGCAAGGCCGACATCGGCAAGATCGCCAAGGAAAACGGCCTGAGCCGCAAGTCGCTCGAGGCCGCCATCGACGCCGTGCGCGGCGGGCAGGGCGTGAACAGCGCCGACGCCGAAGGCCAGCGCGAAGCCCTCAAGAAATACACCCTCGATCTCACCGAGCGCGCCCGGCTGGGCAAGCTCGACCCGGTCATCGGCCGCGACGAGGAAATCCGCCGCGCCATCCAGGTGCTGCAGCGCCGCACCAAGAACAACCCCGTGCTCATCGGCGAACCCGGCGTGGGCAAGACCGCCATCGTCGAAGGCCTGGCGCAGCGCATCGTTGCGGGCGAAGTGCCCGATTCGCTCAAGGGCAAGCGCGTGCTGTCGCTCGACATGGCCGCGCTGCTGGCCGGCGCCAAGTTCCGCGGCGAATTCGAAGAGCGCCTGAAGACCGTGCTCAACGAGCTTGCGAAGGACGAAGGCCAGACCATCGTCTTCATCGACGAGCTGCACACCATGGTCGGCGCCGGCAAGGCCGAGGGCGCCATGGACGCGGGCAACATGCTCAAGCCGGCGCTCGCGCGCGGCGAGCTGCACTGCGTGGGCGCCACCACGCTCGACGAGTACCGCAAGTACATCGAGAAAGACGCCGCCCTGGAGCGCCGCTTCCAGAAGATCATCGTGGGCGAGCCCAGCGTGGAGGCCACCATCGCCATCCTGCGCGGCCTGCAGGAGAAGTACGAAGTGCACCACGGCGTGCAGATCACCGACCCGGCCATCGTGGCCGCGGCGGAGCTGAGTGACCGCTACATCACCGACCGCTTCCTGCCCGACAAGGCCATCGACCTGATCGACGAGGCCGCGGCCAAGATCAAGATCGAGATGGACTCCAAGCCCGAGGTCATGGACCGCCTCGACCGCCGGCTGATCCAGCTGCAGATCGAGCGCGAAGCCGTGCGCCGCGAAAAGGACGAGGCCTCGCAGAAGCGTCTCGGCCTGATCGAGGACGAGATCGAGAAGCTGCAGAAGGAAATTGCCGACTACGACGAGATCTGGCAGGCCGAGAAGGCGCAGGCCCAGGGCAGCGCGCAGGTGCGCGAAGACGTGGACAAGATCAAGTTCCAGATCGAGGAATGGAAGCGCAAGGGCGACTTCAACAAGGTCGCCGAGCTCCAGTACGGCCAGCTGCCGGCGCTCGAGAAGCGCCTGAAGGAAGCCGAGGCCAGCGAGGCCACCAAGGGCAAGTCCAGCGCGCCCACGTTGCTGCGCACGCAGGTCGGTTCGGAAGAAATCGCCGAGGTCGTGGCTCGTGCCACCGGCATTCCGGTCGCGAAGCTGATGCAGGGCGAGCGCGACAAGCTGCTCGTGATGGAAGACAAGCTGCACGAGCGCGTGGTCGGCCAGGACGAGGCCATCGGCGCGGTCGCCAACGCGATCCGCCGCTCGCGCTCGGGCCTCTCCGATCCGAACCGCCCGACCGGCTCGTTCCTGTTCCTCGGCCCCACGGGCGTGGGCAAGACCGAGCTGTGCAAGGCGCTCGCGGGCTTCCTGTTCGACAGCGAAGACCACCTGATCCGCATCGACATGAGCGAGTTCATGGAGAAGCACTCGGTCGCGCGCCTGATCGGCGCGCCGCCGGGCTACGTGGGCTACGAGGAGGGCGGCTACCTCACGGAAGCCGTGCGCCGCAAGCCCTACAGCGTGGTGCTGCTCGACGAGGTCGAGAAGGCCCACCCCGACGTGTTCAACGTGCTGCTGCAGGTGCTCGACGATGGCCGCCTCACCGACGGCCAGGGCCGTACCGTGGACTTCAAGAACACCGTGATCGTGATGACGAGCAACATCGGCTCGCCCATCATCCAGGCCATGGTGGGCAAGCCCTCGGAAGAGATCAAGGAAGCGGTGTGGGACGAGCTGAAGAACTACTTCCGCCCCGAGTTCCTGAACCGCATCGACGAGACGGTCGTGTTCCATGCGCTCGACGCGAAGAACATCGAATCGATCGCCGCGATCCAGCTCAAGGTGCTGCAGGCGCGCCTCGCGAAGATGGACCTGGGCCTGGAGGTGTCGCCGGCGGCGCTGGCGGAGATCGCCAAGGTCGGCTTCGATCCGGTGTTCGGCGCGCGTCCGCTGAAGCGCGCGATCCAGCAGCGCATCGAGAACCCGCTGTCGAAGCTGCTGCTCGACGGAAGCTTCGGGCCGAAGGACACGATCGAGGTCACGACCGACCCGATCCAGTCGCCCGGCCAGTTCGCCTTCCGAAAGGCGGGGGAACCAACGGCGGTCGCTTCGGCCTAAAGTCGGATGATGAACTTCGTAATACGCGTCATTCTTCTGCTCCTGGGGCTGGTTTTCGCGGCCAGCCTGGCTGTTGCGGTCATGCTGCTGGCGGCCGTCTGGGGCGTTCGCTACGCCTGGGGGCGCCTCACGGGCAAGCCCGTGACGCCCTGGATGGCTTCGATGGGCGGGCGCTTCAACCCCCGCTCGGGCTTCGATCGATTTCGCAATGCGGCACAACCGGCCGAACCGACTGCTGCCGACGTTGCCAACGCAAGGGCACGCGGCGAATCGGTGGAGCGCCCGGTGCGCATCCGAGGCAGCGCCAGCGACGTGACCGACGTTTCGCCGAAATCGGTCTCTCCGCGCGGCTGACCGGCCGCCGTCCGGCGCTATTTCGGGCGCGACAGCCGGTCGCTCCGTTCGCCGTCAGAATCGTCCTCCTGGAGCCGCGGCTCGCCAGCCGCGGCTTTTTGCTTTCATCCAGGAGAGACACCCAATGACTTCGCGCGACATCTTCGTGGTCGGCACTGCCCGCACCGCCATCGGCACCTTCGGCGGCTCGCTGAAGGACGTGCCCAACACCCAGCTTGCCACCACCGCCGTCAAGGCCGCCATCGAGCGCAGCGGCGTCGCGGCCGACGCCATCGGCCACGTGGTCATGGGCAACGTGATCCCCACCGACGTGAAGGACGCCTACCTGAGCCGCGTGGCGGCCATCGACGCGGGCTGCCCCATCGAGACGCCGGCCTTCAACGTCAACCGCCTCTGCGGCTCGGGCCTGCAGGCCATCGTGTCGGCCGCGCAGGCCATCGCATTGGGCGACTGCGACATCGCCATCGGCGGCGGCTCCGAGTCGATGAGCCGCGGTCCGTATTTCGACACGTCGGCACGCTACGGCGCTCGCATGGGCGATGCGGTGCTGGTCGACTACATGCTCGGCATCCTCCACGACCCGTGGGAGAAGATCCACATGGGCATCACCGCCGAGAACGTGGCCGCGCGCTATGGCATCACGCGCGATCAGATGGACGAACTGGCGGTGAGCAGCCAGCAGCGCGCGGCAGCCGCCATCGCGGCGGGCCGCTTCAAGGAGCAGATCGTTCCGGTCGAGGTGAAGACGCGCAAGGGCGTCGTGCTCTTCGACACCGACGAGCACGTGCGCGCCGACACCACCGTCGAGACGCTGTCGAAGATGAAGCCCGCGTTCAAGAAGGACGGCCTTGTCACCGCCGGCAACGCCTCGGGCATCAACGACGGCGCGGCCGCAGTGGTGTTGGCCAGCGGCGAGAGCGTCAAGGCGCGCGGCCTGAAGCCGCTGGCGCGCCTGGTGGGCTATGCGCACGCCGGCGTCGAGCCCGCATACATGGGCATCGGCCCGGTGCCGGCCACGCGCAAGGTGCTGGAGCGCACCGGCCTGAAGGTGAGCGACTTCGACGTGATCGAGTCGAACGAAGCCTTCGCGGCGCAGGCCTGCGCGGTCATCAAGGAGCTGGGCTTCGACCCCGCCAAGGTGAACCCGAACGGTTCCGGCATCTCGCTGGGCCATCCGGTGGGCGCGACCGGCGCGATCATCACGACGAAGGCGATCGCCGAGTTGCAGCGCACTGGCGGTCGCTATGCGCTGGTCACGATGTGCATCGGCGGCGGGCAGGGCATCGCGGCCGTCTTCGAACGCGTCTGAGCCGCATGCTCCGTCCGCCCGTCCTGATCGACCCTGACGAGGTCGACTTCAGCGCCATCCGGGCGCAGGGCGCGGGTGGGCAGAACGTCAACAAGGTGTCGAGCGCGGTGCACCTGCGCTACGACATCCACGCGAGCTCGCTGCCGGCCGACGTGAAGGAACGGCTGCTCGCGCTGCGCGACAGCCGCATCACGCAGGAAGGCGTGTTCGTGCTCAAGGCGCAGCAGCACCGCACGCAGGAGATGAACCGTGCCGACGCGCTCGCGCGGCTGCAGGCGGTGGTCGACAGCGTCGCCGTCGCTCCTCGCGTGCGGCGCGCGACCAAGCCCACCTACGGCTCGAAGCAGCGCCGGCTCGAAGGCAAGAGCCAGCGCTCGCAGATCAAGAGCCTGCGCGGGCCGGTTCGGGACTGAGCGTTCCGGCACCGCCGCGCAGCCGGCGAATCTGCAGGCCGACGCCGATCAGGTACAGCACGAACAGCACGCCCGTGATCGCCTTGAGCTCCGGCGCGTCGGCATTCGGCAGCAGCGGGGCGCCGAGCGGCAGGCGCGTGAGCGTTTCGGTGAAGGCCGGGATCCAGTGGAACAGGAAGCTCGCCGAGAACGCGATGGCCTCCACGTAGCGCGCCCACTTGCCGAAGAGCACGCCCCGCCCGGCGAGCGCGCCCACGGCCAGCGCGAGCAGCGTGATGATGCCCAGCGCATGCGGCTTGCCGAAGCCGCCGTGCTGGAAGATGCCGAAGCCCGTGAGGCAGGTCAGCACGGTGGTCCACACGAAGAGCCGGCCCAGCCCGGTGCGCATCGTGATTTCCTTGTAGCGGAACAGGGCCAGGAGCCCCGCGACGACGGCGATCAGGCTGATCGCGGTGTGAACGATACCCAGGGACGTGAGCCCCAGCCATCCTGTCGGTGCCATGCGGACCTCCTCGTGATCGTGGTGCGGCATTCTGGCGCTTTGTTTCAAATTTGCCGAATCTGGGATGAATTGAGTGCAAAAGGCCCTGCTTTACGGGTCTGAAACATCTCCCAAGCACAATCGTATTCATGAGAAGAGTTCTCTTTCCGCGTGCGAGGCTTGCTGCAGCGCTCCTTTTGGTGCCGCTGGCCGCGCTGCTGAGCGCCTGTGGCCCGGGCGTGGCCGGGCCGGTGCAGAGCACCACCGCGGCGCCCGAGCTCAAGTGGGAAGAGCTGATCCCCAAGAGCTGGGACCCTACCAAGCGCTACCGCAACATCAGCCTCGAAGCCCTGCGCGACAACGATCCGCGCGCAATCCAGATGCTCGACGAGATGCGCGCCGTCTGGGACAACGCGCCGGTCAACGTCGCGCTCGACGGCAAGGCGGCCAAGCTCGCCGGTTTCGTCGTGCCGCTGGACAACACGCAGGAAGGCATCCGCGAATTCCTGCTGGTGCCGTACTTCGGCGCCTGCATCCATACCCCGCCGCCGCCCGCCAACCAGATCGTGCGCGTGGTCGCGGCCTCGACCGTGAAGGGCCTGCACGCAATGGACACGGTGTACGTCAGCGGCACGCTGAAGGCGGCGCGCTACTCGTCGGCGGACATGGGCGTGAGCGGCTACGAGATCAAGTCGGCCGCGGTCGAGCGCTTCGTGCCGAAGCAGCCGCAGTGAGCGGCCGTGCTCAGCCGCCCATGCGGCGAGACAGGAAATCCAGGAACGACGTGATGCGCGCCGACAGCTGCGTGTTGCGGTAGTACACGGCATTCACCGGCTGGCGCACGTCCGCCGTCTCCTTTGCCAGCACCTGCACCAGCGCGCCGCTTTCGCGGTCGGCGCCCGTCATGAAGTCCGACAGGCAGACGATGCCCACGCCCGCCAGCGCCAGCTGACGCAGCGTTTCACCGCTCGACGCCACCAGCGTGGGCGCGATGTTCCATTCGTCGCCGTGCACGCCGCGCAGGGGCCAGCGGTTCAGCGATTCGGGTTGCGTGAAGCCCAGCAGCGTGTGGTCGGCCAGGTCGGCCACCTTGCGCGGCTTGCCGTGCGCCTCGAGATACGCCGGGCTCGCGAGTACGCGCAGCCGGTGCGTGCCCAGCGGGCGCGCATGCAGCGTGGAGTCGCGCAGCGGGCCGATGCGGATCGCGATGTCGGTGCGGCGCTCCAGCAGGTCGATGGGCAGGTCGTCGGTGTCGAGCTCCAGGCTGATCTGCGGATAGAGGCTGCGGAACTCGGGCACCAGCGGCACGATGGCGTGCAGCATGAAGGGCGAGGCCGCGTTCACGCGCAGCCGGCCTGCAGGCTGCTGGCGGCGCGCGGCCATGTGCTCCTCGGCGTCGTCGATGGCATCGAGGATCGCGCGCGTGCGCTGCAGGAAGGCCGCGCCTTCCTCCGTGAGCTCGAGCCGCCGCGTGGTTCGGCGAAGCAGCGTGGTGTCGAGCTTCTGCTCGAGCCGGCTCAGCGCGCGGCTGATGCCCGAGACGGTCTGTGACAGCTGCTCCGACGCGGCCGTGATCGAGCCCGTGTCCACCACCGTGCGGAACGCGACGAGTTCTTCGATGGTGGTCTTCATGGGGGCTGGCGTGTCAGGCGGCGGCTTCCTGCTCCGCAGGCACCTCGACGCGCGGCATCAGTGCAGCGAGCGCCTCGCCGTCGGTGCGATAGCTGAACAGCATCGGCCCCGGCGCCAGCAGCCCGGCGCTTTCCAGCACCTGCATCGCGGGCAGCTTCATCCCGCTCAGGTGAAGGCGGATGCCCTTGGATTCCATCATCCGGCGGATCGAGCCGAACACTTCGGCGCCGGTGATGTCGATGCGGTTGATGGGCTGCGCGAACAGGCACACGTCGGTGAGCCCGGGCTGCTCGGCCACTGCCACCGTGAGCGCCCGTTCGAGCGTGGAGGCGGAGGCGAAGTCGAGTTCGGCGTCCATGCGCAGCGCATAGAGATTCGGCGCCAGCGGCGGCAGCTTCCACAGGTGGCGGTCGCGCAGGCTGCCGTCGGGGTGCAGGCCCACCTCGATGATGCGCGGGTGCAGGTGCCGGTACATGTAGTGCGCCAGGGCGGCAAGCAGCCCGCCGAGAACGCCCCAGTAGATGCTCGGCGCGGTCGCGATGGTCAGCACGAAGGTGCCGAAGGCGATGCCCGCCTCGATGCGCGAGATGCGCCACAGCGCGGTGAAGCTCGCCGGCTTCACCAGCCCGAGGATGGCCGTGACCACCACCGCCGCCAGCACCGCCTGCGGCACGTGATAGAGCAGCGGCATCAGCCACAGCAACGCACCGGCCACCACGACCACGCTGAAGAGCGTCGCCCAGCCGGTCTGCGCGCCCGCGTACAGCGTGATGGCCGAACGCGAGAACGACGAGCTGGTGGGAAACGCGCCCGAGAAGCCCGAGGCCAGCTTGGCCAGGCCCTGGCCAATCAGGTCCTGGTTTTCGTTCCAGAGCGTGCCGGCGCGCGCGTTGTCGACCTTGGCGCTGGACGCCGTCTCGAGAAAGCTCACCAGAGTGATCATCAGCGCCGGCAGCACCAGCGCGCTGAAGGTGCTCAGCGGCAGCAGGCCGGGCCAGTAGAACGAGGGCAGGCCCGAGGGCAGGGTGCCCACCACCGCGCCGCCGCGCAGTGCGTAGTCGACCAGCCAGCTGATGGCGGCCGCGCCGGCCACCAGCGCCATGGTGGTCGGAAAGCGCGGCAGCAGGCGCTTGCCCAGCCACAGCACCGCGATGCTGCCGAGGCCGAATGCGATGGCCACGAGGTCGGGCAGCGGCCCGCCCTGCAGCACCTGCGGAATCGTTCGCCCGGTAAAGCCGAGCAGCGCCGGCAGCTGTGAAATGGCGATCAGCACCGCCGCACCCTGCGTGAAGCCGATGAGCACCGGCGAATTCACCAGCCGCAGCAGCCAGCCGAAACGTCCGGCGCCCAGCACGATCTGGATCGCGCCCGACATCAGCGTGAGCCACACCGCCATCGCCACCCACTCGGCGCTGCCTGCCACGGCCAGCGGCGCGAGCGAGGCGCCGACCAGCAGGCTGGTGAGCGCCGTGGGCCCCACCGACAGCCGCTGCGACGAGCTGAACATCACCGCGATCAGCGCCGGGAACAGCGCCGCGTACACGCCAGTGACCAGCGGCATGCCCGCCAGCGCCGCATAGGCCACGCCCTGCGGAATGACCATCAGCGCCACGGTGATGCCGGCCATCGCCTCGTTGCGCAGCAGCGCTGCGGAAGGACGGGGCCAGGCCAGGCAGGGAACCCAGCGGGACAGGCGCTGGCGCAGGGAGGGAGAGGGGGCAGCCGGGGTCATGGATGTTTGCGGGCGCACGGGAGAGAACTGCAGGCACATGCGCGGTGCGCCGCGCGGGAGCGATGCGGAATGCGGGGCGAGGTCAGGTCAGGTCAGATCAGTGAAGTGGCGTTCTTGAGCACGTAGTCGCAGGCCTTTTCCTTGACCTTCGACGACAGGCCCTTGAAGTTCAGCGACTTGCCGTCGCCGCCCTGCAGCAGGCCCTTGGCGCCGCTGGCGAAGCCGGTCTCCTGCTTCTTCTGCCCGGTGATCTTGGCGAGCAGCTTGTCCTTCACCGACGCGGCGTCGCCGCCCAGGTAGTTGTTCTTCACGCAGTACTGCAGCACGCCGGCCGCGTTGCCCATGGTGCTGGTGCCGATGGCCGGCATCTTGAAGCCAAGGCTGCTGCCCAGGTTGCCGAGCGTCGATCCGCCTGCGCTGCTGCTGCCTGCGCCGCCCTGCGAGTTGGCGGTGGCCGCTTCGCCGGCTTTTTCCTTCAGCTGGTCGAGCAGGTTGTTGGCTTGTGCCGAGGCGCCTGCGGCGAGCAGCGCCAGGGCGATGAGGGTGGAACGGGCGTGCATGTTGTCCTCCTGTCGGTAGCGTGGTGGAAAGCGGCCACCAGCATAACGGAGACGCCGGGGCGAGGCCCCGGCTGCAGTCGCCCTCGCGCCTGTGTTTACTTCGAACGCGGCGGGCGCTTTTCGAGCAGGGGGGCGCTGGTGCCTTGCACGCCGACCAGGCCGAGCACCGTCACCAGCGAGTTCTGCGCGCCCTTCCAGCCGTCGGTCACGTCGATCCACTCGCTGAGCGCGTGGAAGCCGCCGGTCTTGCCGCCGCCGCCGATGATGATGGCCGGGATGCCCAGCGACATCGGCACGTTGGCGTCGGTGCTCGCGCCGGTCAGCAGCGTCTTGTGGCCGAAGGTCGCGTTCGAGCGCGTGGCGGCCTCGACGATCACCGTGTCAGACTGCGTGCGGCCGCCCGGACGGTCGCCGATGAGCTTGGTGCTCACGCTCAGCGTGTTGACGTTCCAGCGCTTGTTCTCCTCGACCACGGCTTCGTCGATGGCGGCCAGGATCTTCTTCTCGGTCTCGAGCAGCGGCGCCATTTCGTCTGAGCGGATGTCGACCGCCATGCGCGCGTCGGGCGCGATGGTGTTCACCGAAGTGCCGCCACCGACCGTGCCGACCGTGAACGTCGTCTTGGGGAAGCTCGGCGTGCGGATGTCGGCGATCTTCGCGATGGCGCGGCCCATGCCGTGAATGGCGCTGGGCACCTGGCCGAAGGCGCCGTAGCTGTGGCCGCCGGGGCCCTTGAAGGTCACTTCGTAGCGGTGGCTGCCCGTGCCCAGCATCAGCACCGTGCCGTCGGCCGCCGGCTCCAGGCCGACCATGCCGTCGATGTCGAGGTTGTCGCGGAAGATCGCCTTGATGCCGCGCAGGTTGCCGAGCTCTTCCTCGCCCACGTTACCCACGATGAGCAGGTCGCCCACGGTCTGGATCTTGTTGTCGTTCAGCACCTTGAGCCACGACAGCAGCACCGACAGGCCGCGCGTGTCGTCGGAGATGCCGGGCGCGTAGAGCTTGCCGTCGCGCTCCTTCACCTTCACGTCGGTGCCGGCGGGGAACACGGTGTCGAGGTGGGCGGAGATCAGCAGCTTCGGCCCGTTGCCCGTGCCCTTGCGCAGGCCGACCACGTTGCCTTCGGCGTCGATCTTCGCGTCCGTGAGGCCCAGCGCCTTCATGCGGGCCAGGAAGGCCTCGGCGCGCTTCTGCTCCTTGAAGGGCGGGGCCTCGATCTCGGTGAGCATCTTCAGGTCCTCGACCGAGCGGTCGTGGTCGGCCTTCACGGCCTCCAGCAGCTTCTGGATCGCGGGCGAGGCCATCAGCTGGGTGTAGGCCTTGTCCACTTCGGGCCGCACCTGCGTCGGCGTGGCGGCGACGGAGCCGCCCTGGGCATGGGCGATGCCGGTGGCCGCGGCGGCCAGGGCAAAGACGATCGAGGCGAGCGGGGCGAGGCGAAGCGGCGCGTGACGAGGCATGGTGCGGGGATGTCCTTGTATTTGAGGCGAACCAGGTCGAGGTGAACGGCGCCGCGGAAGCTGGCCGGGTGCGGCGTCGTCGTCAGCAATTCTTATGGCTGTGTTAGGCGCGCGCTCTGGTTTAATCTTCCACGTTGTCAGTTTTTCTAACGAAGCTCCCATGCGTCGCCACATTCCCAGCACCCGAGCGCTGCTGATCTTCGACGCGGTGGCCCGCCACCACGGCGTCGGCAAGGCCGCCGAGGAGTTGTGCCTCACGCACAGCGCAGTGAGCCAGCAGCTGCGGCTGCTGGAGGAGCAGATCGGCGTGCGGCTCGTGCAGCGCACCGCGCGCGGCACCGAGCTCACCGAGGCCGGGCGGCGCTATCACGGGCAGATTTCCGGCGACCTGCTGCGGCTGCAGAACCACACGCTGGAGGCCATGGCGCAGCGCGCCGACGGACTGCGCCTGCTGGTGGGCGCCGTGCCGGTGCTGGCCGAAGGCTGGCTCACGCCGCGGCTGCCCGAGTTCGTCTCGCGGAATCCGGGCTGCAGCCTGCACCTGCAGGTGTTTCCGACGCATCTCTACATGGAGGACCAGCCCTTCGACGTGGGCGTGCAGTACGACGACGCCGTATGGCCGGGCGCGAATGCGCAGCCGTTGATGGGCGAATCCTGCGTCGCGGTGTGTTCTCCCCGGGCGAAGGGGCGCGCGGCCATGGCTCGGGGCGACTTCCGCGCGGCACAGCTGCTGCAACTGCGCACGCGCATGGGGGCGTGGGAGGAGTGGTTCGGGCAGGTCCCGAACCTGCGCGCGCCGGACAACCTGGTGGCGGGGCACCGCTTCGACCTGTTCTCGTCGCTGGTCGCGGCGGTTCGGGCAGACCTCGGCGTGGGGCTCGTGCCCGACTACTTCGTGGAGCGCGAACTGCGTTCGGGCGAACTGGTGCTGGCCTGCCCGCACCGTGCGCCCTCGAGCCGGGGCTACAGCGTGTTCGTGGCGCCAAGCCGCACGGACGACCCGCTGGTCGGCGCCTTCGTGGCATGGCTGCGCGCGGCGGCCGCGCCGCCAGTGCAGGCGGTGGCCGCCTAGGCGCGCTTGAAAAGCAGCACCGAGTTCGTGCCGCCGAAGGCGAACGAGTTGCTGACGGCGGCTTCGAGCGACGGTGCTGCCGCGCCGTCTTGCGTCACGAGGTTGAGCTGGCAGTCGGGGTCGATCTCGCGGCAGTTCGCGTTGGGCGGCAGCTGCCGCTGGTTCAGCGCCAGCACGGTGACGAGCGCCTCGATGGCGCCCGCCGCGCCGAGCATGTGGCCATGCAGCGCCTTGGTGGAGCTCACGCGCAGCGCGTCGAGATCGTCGCCCCACACCTCGGCCAGCGCGTTGCGCTCGACCACGTCGCCGATGCGCGTTGCCGTGCCGTGGGCGTTGCAGTAGCCCACGTCGCGCGGCTGCAGTCCGGCCGTGCGCAACGCGGCGCGCAGCGCGCGGGCCTGGCCCGGCGAGTCGGGCTTGGTGAGATGGGTGGCATCGCTGCTCAGGCCCCAGCCGGCCAGCGTGGCGTAGCTGCGGGCGCCGCGCGCGCGTGCGCGTTCTGCCGATTCGAGGATCAGGAAGGCCGCCCCTTCACCGAGCGCGAAGCCGCTGCGGTCGGTGGCGAAGGGCCGCACCGCGCCGGCAGCCTCGCCGGGCTGGAAGCTGGCCAGCGTCTGCATGGCCTGCCAGGCCACCACCACGCCCGGCACGATCAGCGCCTCGCTGCCGCCGGCAATGGCGAAGTCGACTTCGCCGCGCTGCACGGCCTTGGCCGCCTCGGCGATCGCGACCGACGACGAGGCGCAGGCGACCGAATAGGTGAGCACCGGGCCCTGCACGCCCTGGCGCATTGCCACATGGGCGGCCGGTGCGTTGGGCATGAAGGCGGGAATGGTGAGCGGCGACACGCGGCCGTTGCCGCGGTAGGCCGCCTCGAGTGCCGCGGCTCCGCCCATGCCGCAGCCGGAGAAGACGCCGACGCGCTCGGGGTCGGCATCTGAAACGGCCAGGCCCGCGTCGCGCATCGCCAGGTCGGCGGCGGCCACGGCCAGCTGGCTCACGCGGTCGACGCCGGCGAGCTGCAGCTTGGTGAACCAGCGGGTTTCGTCGAATGCCACGGTGGCCGCCGCGGCCGGCTTGGGCAGGTCGGGAAAGACGGGTTGTATGGCGGAGCGGCCCTGCAGCAGGGCCTGGAACAGGGCGCCGGGTTCGTCGCCATGCGGTGCGACGACACCCAGCCCGGTGACTGCGACCTCGTGGTTCACGCGGCTTTCGCGGCCCTGACCTTGTCGACCAGCAGCGCGAGTTCGGCCAGGGTGTCGATGCTCGCGTCCTCGTCGGGCATGGTGATGCCGAAATGGTCTTCGATGGCGAACAGAAACTCGGCGAGGGCCAGCGAATCGAGTCCGCCGGTTTCACGCATGGAGGCGTGAGGGTCGAGCTTCGACGGTTCGATGCCGTACTTCTCGTGGATCAGGTCCTGCAATTCCTTCAGCGAACTCATCGTGCAATGCCTGTCGTCGTGTGCCGTCCGATCGATCGCCGCCCTGTGCGGTCCTTGAGTCAATCGATCCCTTCCTCGTCGGCCAGTGGTGAGTGGTCAGTGTTTACGGATGATATCCGCTCCCACGCAAGGGGAATCCCTGCGCTCGCGCGCGCCCGGCCGCCAGCGCATCGAGGGTAGGGCGAACGCCATACCCAGCAGCGCCCCGGCCGCCACGTCGAGCGCCACGTGCTGCTTGACCGCAAGCGTCGAATAGGCGATGGCGGCGAACCAGGCCCAGTTCAGCACACGCCAGAAGGCCGGCGTGCGCGCCTCGCGCAGCACGTCCTCGATGCGGATGGCGGTGAAGATGGCCACCGCCACGTGCATCGACGGGCAGGCGTTGCCCGCCGCGTCCACGCCCTGCAGCATCGCGAAGCCCGGGTAGCCGGAGACGTCGATGGCCAAAGGGGGTATCTGGGTCGGCCAGAAGTAGAAGATGCCCAGGCCGGTGATGCACAGCCCCCCGATCCACAGCCCGTAGACCACCAGTTCGCGGAAGGTGAGCTGCAGCCCCGGCGCGATGCCCACGTACACCCAGAGCGAGAGGTACGGGCCCAGCAGGAAGGCCTGGAACGGGATCAGGTGGTCCAGCGGCGTCAGCGGCATCACGACGATCGGGAACGACGGATTGCGCAGCAGGTGGAAGTAGCCGATGAAGAACAGCCACGTGAAGACCGTGGTGCCGACCGCCTTCAGCAGGAAATGGCGGCGCACGCGCAGCCAGATGTCGGCGGTCCATGTGGGCGGCCTGGCGCCGGATGCTGCGTTCAGGGAGATCGGTGAGTGCATGGTGTTGTCGGCCGCCGATCTTGCCAGAGCGCCGTGAAGCACCCGCCGCTGCGTCGCCGTGTCAGGCAGGCGCGGGCCGCTTGCGGTGCTGGAACGAGGTGGGCGAGCGGCCGGTGGCGGCCTTGAACATCGCGCAGAAGGCGCTGTCGGTGGCGTAGCCGCTGGCGGCGGCCACTTGGCTCACCGCCATGCCGCGCGCCAGCAGCGGCAGCGCGTGCGCCATCACGGCCTGCTGGCGCCACTGCTGCCAGCTCATGCCGAGCTGGTCGCGGAACAGGCGCGCCACCGTGCGCTCGCTGGCGCCGATGGCGGCGGCGCGCTCGGCCAGCGTGGCGCGGTCGGCCGGGTTGCGCAGCAGCGTCTCGCAGAGCTGGCGCAGGCGCTTGTCGGTGGGCAGCGGCACGTCGATGCGGATCTGCGTGGCGCGCTCCAGCTCGTCGACCAGCAGCGGCGCGATCATGCGTTCGCGCTGCGGCGCATGCGCGTCGGCCGGCGGCAGGCCGTCGGGCGTGGTGTCGAGTGCGAGCATCAGCGCGCGCAGCAGGGGGCTGATCTCGAGCACCTCGCACTTCTCCCACGAGGGCGCGATCCAGGCGTGCAGGTAGACGGTGCGCAGTTCCGCGTCCTCGATCAGCGTGATGCTGTGCGGCATGTTGGCCGGCACCCAGAGCGCCCGCGAGGGCGGCACGATGTAGCTGCCGTCCTGCGTGCTCAGGCGGATCACGCCGCGCGTGGAAAAGGTGAGCTGCGGCCACGGGTGCTCGTGCAGCTCGACGAGCGTGTCGGCGCTCAGGAAATGCTCCTTGGCGCGCAGCGGCCGCACCGCGTCGGGGGCGTAGAGGTGCGGCGTGAGGGAGGCAACGCTGTTGATCGGGGTGGGCCCGCGCAGCCTGGCGGCGGACGCGGCGCTCCTTGGGGGGGATGAGGCGGCGCTTGGCATGGTTTCGACAAATGTTGTCGCTGTATCGCCATTCTGCCGCTTCCCCGCCGCATAGCATCGGTGCCCGCCCCGTTTTTTTGTAGCAATCCATGTCTTCAACCTCGCCCACGAGCGCCGCTTCCTCCTCCCCCCAGACAACTTTGCGCACCGACGCCAAGCTCATCGGACTGGTCGGCCTGGCCCATGCGGTCAGCCACTTCAGCCAGCTCATCCTGGCGCCGCTGTTCCCGTGGCTGAAGGACGCGTTCAACGTGAGCTACGTCGAGCTGGGCGCTGTGCTCACCGTGTTCTTCGTGGTCTCGTGCATCGTGCAGGCGGCTTCGGGCTTCATCGTCGACAAGCTGGGGCCGCGGCCGGTGCTGTTCGTCGGACTCGGGGCGCTGGGGCTGGCGGCCTTCGGCTACTCGGTGGCCCAGAGCTACTGGATGCTGCTGGTGTGCGCGGTGGTTGGAGGCATCGGCAACGGCGTGTTCCACCCGGTCGACTACACGCTGTTCAACCGCAAGGTCGCGCCGACGCGCCTGGGCCATGCTTACAGCGTGCACGGCATCACGGGCAGCCTGGGCTGGGCGCTGGCGCCGGCTTTCGTGGTGCCGATCGCCATCGCCTTCTCGTGGCGCGTGGCGCTGGCCTCGGCCGGCGCGGTGGCGCTGCTGGTGCTGCTGGTGCTGTGGATCTACCGCAGCGTGCTGTCGCTCGACGCGGCGGCCGTGCACAAGGCCACGGGGCAGGGCGAGCACGCACCCGCCGGCGGCGAGTTCGACTTCCTGCGCATCCCGGCCGTGTGGATGTGCTTCGGTTTCTTCTTCTTCTATGCCGTGGTGATCAGCGTGGTGCAGACCTTCGCGCCCGTGGCCGCTGGTCACCTGCACGCCGTGCCGGTGGCGCTGGTGGCGGTGTGCCTCACGGTCTACATGGTGGCGAGCGCCGCGGGCATGGTGGTGGGCGGCTTCCTGGCTTCCGATCCCTCGCGCTGCGAGCGCATCGTGGGCGTGGGCTTCGGCGTCGCGGCCGCGCTGGCTCTCGCGCTGGCCTTCGCCGACTTCCCGCCGATCGTGGTGCCGGTGCTCTTCGGTGCCATGGGCTTCGTCTCGGGCGTCGCGGGCCCGTCGCGCGACCTGCTGGTGAAGAAATCGACCCCGCCCAATGCGACCGGGCGCGTCTACGGCGTGGTGTACGCCGGCCTCGACATCGGACAGGCCGTGGCGCCGCTGGTGTTCGGCCGGCTCATGGACCACGGCCAGTACACCAGCGTGATCGTGGGCCTGGCGCTGGTGCAGGGCGTGCTGATCGCCAGTGCCTTCAACGTGCGTCGCGTGCGGCGCACGGCGCTGGTGGTGCCGGCCTCCGCCTGAGTCTGCGGCCCACGCGGCTGAACGAAGTGCGGTCGATATCATCGACCGCATGCAAGCCTTGTATGTCTATGTGGTCGCCGGCGCCGTGCTGGCGGGTTTCGTGCAGGGCCTGTCGGGCTTTGCGTTCGGACTGGTGGCGATGTCCGTCTGGGCGTGGACCCTGGAGCCACAGCTTGCCGCCGTGCTAGCCTTGTTCGGGGCGCTGACGGGGCAGGTGATTGCCGCGGTCACCGTGCGGCGTTCCTTCGACAAGAGCGTTCTCTGGCCCTTCGTGCTCGGCGGGCTGGTCGGGGTGCCGTTCGGCGTCTGGCTGCTGCCGCACCTCGATCTTGTCGTCTTCAAGCTTTGTCTCGGTGTGCTGCTGGTGCTGTGGTGCCCGGCGATGCTGATGTCGCAGCATCTGCCGAAGGTCGAGTTCGGGGGGCGCGCGGCTGATGCTGTGGCCGGTGCCATCGGGGGAGCTATGGCGGGCATCGGAGGGTTCTCGGGGACCATTCCTACGCTGTGGTGCACGTTGCGTGGGTTTCAGCGGGATACGCAGCGGGCTGTGATCCAGAACTTCAATTTGTCGATGTTGCTGGTGGCGTTCGGGATTCACGTTTTCAGCGGGAATATCGGGCGGGCTGTTGTGCCTTTGCTGGGGGTTGTTGCGCTGGCTGTTGCTGTGCCTGTTTTGTTGGGGGCTCGGCTTTATATCGGGATCAGTGAGGTGGCGTTTCGGAAGGTTGTGTTGGGGTTGTTGACGGCTTCCGGGGTTGCTTTGTTGGCTTCTGCTGTTCCTGCACTGTTGGCTCGTGGCTGAGGTTTTTTGGGGTGTTTGCTTCCCGAGGCCGGGAGTTCCGCCCGGCGGCGGACCTACTTTCTTTTGCTTCGCCAAAAGAAAGTAGGCAAAGAAAAGGCGACCCCACTGTCTGCGACCCTTCGCTTCGCTACGGGCAACCTGCGGTGCTCGCGTTTCGCGGGGTCTCGCAGAACTCGCTTCGCTCAAACAGCTGCGAGCCCTGATCCGCGAAACGCTGCGCTCCTCGGCGCAGCCAGAGGGGAGGGGAGACACACGGGCCATCGCGTTGCTCGGCCCCCAAGGCACAGCAAGCGCTTCGCGCCTGCTGTGCTTGGAATAGAGCGTAGTGTCTGCAGGAGTCGCGGGGACTCAATATATGGCCGAGCGAAGCGAAGGCCAGTGTGGGCTGTTCAGAAGGCCGAGCGCAGCGATGGCCTGCTCGGTCTCCAACTCCCTTCTGGCTGCGCCGAGGAGCGCAGACGTAGGAGGGATAAGGGCCGCAGCTGTCTGAGCGAAGCGAGTTCTGCGGACCCCCTCCTACGTCGAGCACCGCAGGTTGCCCGCAGCGAAGCGAAGGGACGCAGACAGTAGGGGCGCCTTTCTTTTGCCTACTTTTCTTTGGCGAAGCAAAGAAAAGTAGGTCGGCCGCCGGGCCGAGACCCGGCCCCGGGAAGCAAACACTCCGCTTACCGAGGCAAAGCCAAAGCAAACGGCAAACTGACAACCCCCAGCAAGGTAGACAAGGTCACCAGCCCAGCCACATAAGGCCCGTTGTACCCCATACGAGCCGCCAACACATAAGCACTAGAAGCAGTAGGCACAGCAGAGAACGCCATCAGCACAACTGCCTGCGCAGCATCGAGCCGCAGCAACCGAGCCAACCCCCAGGCCACCAACGGCAGGAACAGATGCCGTATAGCCAGCACGGACACCGCCAGCGTCTTCCCCGCCCCCAGAGTAGAGAACTTCATCCCCGCCCCCGCGGCCAGCAGCCCGAGCGCCAGCGACGCAGCCCCGATTCGCGTAAGCGTAGGCGTGGCCCACGTAGGCACCGTGAGCCCCAGCACATTGGCCAGCAACCCCGCCACGGTCGCGACGATCAGCGGATTGCGCACCAGCTGCCGCACGAACCCCGTCTGCGCATGCCGCGTCATCGGCCACACGGCCGCGATGTTGAAGATGGGCACGCACACGCCGATCAGCACGGCGATCAGCAGCAGTCCCTCGGAGCCTCCGAGCCGTTCGGCCAGTGCCAGGCAGATGAAGGAGTTGAAGCGGAAGGCGATCTGCGCGCTGGCCGCGTGGTCGCGCCGGTCGATGTGGGTGCCCAGGCCCGGGATGAAGGGCAGGGCATAGGCCAGCGCGATGCCGCAGGCTCCTACGCCGACGCCCGCGGTGAGCAGGCTCGAGGTCGCGCCGAAGTCGAGCGGGCTGCGCACGATGGAGTGGAACAGCAGTACAGGAAAGAGAAAGTAGTAAACCAGGCTCTCGACCTGGTCCCACACGCGACGATCGAGGGCGGTGTAGCGGCAAAGGAGCCAGCCGATGGCGATGAGGGAGAAGTCGGGGAAGAGCAGCTGCGCGTAATTCACCGCTTCGAGGATAAACCCGCTTGACCATGGGTAATCCAGAGCACGGAGAACGCCCCCGAGCCGCTAGCATCCGTGCTTCGTTTTTCGACATCGGTCGAGTCAGATCAAATAAGGAGTTTTCGATGCAACGTCGTCAATGGGGCGCAATGGTGGGAGCCGCGGCACTGGTCATGGTCGCGGGTCAGAGCTTTGCGCAGGGTTATCCCAACAAGCCCGTCGAACTGAGCGTTCCGTTCGCACCGGGCGGCACGACGGACATCGTGGCGCGCGTGATCTCCGATCCGCTGGGCAAGGTGCTGGGCCAGCCGGTGGTGGTGATCAACCGTGCCGGTGGCGGCGGCATCGTCGGCGCGGCCGAGACGGCACGCGCCACGCCCGACGGCTACAAGCTCGGCATCGCCACGGTCTCGAGCACGGCGGCCAACCCGGCCATCAACCCGAAGACGCCGTACGACCCGATCAACGACTTCACGCCGATCATCAACATCGCGGCCACGCCGAACATCATCGCGGTCAACCCGAGCTTCCCGGCCAAGAACTACGCAGAGTTCGTTGCCGAGCTGAAGAAGAACCCCGGCAAGTACTCGTACGCCTCGTCGGGCACGGGCGGCATCGGCCACCTGCTGATGGAGCTCTACAAGAGCCTGACCAACACCTTCGTCACGCACATCCCGTACCGCGGCGCGGGCCCGGCGCTGAACGACGTGGTGGCCGGCCAGGTGCCGATCATGTTCGACAACATCCCCTCGGCAATGCCCTTCATCCAGAGCGGCAGGCTGGTTCCCATCGTGGTGTCGGCCCCGCAGCGCTTGGCCGCGCTGCCCAACGTGCCCACCTTCAAGGAAGTGGGCCTGGAGCCGGTGAACCGCATGGCCTACTACGGCATCCTCGGCCCGAAGGGCCTGCCGAAGGAGGTGGTCGAGAAGATCAGCGCGGGCGTGAAGAAGGCCGTGGAAGAGCCGGCGGTGCGCAAGCGCATCGAGGACACAGGCTCGCTGATCGTGGCGAACACGCCCGACCAGTTCTCGGCGCAGATCAAGGCCGAGTACGAGGTCTACAAGCAGGTCGTGAAGAAGCAGAACCTGAAGCTCGACTGACGGTCGCTCCTCGCACCAGTAAAGCCGCCCGCGTGCCGGGCGGCTTTTTCTTTTTGCTATCTTGCAAGGCATGACCGAGGCCGCCCCGCAGACACAGACGAAGACACCCGAGATCGACGATTTCATCGACGCCCTGTGGCTCGAGGACGGGCTGTCTAAGAACACGCTGGCGGCCTATCGCCGCGATCTCGCGCTGTTCGCGCAGTGGCTGGATGCGCAGCGCGGCGGCGCGGGGCTCGATGCGGCGAAGGAGACCGACCTGCAGGCCTACATGGGCGCGCGGCTGTCCTCCAAGGGCAAGGCCACGTCGGCCAACCGCCGGCTCACGGTGTTCAAGCGCTACTACCGCTGGGCGCTGCGCGAGCGTCGCATCGCGGCCGACCCGAGCATCCGGCTCATGCCCGCAAGGCAGATGCCGCGCGCGATCAAGACGCTGTCCGAGAAGCAGGTCGACGACCTGCTGGCCGCGCCCGACGTCGAATCGCCGCTGGGCCTGCGCGACCGCGCGATGCTGGAGCTGATGTACGCGAGCGGCCTGCGCGTGAGCGAGCTGGTGGCGCTCAAGGCCACCGACATGAGCCTCAACGACGGCGTGCTGCGCGTGCTCGGCAAGGGCAGCAAGGAGCGGCTCGTGCCTTTCGGCGGCGAGGCGCGGCGCTGGATCGAGCGCTACCTGGAAGAGTCGCGTCCGGCCATCCTCGACGGACAGCAGACGCCCGACCTGTTCGTGACCGCACGCGGCGCGGGCATGACGCGCGTGATGTTCTGGATCATCGTGAAGAAGCACGCCACCGCGGCCGGCATCCACGTGCCCCTGTCGCCGCACACGCTGCGACATGCCTTCGCCACGCACCTGCTGAACCATGGCGTCGACCTGCGCGCGGTGCAGCTGCTGCTGGGGCACGCCGACATCTCCACGACGACGATCTACACGCACGTGGCGCGCGAGCGCCTGAAGCAGCTGCATGCGCAGCACCATCCGCGCGGTTGAGGGCGCGCGGTTTCTTTCCCCGAAAAACAAGGAGACACGATTCATGAAAAAGAAGATGACGACGCTGCTCGCGGCAGCACTGCTGGCTGCGGGCACCGCTGCGTTCGCGCAGGGCTTTCCGACAGCCAAGCCCATCCGCCTGATCGTCGGCTATCCGCCCGGCGGCGGCATCGACTTCGCGGCGCGCACGGTGCAGGTGCCGCTGCAGGAGGCGCTCAAGCAGCAGCTGGTGGTCGACTACAAACCCGGCGCGAGCGGCATGATCGCGGCCACCGAGCTCACGCGCCAGCCCGCCGACGGCTACACGCTGCTGCTGGCCAACACGGGGCCGTTCGCCATCGCGCCGTACCTGCAGAGCAAGCCGCCGTACGACCCCATCAGGCAGTTCACCTACATCGGGCAGATCAGCCAGGGCAGCTACATCGCGGTGACGCGACCCGACCATCCGGCGAAGAACCTCAAGGAGTTCGTCTCCTGGGCCAAGGGCCAGCCGGGCAAGGTCAACTTCGCCTCGGGCGGCAACGGCACCTCGACGCACCTCAACGGCGAGCTGATGAACCAGGTCACGGGGCTCGACATGACCCACGTGCCGTACAAGGGCAGCGCGCCCGCCGTGCAGGACCTGATCGGCGGGCAGACGCAGATCCTGATCGACGCGGGCAGCGTGCTGCTGCCGCAGGTGAAGGGCGGCAAGCTCAAGGCGCTGGCGGTGACCGGCCCGGTTCGCGATCCGCAGCTGCCCGACGTGCCGACGGTGAAGGAGCTGGGCCTTGCGGGCATGGAGTCGGTCGGCTTCCAGGGGCTGGTCGGGCCGGCCAACATGCCGAAGGAGGTCGTCGAGCGGCTCTCCGGCGAGCTGGCGAAGGCACTGGCGCAGCCGGAGATCAAGGCCAAGTTCGCGACGGCGGGCGCCGAGGTGCATTCGCTCGGCCCGGTCGAGTTCGCGGCTTTCGTGAAGGCGGACAATGAGAAGTGGTCCAGGCTGATCAAGGAGCGCAAGCTGCAGCTGGACTGACGCCATCCATCACGCAAGCAGGCAGACGATCCGGGCTGCCAAACACACGACATGAATTTCCTCGCTTCCTCGAAGCCTTCGCGCCGCACGGCGACCCGACTCCTCGCCGCCGCCGCGCTTTGCGCCGCATCCGGCGCTTTCGCGCAGGCCGTGCCCAGGACCGTGCGCCTCATCGTCGCCTACCCGGCGGGCGGCGTCAGCGACGTGGTCGCGCGCGCACTGGGCGACCGGCTCGCGGCGCAGATGGGCGTCACCGTGATCGTGGACAACCGTGCCGGCGCGAGCGGCGCCATCGGCATGGACGTGGTCGCCAAGGCCGCGCCCGACGGTGCGACGCTGGGCTTCTCGGCCATCAGCCCGCTGGTGCTGAGCCCGCACCTGGGCAAGCTGCCTTTCGATCCGCTGAAGGACGTGGCGCCGGTGGCCAGCGTGATGTATTCGCCGGTGCTGCTGATCGCCACGCCGGCGAGCAAGGCCAAGGACTTCAAGGCGCTGATCGACGATGCCAAGGCGCATCCGGGTGCGGTGCGCTGGGCCACCTCGGGGCCGGCCTCGCTCGGCCACATCGTGCTGGAGCAGCTGCGCGCGGCGGCCGGCGTCGACATCACGCACGTGCCCTACAAGGGCGGCGGACAGCAGCTCAACGACGCGATCGGCGGGCAGTTCGAGATCCTGTCGACCAACGCGAGCCCGACGCTCTCTTCGCACATCCAGTCGGGCAAGCTGCGCCCGCTGGCGGTGGGCGCGCCCGCGCGGCTCGAGAGCCTGCCGCAGGTGCCCACGCTGGGCGAGCTGGGCTACAAGGCGGCCAACATCAACTCGCTGTTCGGCGTGTTCGCGCCCGCGGCCACGCCTGCCGCGCTGGTCGCGAAGTACAACGCCGAGATCAACAAGGCGCTGGCCAGCCCCGAACTGCGCGCCAAGCTCACGGCCACCGACAACGTGCCGACCGGCGGCACTTCGGCGGCGTTCGCGAAGGAAATCGCCAGCGAGTTCGAGAGCAACGGGCGCATCGTCAAGGCGGCGGGCATCAAGGCCGACTGACGCCTTCATGACACCTCGGCTTGTGAGTTGATCTTCCCTACCTTATAGTAGGTAGATGACCAACGCCACAGCCTTGGCCGCCGGCAGCACCCGCGAGCAGATCCTCGCGGTGGCCCGCGGCTTCATCGAAACGCGCTCCTACCTGGGCTTCAGCTTCCAGGATGTGGCCGACGCGGTCGGCGTGCGCAAGGCCAGCCTGTATCACCACTTCCCGACCAAGGAGGCGCTGGGCGTCGCGGTGATCCGCGGGGCGACGCAGGGCTTCAAGGACTGGGACGCCGCCCGGGCGCGCGAGCCGAAGGACGCGCTCGAATCGTATTTCCGCATGTACCGCAATACGCTGCGGGCCGGCTCGGGCATGTGCCCCGCGGGGGCGGTGGCTCCCGGCTGGGGCGTCATCAACGACGAGCTGCGCCTGGCCGTGCAGGAGCTGCGCAACACGCAGGTGACCTGGCTCACCGGCGTGCTGGGTGCGCTGATGCCCGAGCGCAAGACGGGCGCCTCGGTGGCTTCGCTGGCCGCCTATGTGTTCTCGGTCTGCCAGGGCGCGCTGCTGTCGGCGCGCATGACGGGCCGCGTCGACGATTTCGACGAAGCCATCGCCCAACTCAGGAGTTCCTTGCCGGGCTGAGTGCCCGGCCTCGCGCAGGCACGCTTCGGCGTGCTTATTTTTCGACCTTGAAGCCTACCGATTGGAAGGTAGTCAAACCTGCTGGAGCACATCCCATGAAAGCCGTCATTTCCGCCTACGCCCGTTCCCCGTTCCATTTCGCGAAGAAAGGCGCGCTCGCCGAAGTACGGCCCGACACGCTCGCCGCCGGCGTGGTGCGCGGCCTGCTGCAGCGCACCGATCTCGATCCCGCGCTGCTCGAAGACGTCATCCTCGGCTGCGCCTACCCCGAGGCCTCGCAGGGCAACAACCTGGCGCGCATCGTCGGGTTGCTGGCCGGCCTGCCGCACGAGGTGGGCGGCATGACGGTCAACCGCTTCTGCGGCTCGTCGATGCAGGCCGTTCACATCGCCGCCGCGCAGATCGAGGCGGGCATGGGCGATGCGTACCTGTGCGTGGGCGTGGAGTCGATGACGATGGTGCCGCAGGGCGGCTTCAACTTCTCGCCGAGCCCGGAGCTCAAGGAGAACACCGACGCCTACATCTCGATGGGCGAGACCGCCGAGAACGTGGCGCAGCGCTGGAACGTGAGCCGCGTCGACCAGGAAGCCTTCGCGGTGGAGTCGCACCGCAAGGCGGCCGAGGCGCGCGCGCAGGGGCGGCTGGCGGGCGAGATCGTGCCGGTGCGCCTGGCTTCGGGCGATGTCGTCGATGCCGACGGCTGCATCCGTCCGACCACTTCCGCCGAGGCGCTGGCCAATCTGAAGCCCGCGTTCCGCCCCGACGGCGTGGTCACGGCCGGCACCTCCTCGCCGCTGACCGACGGCGCTGCAGCGGTGCTCGTCACCAGCGACGAATTCGCGGCGAAGCACGGGCTGAAGGCACTGGCGCGCATCCGCTCGTTCGCGACCGTTGGCGTCGATCCGGCGATCATGGGCATCGGCCCGATCCCCGCCACGCGCAAGGCGCTGGCGCGCGCAGGCCTGAGCGCAGCCGACCTCGACGTGATCGAGATCAACGAAGCCTTCTCCTCGCAGGCACTGGCCTGCATCCGCGATCTCGGGCTCGACCCGGCGAAGATCAACCTCGACGGCGGCGGCCTTGCCATCGGTCATCCGCTGGGCGCGACCGGTGCGCGCATCACCGGCAAGGCGGCGTCGCTGCTGGCGCGCGAGAACGGCCGCTATGCGCTGGCGACGCAGTGCATCGGCGGAGGGCAGGGCATCGCGACGATCCTCGAGCGCGTCTGAGCGCCGAGCCGCCCGAGAATGGTGATCGCCACTGACAACAAAGGAGACCCCATGGCCAAGCTGTATCTCGAAGACCTGAAGGTCGGCGACCGCTTCCGCAGCAGCGAGCACGCGCTGGACGTGGCGCAGATCAAGGCCTTCGCGCAGCAATTCGATCCGCAGCCCTTCCACACCGACGAGGAGGCCGCGAAGAACACCTTCTTTGGCGGCCTCGCCGCGAGCGGCTGGCACACGGCCGCGCTCACGATGAAGCTGCTGGTCGAGAGCGGCATCCCGCTGGCCGACGGCATCATCGGCTCGGGCGGCGAGCTGCAGTGGCCCAGGCCCACGCGGCCCGGCGACGTGCTGCACGTGGAGGGCGAAGTGACCGCGATCGTGCCTTCGCGTTCCAAGCCAGGCCGCGCGATGGTGACGATGCACTGCCAGACGCTCAACCAGCGCGGGGAGGTGCTCCAGGACTTCTCGCCGAAGCTGGTGGTGCACGCCAGGCCCGCATCGGCCTGAGCCGCGTTCAGACCACGCGCAGGCCCAGTTCCTCCACCAGCGAGGCGGCCTGCCGGTGCGAGATGGTGGCGCCCTTGAACTGCGCCGCGTTCGCGAGCCGCAGCCCTCCCAGGTCGACCTCGCGCAGGTCGGCGCCCTCGAAGCGCGCGAGCTTCAGGTGCGCGTTGCGCAGGCTGCCGCCTTCGAACACCGCCTCGCGGAAATCGCAGCCGGACAGGTCGGCCTCGGAGAAGTCGAGCTGTTCAAGCTTTTGCTTGCGAAACGACATGCCGCGCAGGTGCGCGTCGACCAGCAGCGAATCCTTGAAACCGATGCCCAGCGCCGACACTTCGCCGAAGTGCGCGCCGGTGAGCTTCACGCCGCTGAAGAACGCCGAAGCCAGCTTGGCGCGCGCCCATTGCGTGTTGTTCAGGTCGCTGTCCTGGAAGCGGGCGTTCGTCAGGTCCGCGAGGCCGAAGTCGGCCTGGCGCGCCCTGCAGCCGGCCCAGCGGCTGTCCGACAGCAGGGTGCGGTCGAACGAGGTCTCGGCGAAGTTGCACAGCGTGAATTGCACGCCGCGCAGGTCGAGGCGCGACAGGTCGGCTTCGTCGAAATTGCAGCGCTCGAAGTGCAGCGGCTCGTTGCCCTTGCGGTCCTGCAGGCAGGCGAGCAGGTCGGGGCGTGACCAGGTCTGGTCGGAGATCACGATGGTCATTCGGGGCGGGAGTCGGTCAGCGCACGAAGTTCTTCGGGGCTGAAGCCCGCCCGGCTGCGTGCCTCGAGGTTGAAGGGCGGCTTGTGGCGCGGCGCGTCATAGCGCGCGACCAGCGCGGGGTAGGTGGCCTCCGCATCGAGGCCGGCGCCGTCGCACAGCCAGCGATACCAGTGGTTGCCGATGGCCACGTGGCCCACTTCGTCGCGCAGGATGATGTCGAGGATCTCCACCGCGCGCAGCGCATCGGGCGTGTTCACGCGCTTGAGCTTGCCCTGGATGAGCGGCGTGGCGTCGAGCCCGCGTGCTTCGAGCGTGCGCGGCACCAGCGCCATGCGGGCGAGCACGTCGTCCTTCGTCTTCTCGCACATGTTCCACAGGCCGTCGTGGCCGGGGAAGTCTCCGTAGCGCCAGCCCATGTCCTGCAGGTGCGCGTGCAGCAGGGTGAAGTGCAGCGCCTCCTCGTCGGCCACGCGCAGCCAGTCGCGGTAGTAGGCCTCGGGCATGCCGTCGTAGCGCCAGACGGCGTCGAGCGCGAGGTTGATCGCGTTGAACTCGATGTGGCAGATCGAATGGATCAGCGCGGCCCGGCCTTCGGTGGTGAAGGGCGAACGCTTCTGCACGGCGGTGGCGGCCACGCGCAGCGGACGCTCCGGACGGCCCGGAACGCCGATGTCGTCGCCCGCGACGCGGATGGGGTCTGTTGCTATGGATTCGGTAGCGCCGGACGCCGATATGGCGCGCGTCGCCGCTACCTTTTCATCGGGGTCTGTAAGGCGAAGCGCGGCCAGCGCGCTCAATCGGGGGTGCATCCCTACAATTCTAGGTTTTGACCTTGCAGGGACCGGAAACAATGGCGCTCTACGAACTCGACGGTGTGGCACCCCAGGTGGGCGAAGGTGCATGGGTGGCCGACAGCGCGGAGGTGATGGGCAACGTCAGGCTGGCGGACAACGCCAACGTGTGGTTCGGCGCCGTGTTGCGCGGCGACACCGAGACGCTGAGCATCGGGCGCAACAGCAACATCCAGGACCTGTCGGTGCTGCATGCCGACATCGGCTGCCCCCTGACCGTCGGCGACAACGTAACCGTCGGCCACCAGGTGATGCTGCACGGCTGCACCATCGGCGACAACACGCTGATCGGCATCCAGGCCGTGGTCTTGAATAACGCGAGGATCGGCCGCAACTCGATCGTTGGCGCAGGCAGCGTGGTGACCGAGGGCAAGGAGTTTCCCGACAACTCGCTCATCATGGGATCGCCCGCCAAGGTGGTGCGCACCCTCGACGACGAGGCGGCCGCCAAGCTGCGCCACGGCGCGGAGAACTACGTGGCCAACGCCCGGCGCTTCGCCAAAGGGCTGAAAAAGATCGCCTGACCGGGCCAATTCGGCTGCAGGCACAAACACAGAAAGAAGACGTTTTGAGCGAGCTGCACAAATTCCTGTTCGATGGCCTGCCGGTGCGCGGCATGATCGTGCGCCTGACGGATGCGTGGCAGGAGATCCTCGCGCGGCGCGCCTCCAACACCTCCACCGGGGCCTATCCGCAGCCCGTGGTCGAACTGCTCGGCGAGATGACGGCGGCGGCCACGCTGATGCAGGCCAACATCAAGTTCAACGGCGCGCTGATCCTGCAGATCTTCGGCGACGGCCCCGTCAAGGTGGCGGTGGCCGAGTCCAAGCCCGACCTGAGCCTGCGCGCCACCGCCAAGGTGATGGGCGAGCTGCCCGCCGATGCGCACCTGCCCGACATGGTCAACGTGAACAACAAGGGCCGCTGCGCCATCACGCTCGACCCCAAGGACAAGCTGCCGGGCACTACCCCCTACCAGGGCGTCGTGCCGCTCTTCGGCGACAACGGTGAGAAGCTGGGCAAGCTCAGCGACGTGCTTCAGCACTACATGCTGCAGAGCGAGCAGCTCGACACCACGCTGGTGCTGGCCGCTGACGACAAGGTCGCCGCGGGCCTGCTGATCCAGCGCCTGCCGGTGAAGGGCGAGGGCAACCTCGAAGGCACCGCCGACAAGGACCACGACCAGGCCAACGAAGACCAGATCGGCCGCAACGAGGACTACAACCGCATCTCGATCCTCGCGTCGAGCCTGACGCGCGACGAACTGCTCACGCTGGACGTCGAGACCATCCTGCGCCGCCTGTTCTGGGAGGAGAAGCTGCTGCGCTTCGAGCCGCAGGCCGGCATGCTCGGCCCGCGCTTCGCCTGCACCTGCGGCCGCGAGCGCGTGGCGCAGATGATCCGCGGCCTCGGCGAGCAGGAGGCCGAGAGCATCCTCGCCGAGCGCGGCAACATCGAGGTGGGCTGCGACTTCTGCGGCAAGCAATACCGCTTCGATGCGGTCGACGCTGCGCAGCTGTTCACGCCGCTGGGCGACCAGATCCCGGGCAGCCCGGTCGTGCAGTGAGCGGCTGCGCCGACGAGCCTTTCAGCGCAGCACCTTGACCATCGCGGCGAGCCGCTCGTTCGCGTAGCCGGCCGCCAGCGCGCGGTCGAACATGCCGGCCAGGAAATCGGGAAAGCTCGCGTCCAGCGTCGCCTCTCGCGCCTGCTTCACGAACAGCCGGCCCGAACCCGCGCAGGTGGCCATCGAGCTCTCCGGCTCGCCGTAGCGTCCGGCCTCGATGGCGTCACCCTCGGCGCGGATCATTTCCCCCAGCACCGGCGATATCGCGCCGATCATCCGGCCGAACTCGCCCACGCCCAGCCCTTCGGATTCGCAGATGCGCGCGCCGTGGAAGAAACCGCTCATCGCGCCGAACATGCACGACAGCGTGGCCAGGTCCCAGGCCGCCGCGTTGCCGATGGCTTCGCCCATGTACATGAGATTGCCCGCGATGGTCTCGAGCACCGGGCGGCAGGCGGCCAGCGCGCGTTCCTCGCCGGAGATGAAGAGCGGCGTGTCGGGCCGGCCGATCTGGCCCGGCGTGGCGAGCAGCGCGCCGTCGAGATAGGCCACGCCGTCGGCGGCTGCCCAGGCCTCGCGCGCGTCCTGCGGCGTGCCCGTGCTCAGCTGCACGAGCACCTTGCCGCGCAAGGCCCCGGCCACGCCGGGCATGGCGAGGATCGAGCGCGCTGCCGCGTAGTCGGCCACGCACATCAGCACGATGGGGCTCGCTTCGACGGCGCTGCGCGCGTCGGCCGCGAGCAGCGTGCCCTGGTTCAGCAGCGGCTTCGCACGCTCGGCGGTGCGGTTCCAGAGGGTCAGCGTGTACCGGGGCTGAAGGGCGCGCGCCAGCGCGATGCCCATGGGGCCGAGGCCGATGAGGGATACGTCGGTCATGTCGTTCTCCGTTCCTTTTCTTGTCTGTTCGTCGTCAGGCCGCGGCGGGCGTCAGCTTCTGGCCCAGACCGCCGTCGACAGTGAGCCGTGCGCCGGTCGTGAAGGTCGCCTCGAAGGCGAAGAACAGCACCGCGCGCGCCACCTCGTCGGCGGTGCCGTGGCGCCGCATCGGCGTGATCTGGTCTCCCAGCCGGATGAACTCGGCGCGCTCCGCCGGTGTCGCGTCGGCAACGCCTAGCGTGGGCGTGTCGATGAAGCCCGGGCTCACCACGTTCACGCGGATGCCGCGCGCCAGCAGCTCCGCCGCGAAACCTGAGGCGAAGGAGCGCAGTGCGGCCTTGGTCGCGCTGTAGACGCTCAGGCCGTGCATGCCGCCTTCGTCGGCGATGGACGAGGTGACGACGATGGAGCCGCCCTCGCGGATCAGCGGTGCGAGGCGCTGCACCGTGAAGAACGGCCCCTTGGTGTTGATCGCGAAGGCGCGGTCGTAGCCGGCCTCCGTCACCTGGTCGAAGGGTTTCAGCGTGGAGATGCCCGCGTTGATGTGCAGCAGGTCGATCTGGCCGAAGCGCTCGCGCACAGTGGCTGCCAGCGCGTCGATGTCGGCCAGCGAGCCTGCGTCGGACGCCAGCACATGGGCACCCGAGCCGAGCGTGCGCCGCGCGGATTCGAGGTTCTCGGGGTTGCGCCCGGTCACCAGCACCTCGGCACCGCCCGCGAGCAGCGCCTGCGCTGTCGCGAGGCCCATGCCGATGGTGCCGCCGGTGATGACGGCCTTCTTGCCGCCGTAGATGTTCGTCATGATTCGCTTGCCTTTGAGTGGATGAAGTTCAAGGCTGCGAATGATCCGGATCGGTGCCCGCCGGGTCGCGCACGTTCGGCCGCGCCGAAGCACGAACGGACGACGCCGTGCGATGCCGTGAAGCACCGCGCTCGATAATGTTCCGATGAGCGACACCGACCTCGACACGAGCCTGCGCGTGGACCTGCGCGAGACGCCCGGCGGCATCGTCGGCTACGACGCGCTGCCCGATCACCGCATCAAGCTGCACATCGGCGGACCGGTGGCCGGCGCCTGCAGGTTGCACAACTTCCTGTACACGCGCGGCGATCTCGACATCCTGCCGGCGGGCATCACCGACGTCTGGCACGAGGAAGCGCCGAGCACCTCGGTCGTCGTGCGCATGCCGCCCGTGCTGCTGAAGCGCACCGCCGAAGAGATGGGGCTGCCGCCCGAGCGGGCCGTGCTCGACCAGCGCCACCAGTTCCGCGACGCGCGCATCGAGCACGTCGCATGGGCGCTCGACGCCGAGCGGCGAGCGGGCTTTCCCAACGGCAGGCTCTACACCGACAGCCTGGGCACGGCACTCGCGGTGCAACTGCTCGCGGGGCAGGAAGCCGCCGCAGGCACCGCATCGACGCAAGGACTGACGCGGCCGCAGCTGCGCCGCGTGACCGAATTCATCGAGGCGAATCTCGACGGCGATCTTTCGCTGGCCGCGCTGGCCGACATTGCCGGCCTCAGCGCATCGCACCTGAAGACTCAGTTCAAGCGCTCCATCGGCCTGCCGGTGCACGAGTACGTGGTGCATCGCCGCGTAGACCGCGCGCGCGGCCTGCTGCTGCGCAGCGAGATGCCGGCGAGCATGGTCGCCCTGGAGAGCGGCTTCTCGCACCAGAGCCACATGGCGCGCTGCATGCGCCGCGTGCTCGGCGTCACGCCGGGCGAGGTGCGGCGCGCGGCGGCCTAGCCGGGCTCAGCGCTCTGTGTCGTCGAAGCCGCCGAAGGCGATGTCCGGCGCGCTCGTGTTGTGCTTCGACGGCAGGCTGCGGCCGAAGCGCACCTGCGTGGCCTGAAGGCTCTTCACCTCCGGCAGCGACAGCACCTGCTGTGCGGCACCGGGCGATGCCTGCCAACGCACTTCGCTCACGTCGGCGTTGTCGGGCGTGACGTACATCGAGCGCAGCACCGCGAAGGGCTGGGCGCTTGCCGTCGGTTTCGACAGCGTCACGTCGAGCGCGGTGCGCACGCGGCTGATTTCGTCGACCTTCACCGCGGCGCTGCCGCCATCGGTGAAGCGTACGTGGATGGCCAGCGGCCGGGGCACGATGCGGATCGACGCGATGTTCACCACCGGCCGCGCGGCCGCTTCGACCGGGCCGAGCAGGAAGGACGAGCCGTAGACGCCGTCGCCGAAGCGCGGCTCGGGCAGCGGCTTGATGCGCCAGTAGCCGTCGGACGGATAGAGCACGATGGCCTCGAGCGCCTTGCCGTTTTCCTTCCTGAACACCTGCAGCAGGTGGAAGCCGCGGTCCTTGCGCTTGCCCACCTGCACCGGCACGCGCTGCGGGCGCCAGAAGCTCGGCAGCGTCATGCCGACGACGCGCCACTGGGCGTTGTCCATCAGCACCACGGTGCGCTTGCGGAAGCGGTAGGCCGGGTCGGTGGGATGAGCGCCGCCGTCGAAGTTGCAGCCCGAGAAGTCGGGGGCGGTGACGTCGTTGCCGATCTTGTCGAGGTAGTCGGGCTGCAGCGCCTCGATGCGCATGCGGCGGATGCCTTCGCCGCGCAGGGTGAGCGAGACGTTGTCTTCCTCGGCGCAGGCGGTGGTGGTGGTGCCGTTCTCGACGGTGGCGGCGACGGGGGCTGCATGGGCCGGGCCGGTGGCGGCCAGCAGCAGGGCGGCCAGGGCGCCGGGAAGAAGCGCGATGCGCGCGGCGGTCGAAAGGGGCATCGGGTCTCCGGTAAGAGGAAGGAGGGCGAGTGCGTTACTCGCGGCGCGCGATGAGATCGCTGAACAGCTTATGTTCGCATTCCGGGTCGGAGCATTTCTCGCAAGGCCATGACCACGAGGCGGGCTTCGCGTCGGACCGGACGCGCGTGCGCGGCCGGCCCTCGTTGCCCGCGATGGAGACGATGGCGTTCCAGGCGTTCGCGAGCCGCTCGCCGCCTGTGCCGTGCACGACCGCGTACGAGAGCTTCGCGCGCGCGAGCGCAGCGCGCACCAGCGTGTCGGTCGGCTGCTGCGCATGCGGGCCGTCGCGCATGTCGTCGGCGACCCAGGGCAGGTCGAGCGCGGTGAGCAGCGTGATCGCATAGCGCCGCTGGGCCGCCAGCGCGCTGTCGTAGAGCGTGGTGTCGGCGAAGAGCTGTTCGCTGTAGACGGCGGTCATGAGCGCCGTGGTGTCGGCCACCACCACGCCGGTGGCTGCGGCCATCGCAATGCGTCGGGTCTGCTCGTCGGCGATGGCCTGCTGCTCGTCGGGGCGCGGCGTGCGGCCTTCGCGCTCGCACCATTCGCGCAGGTATTCGCTCACCAGCGTGACGGGCACGCCGCGGTCGTGCAGGCGCTGCGCGATGGCGCGGGCCAGTTCGGTCTTGCCGGTGCTCTCGGCGCCCACGAGGGCGATGACGCAGCCGGTCGGCAGCACGGGAGTCATGCGCGCGCAGCCCCGGCAGAGGGCATGCGCTGGCGCCAGGCAAGGTAGCCGGCCACGCTGAGCACGGCGAACACCGCGTACAGCCCCACGGTGAGCCACAGGCCCTTGTGGATGAAGAGGCCCACGCTCACGACGTTCACCGCCAGCCAGATCAGCCAGTTCTCGATGAACTTGCGCCCGAGCAGGAATTGCCCCACCAGGCTCAGGCCGGTGGCGAAGCCGTCCCACCAGGGCACGTCGGTGTCGGTGAAGCGACGCAGGAAGAGGGCGACTGCCGGCCATGCGAGCGCGCAGGCCAGCAGCGTGAGCGCGATGCCGCGCGACGAAAGCCGGCTGACGCGCAGCGCGCTGCCGTCGGCCCGGTGGCCGCGCAGCCACTGCGCCCAGCCCCAGAAGGCGACGAGCGCGAAGAAGACTTGCAGCGAGGCGTCGCCGTAGATGCGAGCCTTGGCGAACACCGCCACGTAGAGCAGCGAGCTGACGATGGCCAGCGGCCATCCCCAGTGGATCTCGCGCATGTTGCAGCCGACCATGGCGAGCGCCAGCGTCGACGCGACGAGCTCGAGCCAGCTCACGGGAGAGCCCCACAGCATGAACGCGGGGGCCGAGAGTAGCTCGGTCATCGGCTCGGCGGACGAAGAAAGAAAAGGGGAGGGAGGGGCGAGGGAAGGCCGAGGTCAGTGCGCGATCTGCACGAACACTTCGTTCGGCTTGACCATGCCGAGCTCGGCGCGCGCCCGTTCCTCGACCATCTCGAGGCCGTCCTTGAGGTCGTTGACCTCGGAGCTCAGGCGCTCGTTGTTCAGCGCGGCCTTGGCGTTGGCTTCCTTCTGGTCGGCCAGCTTGGTCCGCAACTGGGCCACGTCGCGCACGCTGCCGCGCCCGTTCCACAGCTGCCACTGCAGGATGGCCAACAGGAGCAGCAGGACGATCGGAGGAACGAGGCGGGCGCGCATGCCGCGTGGCGTCCGGGCGTTACTTCAGGTTGTAGAACGCGCCGCGGCCGGGGTAGACGGCGATGTCGCCCAGGTCTTCCTCGATGCGCAGCAGCTGGTTGTACTTGGCGATGCGGTCCGAACGCGAGAGCGAGCCGGTCTTGATCTGGCCGGCGTTGGTGCCCACGGCGATGTCGGCGATGGTGCTGTCTTCCGTCTCGCCCGAGCGGTGCGAGATGACTGCCGTGTAGCCAGCACGCTTGGCCATCTCGATGGCGGCGAAGGTCTCGGTCAGCGTGCCGATCTGGTTGATCTTGATCAGGATCGAGTTGGCGATGCCCTTGTCGATGCCTTCCTGCAGGATCTTGGTGTTGGTGACGAACAGGTCGTCGCCCACCAGCTGCACGCGCTTGCCCAGGCGTTCGGTCAGGTGCTTCCAGCCGTCCCAGTCGCCTTCGTGCATGCCGTCCTCGATGCTGATGATCGGGTACTTGTCGACCCAGGTCGCCAGCATGTCGGTCCAGCTCTCGGACGTGAGCGAGAGGTTTTCGCCCGACAGCACGTACTTGCCGTCCTTGTAGAACTCGCTGGCCGCGCAATCGAGGCCCAGGGCGATCTGCTCGCCGGCGGTGTAGCCTGCCTTGTCGATGGCTTCCAGGATCAGCTGGATGGCCGCTTCATGGCTCTCGACGCTGGGAGCGAAGCCGCCTTCGTCGCCCACTGCCGTGCTGATGCCGCGGTCGCCCAGGATCTTCTTCAGTGCATGGAACACTTCGGCGCCGTAGCGCACTGCCTCGCGGAAGCTCTTGGCGCCCACGGGGATGATCATGAATTCCTGCAGGTCGAGGCTGTTGTTGGCGTGTGCGCCGCCGTTGATGACGTTCATCATCGGCACCGGCAGCTGCATGCCGCCCATGCCGCCGAAGTAGCGGTACAGCGGCAGGCCCGACTCCTCGGCCGCGGCGCGGGCCACGGCCATCGAGACTGCGAGGGTGGCGTTGGCACCCAGGCGGCCCTTGTTGTCGGTGCCGTCGAGGTCGATCATCGTGCGATCGAGGAAGGCCTGTTCGCTGGCGTCGAGGCCCAGCACGGCTTCCGAGATCTCGGTGTTGATGTTCTCCACGGCCTTGAGCACGCCCTTGCCGAGGTAGCGGCTCTTGTCGCCGTCGCGCAGCTCGATCGCTTCGCGCGAGCCGGTCGATGCGCCCGAGGGCACGGCCGCGCGGCCCATGGTGCCCGATTCGAGCAGCACGTCGCACTCGACGGTGGGATTGCCTCGGCTGTCGAGAATTTCGCGGCCGACGATGTCAACGATTGCACTCATCTTCTGTCTTTCTCTTTCTGGTCTCTTTGGGCGGATGAATAGATGGGGGAACGGGGCAGAGGGGGCGGAAGGATCAGAGGCCTTCGACGGCGATCATGTTCATGATCGCTGCGCCGGCACGCGCCTCGCGCGCCTTCAGGTACTCGGGCGTCTCGTAGAAGGCCTTGGCCTTCTCGAAGCTGGGGAACTTGAGGATCACGACGCGCGTGGGCTTCCAGTCGCCTTCCAGCGGCTGGATCTGGCCACCGCGCACGCACACCTCGGCGCCGTGCGCCTGCATGGCGACGGTCGACCACTTGCGGTATTCCTCGTACTGCGTCGGGTTGGTCACCTCGACGTGGGCGATGACGTATCCGCTGCTCATGCCACAGCCTTCAGTGCCTTGTTTGTGCTGCCCGCGCCCTTTTCCTTGTGCTCGAGCGCCGCCTTGATGAAGGCGTTGAACAGCGGATGGCCGCCCCACGGGGTCGACTTGAACTCGGGATGGAACTGCACGCCCATGAACCACGGGTGCACGTCCTGCGGCAGCTCGACGATCTCGGTCAGGTGCTCGCGCTGCGTGAGCGCGGAGATCACGAGGCCGGCGTTGCGCAGCTCGTCGAGGTAGTTGACGTTGGCTTCGTAGCGGTGGCGGTGGCGCTCGGTGACCACGTCGCCGTAGATGCTGTGTGCCAGCGTGCCGGGCGACACGTCGGAGCTCTGCGCGCCCAGGCGCATGGTGCCGCCGAGGTCGGACTTCTCGTCGCGCGTCTTCACCGTGCCGTCGCGGTCCTTCCACTCGGTGATCAGCGCGATCACGGGGGTGGGCGTCTCGGGGTCGAACTCGGTGCTGTTGGCGTTCTTCAGGCCGGCCACGTGGCGGGCGTACTCGATGGTGGCGACCTGCATGCCCAGGCAGATGCCGAGGTAGGGCACCTTGCCTTCGCGGGCGAAGCGGGCAGCCGAGATCTTGCCTTCCACGCCGCGCTGGCCGAAGCCGCCGGGCACCAGGATGGCGTCGTACTTGGCCAGGCGGGACACGTCCTGCGGCGAGATGGTCTCGGAGTCGATGTAGTCGATCTTCACGCGGGCATGGTTCTTCATGCCGGCATGGCGCAGCGCCTCGTTCAGCGACTTGTAGCTGTCCGACAGGTCGACGTACTTGCCGACCATGGCGATCGAGACTTCCTTCTGCGGATGCTCGACCTCGTACACCAGCTCGTCCCAGCGCTGCAGCTTGGCGGGCGGGGTGTTGATGCGCAGCTTGTCGCAGATCAGGCCGTCCAGGCCCTGCTCGTGCAGCATGCGGGGCACCTTGTAGATGGTGTCCACGTCCCACATCGAGATCACGCCCCATTCGGGCACGTTCGAGAACAGCGAGATCTTGGCGCGCTCGTCGTCGGGAATCGGGCGGTCGGCGCGGCACAGCAGGGCGTCGGCCTGGATGCCGATTTCGCGCAGCTTCTGCGCGGTGTGCTGGGTGGGCTTGGTCTTGAGTTCGCCGGCGGCGGCGATCCAGGGTACGTAGCTCAGGTGCACGAAGGCCGAGTTGTTCGGGCCCATGCGCAGGCTCATCTGGCGCACGGCCTCCAGGAAGGGCAGCGACTCGATGTCGCCCACGGTGCCGCCGATCTCGACGATGGCCACGTCCACCTCGTGCGCCGTGCCGATGCCGGCGCCGCGCTTGATGTATTCCTGGATCTCGTTGGTGATGTGCGGGATCACCTGCACCGTCTTGCCGAGGTAGTCGCCGCGGCGTTCCTTCTCGAGCACGGTCTTGTAGATCTGGCCGGTCGTGAAGTTGTTGGCCTTGCGCATCCGCGTGTTGATGAAGCGCTCGTAGTGGCCGAGGTCGAGGTCGGTCTCGGCGCCGTCATCGGTGACGAACACTTCCCCATGCTGGAAGGGCGACATCGTGCCGGGGTCGACATTGATGTACGGATCGAGCTTGATGAGGGTGACTTGGAGGCCGCGCGATTCGAGGATCGCGGCGAGCGAGGCGGAGGCGATTCCCTTGCCAAGGGAAGAAACGACACCACCGGTGACGAAGACAAATTTGGTCATGCCAGTTCCGGACGCTGTGAATCCGGGCAGTGGGAAATTGCGATTATAGGTGTGCCCTTCGCGACACCTTTCGCCAAGGGCTTGTTGCCCCGGGGGACGATGGCATGTGAGCAACAATACGCCCCATGCAAGATCTCGCCGGCAAACACATCGTCCTGGGCCTCACCGGAGGCATCGCCTGCTACAAGTCGGCCGAGCTGTGCCGGCTTTTCGTCAAGGCGGGAGCGACCGTCCAGGTGGTCATGACCGAGGCCGCCGAGCAGTTCATCACGCCCGTGACCATGCAGGCGCTCTCGGGGCGTACCGTCTACACCTCGCAGTGGGACACCCGCGAGCCCAACAACATGCCGCACATCAACCTGAGCCGCGAGGCCGACGCGATCGTGCTGGCGCCCTGCAGCGCCGACTTCATCGCCCGGCTGGTGCAGGGCCGCTCCGACGACCTGCTGAGCCTGATGTGCCTGGCCCGCCCCATGGACCGCATCCCGCTGCTGATCGCGCCGGCCATGAACCGCGAGATGTGGGTCCATCCGGCCACGCAGCGCAACCTGATGCAGGTGGCGGCCGACGGCGCGACCGTGCTGGGCGTGGGCAACGGCTGGCAGGCCTGCGGCGAAACCGGCGATGGCCGCATGCTGGAGCCGGCGCAGCTGCTGGAGGACATCACGGCCTTCTTCGCCCCCAAGCTGCTGGCGGGGCAGAAGGTGCTGGTCACGGCCGGCCCGACCTTCGAGGCGCTGGACCCGATCCGGGGCATCACCAACCATTCGTCCGGCAAGATGGGCTTCGCCATTGCCCGGGCGGCCCGCGAGGCGGGCGCCGAGGTCACGCTGGTGGCCGGTCCGGTGCACCTGCCCACGCCGCGCGGCGTGACGCGCGTCGACGTGCTCTCGGCACAGGACATGCTCGAAGCCACGACCCGTGCTGCGCAGAGTGCTAGCATTTTTGTAGCTACGGCTGCTGTAGCCGACTGGCGCCCGGCCGCCCAGAGCGACCAGAAGATCAAGAAGGACGGCAGCGGCAAGACGCCGGTGCTCGATTTCGTCGAGAACGCGGACATCCTCCTCACGGTGGCGAAGAGCGAGCGGGCGCAGTCGAAGAAGCTCTTCTGCGTGGGCTTCGCCGCCGAGAGCGAGAACCTCGCCGAACATGCCAAGGCCAAGCGCGAGCGCAAGGGCATCCCGCTGCTGGTGGGCAACATCGGCCCGCTGACCTTCGGACAGGACGACAACGCGATGCTGCTGGTGGACGCCAAGGGCGTGCGCGAGCTTCCCCGCGCGCCCAAGCTCACGCTGGCGCGCGAACTCATGGCCGAGATCGCGGCCCGGCTTCCCGACTGGAGGGTCTGATGAATCCCCAATGGAACACGCCGCCGAACGGCGATTTCGCGCGCTATGTGGAGCGGCTGGCCGCGCAGGCGGCGCTGCCGAAGCGAGCTGCTTCGCCCGGTGAGCACGGCCTCGACGTCGGCATGACGCAGACCTCCGGCCCGCAGCAGGGGCAGGGGCCCGTCACGGCCGCGATGCAGCGTGCCGAGCTGCCGAACGGCGAGGTGCCGAAGAAGCAGCCGGGCTCATTCGATCCGGCGCTGCTCAAGGTGCTGGGCGCCGTCGGCGCGGTGGTGTTCCTCGTGTTGTGGGCCGCGGGCGTGCCGTTCGGCGTGCTGGTGCTGCTCGCGGCGCTGGCCATGTGGTTCGGCAGGAAATTGAAGGGCGTGAAGCTCACCCCGGGCGTCGCCAAGTGGCAGCAGGTGCTCGAAGAGGCAGCCCGAAAGCAAAGAGAACAGCAACAGAAGCAAGGCAACAACTAAGTGAAAGTCGACGTCCGCATCCTCGATCCGCGCATGGTGGATCAACTCCCCGCATATGCCACCCCCGGAAGCGCCGGCCTCGACCTGAGAGCCTGCCTCGACGCTCCCATCACGCTGGAGCCCAACGGCTGGCAGCTGGTGGGCACCGGCATCGCAATCCACCTGGCCGACCCTGCCTATGCGGCGCTGATCCTTCCTCGCTCGGGGCTGGGCCACAAGCACGGCATCGTGCTGGGCAACCTCGTCGGCCTGATCGACAGCGACTACCAGGGCGAGCTGAAGATCAGCGCCTGGAACCGTAGCGACACGCCCTTCGTGCTGAACCCGATGGAGCGGCTGGCGCAACTGGTGATCGTGCCCGTGGTGCAGGCGCAGTTTCGAGTGGTCACGGAATTTGCACCTACGCAACGTGGCGAGGGCGGATACGGCTCCACCGGCAAACATTGAGCGGATCTTGAAGGCCGGGAAGGGCCGGAAGGGGATCTGCAGGGTTTCCGGGCGGTAAAGAACGGAACCGGCACGGGCCGCGCGGCCTCGAAGGTTTCAGTGTGTGAACGGCGTCATCGCGGCGGATGCTGCGGCGTTAGTCAGGCACACGCAGGGTGCATGCATTCATCATCCGTGCATCGTTCTTTCCGAGGAGCCTCCCAACATGAAGATCTCAACGCGCTTTGTTTCCGTCACCGCTTCCGTGCTGGCCCTGGCCACGCTCACGGCGTGCGTGGCCCCGGCGCCGGTCTACCAGACCTCGCGCTACCCCTACCAGGCGCCCCCGCAGGCCATCCAGTACCGTGAAGCCTCCTACGTCGAGTACGGCCACGTGGCCAACATCGAGGTGCTGCGCAGCGAAACCGCCGGCACCGGCACCACGGGCGGCGGTGCCGTCGCCGGTGGCGTGATCGGCGGCGTGGTGGGCAACCAGTTCGGCCGCGGCAACGGCCGTGCCGCGGCAACCGCTCTGGGCATCGTCGGTGGCGCCCTGCTGGGCAACACCATCGAGGCGCAGCAGAACGGCCCGCGCGCCTACGAAATCTATCGGGTGTCGGTGCAGACCGACCGAGGCGGCTACCGCGCCTTCGACGTGCAGAGCCCCGGCGACCTGCGCATCGGCGACCGCGTTCGCATCGACAACGGTCAGATTTCGCGCATGTAAGCGAATCCGATTCATCGGGGCACACACAAAAAAGCCGGGCACTGCCCGGCTTTTTTCATGGGTGCTGCGCGGCGGTCAGTGCAGCGTCTGGTTGCCCGGCGCCATCGGCGCGACCTTGAAGAAGCCCGTGCCCGCTGTGCCGCGGCCCACTTCTTCCTCCGTGGCCTCGCGCACCGAGCGCACCGTGATGTCGAGCCGGATCGCGATGCCGGCCAGTGGATGGTTGCCGTCGAGCACCAGGTGCTCGGGGTAGATCTCGGCCACGGTGTAGATCGTGTCCTTGGGAATGTCGCCGCTCACGCCCTTGGGCAGGGCGGAGCCGTCGAAGGTCATGCCTTCTTCGGTGCCTTCGGGGAAGAGGGAGCGCGGCTCCAGGAAGAGCAGCTGGTCGTTGAAGTCGCCGAAGCCCTGCTCGGGCTCGATCTGCAGTTGCACCCGGGCGCCGGGTTCATGGCCCTGCAGGGCCGCTTCGATCACGTCGAAGAGATCGTCGCCGCCGATCAGGAATTCGACCGGCTCGTCGAGCACGTCCAGCACGTCGCCGAGCGTGTCTTTCATCGTCCAGGTCAGGCCGACCACGCATTGTTCAGAGATTTCCATTGCAGAATTCTCCCATGGAGATTAACGAACCGCTGCCCTTGCTGGGCGGCTTGAGCGCCGCGCAGTTCATGCGGCGGCATTGGCAGAAGAAACCCTTGCTCGTGCGGCAGGCGATACCCGCGATGGTGCCACCGATCGAGCGTTCCGAGTTGTTCGCGCTTGCCGAACGCGAAGATGTCGAATCGCGCCTGATACGCCACGGCAAGGCCGGCTGGTCGCTCAAGCACGGGCCGCTGGCCCGGCGCGCCCTGCCGCCGCTGAAGCAGCCGGCCTGGACGCTGCTGGTGCAGGGCGTCGACCTGCATCACGAGGGCGTGCACCAGCTGCTGCGGCAGTTCCGCTTCCTGCCCGACGCCCGGCTCGACGACCTGATGATCAGCTACGCGAGCGACACCGGCGGCGTCGGCGCGCATTTCGACAGCTACGACGTGTTCCTGCTGCAGGCGCAGGGGCGACGCCGCTGGTCCATCGGCAAGCAGAGCGATCTGCGCCTGCAGCCTGGGCTGCCGCTCAAGATCCTCGAGAACTTCGAGCCTGAGCAGACCTTCGTACTCGAGCCCGGCGACATGCTCTACCTGCCGCCGCGCTATGCACACGACGGCGTGGCCGTGGGCGACGACTGCATGACCTGCTCCATCGGCCTGCGTTCGTCGGCTGTGGGCGAGCTTGGTGCCGACCTGCTCGCGCGCATGGCGCAGGCCTATGCGGAAGACCTGGAAGACGCCGGCCCGGCCGAGCTGGCGCGCTACCGCGATCCGACGCAGCCCGCGGTCGATGCACCGGCCGCGATGCCCGCCGCGCTGCAGGGCTTCGCGCGCAAGGCCATCGAGGCCGCGCTGCGCGACCCCGACGCTATCGACCGCGCTCTAGGCGAGTCGCTCACCGAGCCCAAGGCCAACGTGTGGTTCGGCGAAGGCGGCGAGGCGCCCGACGCCATGCAGCAGGTGAAGCTCGATCGCCGCACGCGCATGCTCTACGACGCGCGGCACGTCTACATCAACGGCGAGAGCTTTCGCGCGGGCGGCGCCGATGCGACGCTGATGCGCAAGCTGGCCGACCGCCGCGAACTCGGCCCGCGCGAACTCGCGCGGGCCAGCGAAGGTGCCCTCGCGTTACTGGGCGAATGGTGCGAGGCAGGGTGGCTTCATGCCGGATGAGGCCCCTGCTCCTTCGCTGCCAGAAGGGCGCTTCGACGGCCGCGAAGCCTTCGACGTGCTCCTGCGCAATGCGCTGTCAGCCGCGGCGCGCGAGGGCTGGAAGGAGATCGTCTTCAGCGACATCGATTTCGCCGAGTGGCCCCTCGGCGAGCGCGCGACCATCGAGGCGCTGCAGGCCTGGTCGGCAAGTGGTCGCCGCCTGATGCTGCTCGCGCAGCGCTTCGACATTCTCGAACGTGGCCATGCGCGCTTCGTGTCGTGGCGTCGCATGTGGGACCACATCACCGAATGCCGCGCCACCGGCAAGGCCGCAGGCTCGGAAGTACCGAGCGCCATCTGGACGCCCACGTGGTTCGTGCACCGCATCGACCCCGAACGCAGCAGGGGCGTGAGCGGCACCGATTCGCGCGCGCGCCGCGAGCTGCGCGAGGCCATCGACGAATGCTGGCGCCTCGGGCGCCCCGCGTTTCCGGCATCGACGCTCGGCTTGTAAGCCAATGCCGCGAATGCGGCCGCGAGACATATTCGGGCGGATATGCAGGTCTAGAATTTTTTCGTTCCAGACCTTCATTGCCAAAGGAGATTCCATGAAGAAGTCATCATCCGTCCTGATCGCCTCGCTGATTGCCGCTGCCGCGCTCGTCGCCTGCGGGAAGAAGGAGGATGCAGCGCCGGCTGTCGTGACGCCGCCTCCTGCGCCCGTGACCGAACCAGCGCCTGCCCCCGCAGCTCCGGCGCCTGCGCCATCGGCCGATCCGGGCACATCGTCTTCGTCCTCGACCACGCCGTCCCCGGGCGCGCAGTCCGCGCTCGACGCCGCGAATGCCGCCACCGAGGCCGCGAAGAAGAATGAAGCGCCGAAGCAGTAATCAGCGCTGCATCAGACATGCAAAAAGCCGCCATGAGGCGGCTTTTTTTCTTAGGAGAGCGTGAGCGTCCTATAAGGGGCTGGGTGCTCAGACGTCGAGCCAGGGCGAGCCTCCCGCCGCCGTGGCGGTCAGCATCTCCGACTCGTTGCCGCCCAGCGCTTCGGCCATGAGGCGCCGCACGATCTCGGGCCGGTTGTTCTGCTCGCTCAGGTGTGCCGCAACGACGTGCCGCAGGCCGTCGTGAAGAAGCGCGCGTGCGATCTCCGCTGCGGCGGTGTTCGACAGGTGCCCGTAGTTGCCGCCCACGCGGTGCTTGAGAAAGGGCGGGTAGCTCGAGTTGGCCAGCAACTCGCTGTCGTGGTTGAACTCCAGCAGCAGCGAATGCACACCGCTCAGCCGGGCCAGCACATGAGCAGTGGCGTGACCCAGGTCGGTCAGCACGCCCAGGGTGCGGTTGCCGTCGGTACAGCGCAATTGCAGCGGTTCGCGCGCATCGTGCGGAACGGTGAAGGGCTGCACGCAGATGTCGCCGACCGTGAACTCGGCATCGTCGCGCGCCAGGTTCAGCAAGCCCTCGAAGTCGCGCCCGCCGGTGGCGAGCCACGTGCCTTCGCTCATCCAGACGGGAATGCGGTTGCGCCGCGACAGCGAATGGGCGCAGCCGATGTGGTCGCCGTGCTCGTGGGTCACGAAGACCGCATCGATGTCGCTGGCTGCAAGGCCCGCCTGGGCCAGGCGCAGGTCGAGCTGCTTGAGGCCGAAGCCGCAGTCGACGAGGAGGCGGGAGGTGCGGCCGCCGCTGGTCGTCTCGACCAGCGCGGCGTTGCCCGTGCTGCCGCTGCCGAGGCTTCGGAAGCGGAGCATGCGGGTTATCTCAGGTCGTCGGCGATGACCTTGACGATGCGCTCGGCATTGGCCGAGGTTTCGGGCGCGCCGGCTTCGTTGAGCACCGACACCGTGGTGGCTTCGCCCTGGCCCTTGACCGAGATGCGGAACTTCGCAGGCGCCTCGGTCTTGCTCGAGCCACCGAACAGCTTGCCGAAGAAGCCGGGTTCCTTCTTGTCGGGGTTCGGCGGCACGTAGCGCACGTAGTAGAGGCCGGCGCTGCGGTCGCGGTCTTCCACGGTGAAGCCGGTGCGGTCGAGCGCGAGGCCGACGCGGCGCCATGCGCGGTCGAAGCCTTCGCTGATCTGCACGACCGGCTGGTTGCCGACCTTGGAGATGGTCGCGGTCTTGGGCGTCGCGGTGGTCGCGGCCAGGATCTTCGACTGCTCCTGCGACACGCCGAGCTTGACCATCAGGCGACGGAGGAATTCGGTCTCGAGCTCAGGATCGCTCGGGCGGGGCTGCCACACGGTCTGGTCCTGGCGGGAGTTGTTGTAGACCTCCTGCATGCCGCGGTGGCTGATGAAGATCTCGGTGCCGGTACCGGTGGTGCTGCGCTCCAGGCGGGTGCGGAAGCGGTCGAGTTCGCCGGTCGAGTAGACCGAGTCGACCAGCTTGCCCAGCGTGCCGCGGATGATGTCCTGCGGCAGCTTGGCGCGGTTCTCGGCCCAGTCGGTTTCCATGATGCCCAGGTTGCGCTGGTCGGTGGTCAGCAGGAAGCCGTTTTCCTGCCAGAAGTCCTTCACCGGATCCCAGAGCTGGTCGGGGGTGCGGTTGACGACGATCCAGCGCTGCGTGCCCGAGCGCTCCATGCGCACGTCGCCGATGTTGGCCACCGCGGTGGGGATGCCGGGGGCGTTGGCGATGCCTGCCCGGTAGGAGTTGGCGGTCACGGCGCCGCCGGGGATGGCGTAGCGGTTGTCGCGCGAAAGCTGGGAGAGATCTGGTGGGACTTCGAGCGTCGGGGCCTTGCCTGCGCTCTTGTAGTCGATCTTGTCGCTCTCGAGGACGGAGCAGGCGGCGAGGCTGGCAACGAGGGCCAGCAGTGCAAGTCGCGAAATGTTCTTCAACGTCGTCTTCCTTGTTGGAATGGTTCGGTCAATCTAGGGGCCGCAGTGCCCGCCGCCATCTCTGAGCGCGGTTCGGGCAAAAGGTTGCTTAACCTTGCTGCGGCCAGGGGAAAGGCGGGTCCGGGACGTGCTGGAGAGGAGTGCTCAGCCCTTCAGCAGGCCGGTGGCGCGCAGGGCGCCTTCGACCGCGGGGCGGCTCGCTTCGCCGAGTTCGGTGAGCGGCAGGCGCAGCGCGCCGCCGCACAGGCCGAGCCGTGCCATCGCCCACTTCAGCGGGATCGGATTGGGCTCGACGAACAGGTTGCGATGCAGCGGCATGAGCTCGAACTGGAGTTCCATGGCGCGCTTCACGTCGCCCGCCAGCGCGGCCACGCACAGCTCGTGCATCTTGCGCGGCGCGATGTTGGCCGTGACGCTGATGTTGCCCTGGCCGCCGCAGAGCATGAGCGCGACCGCGGTCGGGTCGTCGCCGGAATAGACGGCGAAGTTCTTCGGCACTTCGCGGATGAGCCACTGGGCCCGCTCGATGTTGCCGGTGGCTTCCTTGATGCCGATGATGCCGGGCACCTGCGCCAGGCGCAGCACGGTGTCGTGCGCCATATCGGCGACGGTGCGGCCGGGCACGTTGTAGAGCACGATGGGCAGGTCGCCCACGGCCTCGGCGATGGCCTTGAAGTGCTGGTACTGGCCTTCCTGCGTGGGCTTGTTGTAGTACGGCACGACCTGGAGCTGCGAGTCGGCGCCCACGCCCTTGGCGAACTTGGCGAGCTCGATGGCTTCCTTGGTGGAATTCGCGCCGCAGCCGGCCATCACGGGCACGCGGCCCTTGGCCTGCTCGACCGAGACACGGATGATTTCGCAGTGCTCCTCGACATCGACCGTCGGCGACTCGCCGGTGGTGCCGACCACGCCCAGGCAGTCGGTGCCTTCTTCGATGTGCCAGTCGATGAGTCGCCGCAGGGCGGGGTAGTCGACACTGCCGTCGTCGTGCATCGGCGTGACGAGCGCGACGATGCTGCCTGTCAGTTGCTCCAAGGGGAATCTCTTTGTCGGTGGACGAAAGCGCCGATTCTACTTACTCCGGCGCCCCGCCAGACAGCGGCCCCGGGCCCCTTAGTTTCCCTTAAGGAAGTGGCGCGCCGGCAGCCCGGAGTCGGCCACGGCCGGGCGGACGGCGGCGATGCGCTGCACGAATCGTTCCGGCTGCGCGATGAAGCCGTCTTCGTACGCCACCACGCGCATTCCGGCGCAGGCCGCCAGCAGCTCGCCCGGCTGCAGCAGGAAGTCGGGCCGCGAGGGCTTGCCGACGGTTTCGTTGCCCGCGGCGAAGGTTTCGTAGAGCAGCACACCGCCAGGTGCGACCGCGCCCACGATGTCGGCCATGCGCGGCCGCCACAGGTAGTTGGTGACGATCACGGCCCCGAAGGCTTGGCCGGAGAAGGGCCATGGGCCGGATTCGATGTCGGCCTCGACGACCTTGCCGAACGCGCCGGCAGCCTCGACGGCTTCAGGAGACCGGTCGACACCGGTGACCGCGTGTCCGCGCCCGGCGAACCACTTCATGTGCCGCCCGCCGCCGCAGGCCACGTCCAGCACGCCGGCTTCGGGGGCGAGCAGGTGCGACCAGCGAACGATCCATTCGGAAGGGGCAGCCAGGCCGTGCATCGGTGCTATTTCTTTCATAGCAGACAGTAACTCAGAAGCAGGACCAGATCTGGTCGACCAGGGTCACGAGGAAATCGGGATGCACGTACAGCGCGAACACGCCGCCCAGCACCGCCAGCGCGGCGGCCAGCCAGCCCGCGTGGACGACGTGATGGCGCATTCGAGGAGTCATGGCCCCGATTCTTGCGCAACCGGGCCGATCAGACGGTTGCGCCCGCCGGCCGCGGCGACGGGCGCGAGATCGCGCTTTCCTTCACCGGCAGGTTGACCACCGCCGCGAACACGCCCAAGGCGATCGCGATGTACCAGACGATGTCGTAGCTGCCCGTGGTGTCGTACAGGTAGCCGCCCAGCCACACGCCCAGGAACGAGCCGACCTGGTGGCTCAGGAACACGAAGCCGCTGAGCATCGACAGATGCGCCACGCCGAAGATGCCCGCCACGATCGCGTTGGTCGCAGGCACCGTGGAAAGCCACAGGAAGCCCATCGCGGCGGAGAAAAGATACACGCTCATCGGCGAGATGGGCGCCATCAGGAAGAGCGCGATCGACACCGCCCGCGCGAAGTAGATGGCCGCCAGGATCTTCCGCTTGGCCAGCTTCTGCCCCAGCAGCCCCACCGTGTAGGTGCCGAACACGTTGAAGAGCCCGATCAGCGCCAGCGCATAGCCGGCCACCTCGGCCGGCAGGCTGCGGTCGCGCAGGTAGGTCGGCATGTGGATGCCGATGAAGGCCAGCTGGAAGCCGCAGACGAAGTAGCCCGCCATCAGCAGGCCGAAGCTCGGGTACCGGAAAGCCTCGCCGACCGCCTGCATCACCGACTGCTCGCGATGCCCGGCCTGCGCCGCCGTCTTCGGCTCGCGCAGCCCGAAGGCCAGGGGAACGATCACCAGCGCCAGCACCGCCACCACGGCCAGCGCCGTCTGCCAGCCGAGGTGGCCGATCAGCCGGCCTTCGATGGGGGCCATCAGGAACTGGCCGAACGAGCCGGCTGCGGCCGCCACGCCCATGGCCCACGAGCGCCGCTCGGCCGGAATCTGCCGCCCGATCACGCCGTAGATCACCGCGTAGGTCGAGCCCGCCTGCGCCGCGCCGATCAGGATGCCCGCGCTTAGCGTGAAGAGCAGCGGCGTCGGCGAATGCGCCATGCCGAAGAGCCCCAGCGCATAGAGCAGCGAGCCACCGATCAGCACCCGGAACGCGCCGAACCTGTCGGCCAGCATGCCCGCGAACACGCCGAAGATGCCCCAGGAAAGATTCTGGATAGCCAGCGCGAAGGAAAAGGTCTGCCGGCTCCAGTCCTGCGCCTGAGTGATCGGCTGCAGCCAGAGGCCGAAGCCGTGGCGTATGCCCATCGACAGCGTGACGATCATCGCCCCGCAGAAAAGGACTTGCTTGACCGAGAGCGCGGGGGCGGAGGGGGATTGCATGACTTCGAATGTAACGATTCGCCTGCTCCGGCAGGTGGCGTGGCGGCCGGAGCCATTGATGATTTATCCGCGGCGTTTCGATGCGCACGCCGCATCAAAGCGCGGCCTGTATGAACATCCAGTTGTTTTGGCGGCGACTGACTACAATTCGCCCCCATGGCGACTCCCCCCAAGACTCCCCCCAGCTCATCGTCCGCATCCTCCGGCTACTCGGAAGGCTCCATCCGCGTGCTCAAGGGCCTCGAGCCCGTCAAGCAGCGCCCGGGCATGTACACCCGCACCGACAACCCGCTGCACATCATCCAGGAAGTGCTCGACAACGCCGCCGACGAGGCGCTGGCGGGCCACGGCAAGAAGATCAAGGTCACGCTGCACACCGATGGCTCGGTCAGCGTCGAGGACGACGGTCGGGGCATTCCCTTCGGCCTGCATCCCGAAGAGAAGGCCCCCGTGGTCGAGCTGGTCTACACCCGGCTGCATGCCGGCGGCAAGTTCGACAAGGGCTCCGGCGGCGCCTACAGCTTCTCGGGCGGCCTGCACGGCGTGGGCGTGTCGGTGACCAATGCGCTGTCGAAGCGCCTCGAAGTGGCCACGCACCGCGAGGGCTCGGTCGCCAGGCTGGCCTTCAGCGGCGGCGACGTGATCGAGCAGCTAGAAGTGCGCAAGCTGGAGGCCGGCGAGCGCAAGCAGGGCACCACTGTGCGCGCCTGGCCCGACGCCAAGTATTTCGAGACCGCCGCGCTGCCCATGGGCGAACTCACCCACTTGCTGCGCAGCAAGGCCGTGCTGATGCCCGGCGTGAGCGTCACGCTGGTCAACGAGAAGACCAAGGAAACGCAGCAGTGGCTCTACAAGGGCGGCCTGAGCGACTACCTGATGCAGACGCTCAACGGCGACCCGGTCATTCCGCTCTTCGAGGGCAGCGGCCATGCCGACAAGAACGCCGACAACTTCGCCGAGGGCGAGGGCGCCGACTGGGCCGTGGCCTTCACCGAGGAAGGCCAGCCGGTGCGCGAGAGCTACGTCAACCTGATTCCCACCAGCGCCGGCGGCACGCATGAGAGCGGCCTGCGCGACGGCCTGTTCACCGCGGTGAAGAGCTTCATCGAGCTGCACTCGCTGCTGCCCAAGGGCGTGAAGCTCCTGCCCGAGGACGTGTTCGCACGCGCCTCGTACGTGCTGAGCGCCAAGGTGCTCGACCCGCAGTTCCAGGGCCAGATCAAGGAGCGCCTGAATTCGCGCGACGCCGTGCGCCTCGTGTCGAGCTTCGTGCGCCCCGCGCTCGAGCTGTGGCTCAACCAGCACGTCGACTACGGCCGCAAGCTGGCCGAACTGGCCATCAAGGCCGCGCAGACGCGCCAGCGCGCCGGCCAGAAGGTCGAGAAGCGCAAGGGCTCCGGCGTGGCCGTGCTGCCCGGCAAGCTGACCGATTGCGAGAGCAAGGACACCAGCCACAACGAAGTCTTCCTGGTCGAGGGCGATTCCGCCGGCGGCAGCGCCAAGATGGGCCGCGACAAGGAGAGCCAGGCCATCCTGCCGCTGCGCGGCAAGGTGCTCAACACCTGGGAAGTCGAGCGCGACCGGCTCTTCGCCAACACCGAAATCCACGACATCTCGGTGGCCGTGGGCGTCGATCCGCACGGCCCCAACGACACGCCGGACATGAGCGGCCTGCGCTACGGCAAGATCTGCATCCTGAGCGATGCCGACGTGGACGGCTCCCACATCCAGGTGCTGCTGCTCACGCTTTTCTTCCGGCACTTTCCGAAACTCATCGAAGCCGGCCACGTGTATGTCGCGAAGCCGCCATTGTTCCGGGTCGACGCCCCCGCGCGCGGCAAGAAACCGGCCTCCAAGGTCTATGCTCTGGACGAAGGCGAACTGACCGCCACGCTGGACAAACTGCGCAAGGACGGCGTGCGCGAAGGCGCCTGGAGCATCAGCCGCTTCAAGGGCCTGGGCGAAATGAGCGCGGAACAATTGTGGGAAACCACGCTCAATCCGGACACCCGGCGCCTGATGCAGGTCCAATTGGGCCGGTTCGATTTCACGTCCACCCAGGGCGAAATCACCAAGCTGATGGGCAAGGGCGAAGCGGCGGCGCGGCGCGAGCTCATGGAGTTGCGCGCCGACGATGTCGATATCGACGTCTGATTTCTCCTTCTCCACTAACACGCATGTCGGTTCTCAAGCGTTTGTTGCCGTTGGTCGTCCTGCTGCTCTCCATGCAGCAGGGGCCGGCGCACGCCGCCGACATCTACGGCTACATCGACAGCAAGGGCAACGCGCACTTCGCCTCCGAGAAGATCGACGAGCGCTACCAGATCTTCTTCCGCGGCGGACAGAGCTTCGACACCGCCAAAGGCATCTCCCCGCTGGGCCGTGGCGCCGGCAGGCTCGACGGCAAGGTGCCGGCCGCCTCGCAGAGCCTGCTTGCCATGTTCGAGGCCTCGCCGAGCTACAAGACCGCCAAGTCGGCGCTGCGCGATGCGTCTAACAAGCACGACATCGACTACGAGCTGCTGCAGGCGCTGGTCGCCACCGAGTCGGGCTTCGACGCGCAGGCCGTCTCGCCCAAGGGGGCGATGGGCCTGATGCAGCTGATGCCTGCCACCGCGCAGCGCTACGGCGTGTCGGCGGACAAGCGCGCGACCATCGAGAAGAAGCTGTTCGACCCGCGCATCAACATCGCCGCCGGATCGCGCTACCTGCGCGACCTGATCGCGATGTTCCCGGGGCAGATCGAGCTCGCGCTGGCCGCCTACAACGCGGGCGAGGGCGCGGTGCAGCGCGCGGGCAACAAGATCCCGAACTACAAGGAAACGCAGAACTACGTGCAGACCGTGCTGCAGTTGTATGCGTACCTGAAGCCCTCCGTTGCTGCGGGTGGCGGCGTTGCGCGCGGCGGCGGCAAGGCGCCCGGGCGTATCCGCATGGAGCTGACGGTGCCGCAGGGCGGCGCGCTCGGCCGAGGCAACATGCCTTCAGACGCGCCGCGCAGCATGCCGACCATGCCCGACATACCCGAGCCATCGGCGGTGCCCACAGGCGCGGCCGATGCACCACCGGGCACGCCGTTGTCCTGATCGACCGGAGTAGGGAGGAGACCATGCACCGTCGAAGCTTCGTTCTCGCGACCGCCGCCGGCATGGTGGCGGGCACGGCGCGTGCGCAGCATCCGGCCACGCACGACACGCTGCCGGCCGTGCCCTCGTCGGCCGAGCCCTATGCGCGACTGCAGGGCGGCGTGCCGCACCACATGACGCCCGAGCAGGAGGCGCAGCGCTTCACCGAGAGTTCCGCGCCGCCCGGTCCGCAGGGCCGCTGGGAGCCGCGCGCGGCGCTGCCGATCCCGCGCAGCGAGATGGCCTGGGCCACCGCCGCGATGGGCCGCATGCACGTGGTCGGCGGGTACGGCGAAGGCAAGGTCAATCGCGACTACCACCACATCTACGACCCGAAGGCCGACCGCTGGCTCGACGGCGCGCCGCTGCCACGAGGCGCCAACCATGTCGCGGTAACGGCCGATGGCAGCCGCGTCTATGCGCTTGGCGGCTTCGTCGAGCAGAACCGCCGCTCGGACACCAACGCCTACGTCTACGACATCGCCGCCAACCGCTGGAGCGCCATCGCGCCGCTGCCGCGCCCGCGTGGCGCCGCCGCCGCCGTGATGCTCGACGGCGCGCTGCACCTGATCGGCGGTGCCTCGGAGCCCGCGGCGGAGCGCGCGAGCGTCGGCTGGCACGAGGTCTACGACCCCAAGGCCGACCGCTGGTCGGCACGCAAACCGCTGCCCGGTGCGCGCGACCACGTCGGCTGCGTGTCGCACGGCGGCCAGATCCACGTGATCGGCGGGCGCTTCAACACCTTCGAATACAACACCGACCTGCACCACGTCTACCTGCCCGCGCGCGACACCTGGGAGCTGCGCTCGCCGCTGCCCACCGCGCGTTCGGGCCATGGGCTCGTGGTGTATCGCGGACGCTTCTTCGCCATGGGCGGGGAGGGCGGCATCCTCGTCAACGGCGTGCCGCGCCAGGCGAAGGTGTTCGGCCAGATGGAAAGCTACAACCCCGTCGACGACACCTGGCAACGGCACGCCCCGATGACCACGCCGCGCCACGCCGTGGGCGCGGCCGTCATCGGCGACTGGATCTACGTCGCCGGCGGCGGCGCGGTGCTCGGCGGCGCCGTGCAGTCCGCCGTCCACGAAGCCTTTACCCTGGGCTGAGCGCGCAGCCTGCAGCCACAACAACAGTTTTTCTCACCAGCTCTTTCATGGATTCCCAACCTCCGCTCGATCTACTCGGTCCCACCGACGGCGACACCACCCTGACCCTCGCCGACTACGCCCAGACCGCCTACCTCGAATACGCGCTCAGCGTGGTCAAGGGCCGCGCGCTGCCCGATGTGTCCGACGGCCAGAAGCCGGTGCAGCGCCGCATCCTGTACTCGATGTCGCGCATGGGCCTGGGCTTCGGCGGCACCAACGGCACAGTGGGCGCCAAGCCCGTGAAGAGCGCGCGCGTGGTCGGCGACGTGCTCGGCCGCTTCCATCCGCACAGCGACCAGGCCGCCTATGACGCGCTGGTGCGCATGGCACAAGACTTCTCGCAGCGCTACCCGCTGGTCGACGGCCAGGGCAACTTCGGCAGCCGCGACGGCGACGGCGCCGCCGCCATGCGATACACCGAAGCGCGCCTGGCACGCATCACCAGCCTGCTGCTCGACGAGATCGACGAAGGCACGGTCGACTTCATTCCCAACTACGACGGCAGCACCGAAGAGCCGCGCCTGCTGCCCGCGCGGCTGCCGTTCACGCTGCTCAATGGCGCGAGCGGCATCGCGGTCGGCCTCGCCACCGAGATCCCGAGCCACAACCTGCGCGAGATCGCCGACGCGTGCGTGGCGCTGATCAAGTCGAACGGCAAGCTCAGCGAGGAAGAACTCTTCGCCATCGTGCCCGGCCCCGACTATCCGGGCGGCGCGCAGATCATCAGCAGCGCCGCCGACATCGCCGACGCCTATCGCACCGGCCGCGGCTCGCTCAAGGTGCGCGCGCGCTGGAAGATCGAAGAGCTGGCGCGCGGCCAGTGGCAGCTCGTGGTCAACGAACTGCCGCCGGGCGTGAGCTCGCAGCGCGTGCTGGAAGAAATCGAGGAAATCACCAACCCCAAGGTCAAGGCCGGCAAGAAGGCGCTGAGCGCGGAGCAGACGCAGCTCAAGGCCGCGATGCTGTCGGTGCTCGACGTGGTGCGCGACGAGTCCAGCAAGGACGCCGCCGTGCGCCTGGTGTTCGAGCCCAAGACCTCGCGCATCAGCCAGGAAGAGTTCATCACCACGCTGCTCGCGCAGACCTCGCTCGAGACTTCGTCGCCGATCAACCTCACGATGGTCGGCATCGACGGCAAGCCCACGCAGAAGTCGCTGCGCCAGATGCTCAACGAGTGGATTGCCTTCCGCGAGATCACCGTGGAGAAGCGCTCGCGCTTCCGCCTTGGCAAGGTGCAGGACCGCATCCACATCCTCGAGGGCCGGCAGCTGGTGCTGCTGAACATCGACGAGGTGATCGCGATCATCCGCGCTGCTGAAGATCCGAAGGCGGCGCTGATTGCGCGCTTCAACCTCAGCGAGGTGCAAGCCGAGGACATCCTCGAAATCAGGTTGCGCCAGCTTGCGCGGCTCGAAGCCATCAAGATCGAGCAACAGCTCAAGGAGCTGCGCGAGGAGCAGAAGAAGCTCGAAGACATCCTCGCCAGCCCCGCCGCGCTGCGCCGCCTGCTGGTGAAGGAAATCGAAGCCGACGCCAAGACCTTCGAAGACGCGCGCCGCACGCTGATCCAGGCCGAGAAGCGCGCCGTGGCCGAGGTGAAGGTGGTCGACGAGCCCGTCACCGTCATCGTGTCGCAGAAGGGCTGGGTTCGCGCGCAGAAGGGCTGGGCCAGCGAGAAGGCTGCCGGCAACGGAAACGGCGCGGCGCCCGAGTACAGCTTCAAGTCGGGCGACGCGCTCTACGAGGCCTTCGAATGCCGCAGCGTCGACACGCTGCTGGTCTTCGGCAGCGCCAAGGACAAGAGCGTGCGCGTCTACACCGTGCCCGTGGCCTCGCTGCCGGGCGGTCGCGGCGACGGCCAGCCCGTGACCACGCTCATCGACCTGGATGCCGGCACGCACGTCACGCACTTCTTCGCAGGGCCGGTGGGTGCCAGCCTGCTGCTGGCCAACACCGGCGGCTACGGCTTCATCGCCACGGTCGAGAACATGATGTCGCGCCAGCGCGGCGGCAAGGCCTTCGTCGACGTGGGCGAGGGCGAGCAGCTGTGCCGTCCGTCGCTCGTGGGCGGCGCGAGCGGCGCCGAGCCCATGCCCGCGGCCACGCACGTGGCCTGCGCCTCGACGGGCGGGCGCATCCTGACCTTCGACATCGCCGAGCTCAAGAGCCTGCCCAAGGGCGGCCGGGGCCTCACGCTGATCGACCTGGAAGCCAAGGACACCCTGGCCGGCGCCGCTGCCTACACGCGCAGCGTGAAGATCGAAGGCATCGGCCGCGGCGGCAAGGAGCGCGAGGAAACGCTGGAGATCCGCACGCTGAACAACGCGCGCGGCAGCCGCGCGCGCAAGGGCAAGGCGGCCGACCTGGGCTTCAAGCCGTCGAGCATCGTGCGGGTGCAATAGCCATGGGCGGCATCGACATCAGCGTCATCGGCGTCTTCATCGCCGTGGTTACCGGCATCGGCAGCTATGTGCTGGGCCGGCGCATGCGCGAGAAGCGGGCGGCGAAGAAGCGCGACAAGGACCGCATCGCCGCGCAGGCGAACGAGACGCGCCAGGTGCGGCGCGCCCGCGAGCGCAAGGAGCGCGGCGGGTAGTCCTCCGCCGGCTCAGGAAGGGAAGGGCCGATCAGCGCAGATCGGTCCACCAGCGCGTGTTGGTGCGCGCTGCGCCCACCGTCACCACCTCGCCGATCACCGGCGTGGCCAGCTCGATCTTCCTGGCTTCCGTGAGGGCCGCGATGCGGTCCAGCGGGTCGCGCCAGGCGTGGAAGGCCAAGTCGAAGGTGCTGTTGTGCACCGAGAAGAACACCTTGCCGCGCAGGTCCTCGAAGGCCTGCACGCTCTGTTCGGGCGTCATGTGCACGGCGGGCCACATGCTGTCGTAGGCGCCGTTCTCCATCAGTGCAATGTCGAAGCTGCCGAAGCGCTCGCCGATCTGACGAAAGCCCGGAAAGTAGCCCGAGTCGCCGCTGTAGAAGATGCGCTGGTCGCCGCTTTGCACCACCCATGAGGCCCACAGCGTGCGGTCTCGGTCGCCCAGCGTGCGGCCCGAGAAGTGCTGCGCGGGCGTGGCGGTGAGCTTCACGCCGTCGTGCTCGCCCGACTGCCACCAGTCGAGCTCGGTCACGCGCTCGACCGGCACGCCCATCGCCACCAGCCGGGAACGCACGCCCAGCGGCACGAAGTAGCGCTTCACGTCCTTCGAGAGGTATTCGATGGTCGCCACGTCGAGGTGGTCGTAGTGGTCGTGCGAGAGGATCACGCCCTCGATCGACGGCAGATCCTCGAGCGCGATCGGCGTCTTGTGAAAGCGCTTCGGCCCCGCCCACTGCACGGGCGACGCGCGGTCGCTGAACACCGGGTCGATCAGCCAGTACTTGTCGCGCAGCTTCAGCAGGTGCGACGAATGGCCCAGGCGCACCACGTGGTTGGTCTTAGTGTCGAGCGCGTCGAGCGCGGCCTTGTCCAGCGGCTTCACGGGAATGGGGTCGACCGGCACGGTGTCGACCTTGCTGCCGACGATGAAGCGCGACCAGATGCGCCATGCGCTGGCCTGCGCGGGCAGGTCGGGGTTGGCCATGTTGTGGAAGCCGCCGTCCTTGAACTGGGGCGAGTTCTCGTAGCGCGTCTCGCCGCCCCCGGCGGCGCTGCAGCCCGCGACGAAGGCACAGCCGGCCGCGGCGAGCGCGGTGCCGCGGCGCAGGAGTTGAGGCAGGTAGGAGCCTTGCGAGCCCGGGTCTTCAGCCATGGGAGAGCCTTCTGGATTGTGTTTGTCGGATGGCCGGAGACTATCGAAGGCGCGTGTTTCAATGGTTTCAGCGATAGAAACATTCGGGCAGGAGGGGCATTCCGGTGCTATGCCATGCGCCGTATGGCGGGCGCCGCCGAGGCCCGGCACACTGCCGGACTTCATCGGTTTCACCTGTTCTGAGGAGGCACCAGATCCATGAGCACCAACCGCTATCCCATCATCTACGTGCGCGGCTACGCCATGACCGAGTCGGAGCGCGACGAGACCGCGGCCGATCCGTTCTGCGGCTTCAACATCGGCTCCACGGTTTACCGGGCCACCGTGAAGAAGGAAGCGCCGGCGCAGAAGTTCGTCTTCGAATCGCCGATGGTGCGGCTGCTGGCCGACTTCCAGTACCAGAGCGTCTACCAGAACGGCCTGGACATCCTCGACCCCGACTGGAAGCCCTCTCCCGACGCGAACGGCAACGACGTCGACGGCATTCCCTCGGCCTCGGTCATCATCTACCGCTACTACGACTCGGGCTCCGAGCTGCTGGGCGACGGCAAGGCCAAGGACGTCAAGGTGTACGCGCAGGGCCTGAGCCAGCTGATCCTTCGCGTGCGCGACCTCGTGGTGCAGCGCGAAGGGCCCTCGGGCTTCACGGCCGACGACTTCCGCTGCTACCTCGTCGCGCATTCCATGGGCGGGCTGGTGGTGCGGGCCTTCCTGCAGAACCCGGCGCTCGGCAACGCGAAGGCCCGCGCCTGCGTCGACAAGGTGTTCACCTACGCCACGCCGCACAACGGCATCGACATGGGCGGCATCAACGTGCCGGCCTGGCTCACGGTGAACGAGATGAACACCTTCAACCGCGACAAGATGTCCGAGTTCCTGGCAACGCCTGCGGTCAACGGCCGCATGGACTACCTGCCGGCCGCCGCCTTTCCGCCGGAGCGCTTCTTCTGCATGGTCGGCACCAACCGCGGCGACTACGAAACCGCCAAGGGCCTTTCGCGCATGTTCGCGGGCCACGGCAGCGACGGCCTCGTGCGCATCGAGAACGCCTCGCTCTGGGCCGTCGACGACGCTGGCAAGACGCAGCCGGTGGCCACCGCGTATACCTACCGCTCGCACTCGGGCTACTTCGGCATCGTGAATTCGGAGGAGGCCTACCAGAACCTCACGCGCTTCCTGTTCGGCGACGTGCGCGTGGACCTGTGGTTCGACGTCGACGGCGTCACCTTGCCGCCCGACCTGCCCAAGGACGCGGATGTCGATGCGCTCTACCAGGTCGAGCTGCTGGCCGCGCCGCGCGGCAAGCGCTGGTACCTGAGCCGCCGCATCGCCGAAGAAGACTCGCCCGCCTGCCGCACGCACAAGGAACTGACCGACCCGGCAACGGCCGCCCGCCGCTCGATCTATCTCTCGACCGTGTTCCTCGCCAACAGGGCGCGCGTGAAACAAGACCGCCCGACGCTGGCCTACGCCATGACGCTGGGCGTGCGCGTGCCCGACTACCAGGTCAACAACAAGTTCTGGCTCGACGGCCACTACGAAGGCAGCTCGCTCTTTCGCGACACGCTGATCATCGAGATCGCGCCGCCCCAGCCCGGCGACTCGGCCGAGAACTGGAACGTCAAGTACGGCTGGCAGACCGACACCGCCGGCCGTGCCTCGCTGCCCATGAGCCCGAAGCAGCTGGCGAGCGGCAAGCTGCAGTTCGTGGTGCCGTTGTCGAGCCTGGGCGCCGCGCCGGCCGCGCCCGGCATCAGCGGCAAGGTGCGGCTGGAAGTGAGCGCGTGGGAGTGAAATTCCAGAGAGTTCGATTCCTCTGAGTGCACCTGCGGGCAGGCTGGAAGTCAGGTTCGATCGGTGCCTGATCGGCCACAATCCCGCCCCATGCACTACCTCCTGTTCATCGGCGCGATCCTGTTCTTCGCGTTCATGACGCCGCTGAAGCTCACGGTGGCCGTCTGCGCGCTGCTGCTGGTCGTCACCGTGGTGGTCAAGGTGTCGGCGCAGGTCGTGTCGGGCAGCTCGCCGACGCTGGGCGAGTCGTTCAAGTCCGTCTTCTATGCGTCGCTTCTCGTGGCGCTGGCCCTGCTGGCCTTCGTGAGTTTCTCCAGCGGCACGGGCATCCATCATGTCGAGGGCTGGCCGGCGGTGGCCGTGCTCGTGGGGCTGTTCGTGGCCTACACGCTGGGGTTCCAGATCGGCATCGGCACTTCCTTCGGTGCCAGTGCGGTCGTCGCGCTGATCTCGACGCTGGTGGCGGGCGCCATACTCTGGTCGGTCAAGAACCTCGCCTCCTTCTGATTCCCTTCCGATCGTCTTCTGCTCGATGGATCACATGAAAACTGCCGTTCTCGTCATCGACGTCCAGCGTGGCCTTTGCGACGATCCGCCGCGCCCCCATGAGGCCGGCGAGGTGATGCAGCGCATCAACGCGCTCACCGGGCGTGCCCGCGCGGCCGGCGTGCCGGTGGCCTTCATCCAGCACGAGAACGCCGTCGACCTCGAGTTCGATTCCGAGCGCTGGCAGCTTGCGAGCGCGCTGAACACCGATTCGCGCGACGCGCGCATCCGCAAGACCACGCCCGATTCGTTCCTGCGCACGCCGCTGGAAGCGTGGCTCTCCGAGCACGGCGTGAAGCGCGTAGTGGTCTGCGGCTACTCCTCGGAGTTCTGCGTCGACACCACCGTGCGCCGCGCCGCTGCGCTGGGCTATCACGTAGTGCTCGCGGCCGACGCCCACACCTCGCACGACAAGCCGCACGCCACGGGTGCGCAGATTCGCGAGCATCACAACGCCACGCTCGCGGACATCACGAGCTTTGGCGTGCCGATCCGTGCGGTGGCCAGCGCGGAAGTCGCGTTCGGCGACTGATCCAGGTTCAGGGCATCCGGCCGGTGGCGAGGGCGCTGGCCCAGTCAGGCCTGCTGTTTGCCATCGCGAGCGCCGCCATGCTCGCATGGTCGTAGGGCACCGAAACCAGAGTCGAAACCCAGCCTGCGGCCAGCCGTTCGACGATGGCGTAGCGCGCATCGGGCGATCCCGTCTCGACGACGTGCGGATGCGGGTGAACATCGTCGTAGGCCTGCAGCCCGACGCTGCCGGGATTGACGATCAACTGCCCGCCCGAAGCACGAACCACGCGTGGCACGTGCGTATGCCCGCAGGCGACGAGTCGCACCCGCGCATCGACCTGACCGAGCCGCGCATCGATCTCCGGCATCGTGGCCGGCCTGAGCAGAGACGGCTCGACCGTCTCCAGGAAGTAGTGCAGATCGCTGTCGGGCGTGCCGTGGCACAGCAGCACTTCGGGGCTCAACCGGAGCCTGTGTTCGAGCGAGGCCATCCAGGTGAACTCCTGCGGGCCGAGCCGGGCGTGGGTGAACTCGTCGGATGCACCGCGCTTGCCGGCCGGCAGCGTGAGCACCTGGCGCTCGTGGTTGCCCGCAAGATGGACCCAGTCCTGCGCCATCAGGAAGCGCGCCGTTTCCAGCGGCATCAGCGGCCCGGAGAGGCTGTCGCCCAGGTTGACGACGGTGTCCGCGCCGCGGCGGCCGATGTCCGCGACGACGGCTTCGAGGGCGGGGAGGTTTCCGTGGATGTTGGAGACGATGGCGATGCGCATGGGCAGATTCTGGGGGAATCACGAGCCAATTCACCGTCACGAACACCACGCCGGACTACCCAGCCGCGACCCACCTGCGTGGCTATACTGCGCCCGTCACGTCGACCAAGGCGTGATCGGGTTTGACAGCCTGAAGCAATCTCTGCGACGTGAGCCGCAGTTTTCCCGCAGGATCTGCGGCTTTTTCGTTCGCGCCTCCAGTTTTGGCGGCTCGGATGGGAGGGCTCGCGCCCTGCCGGTTTCTCGCAAGAGGTTGCCCGGTCTGTCAACCCGTCCGAGCTGCCGCCCTTGTTTGACAGCGAGAGCAGCAGTTTTTGCAAATCGCAACCTCTGGAGGCCATCCGTGGCTAAGTCTGCTCGCGCGTTTAAGCGCGCGTCTTCTTCCTCTCATTCCGCTGAAGAGAAAGCGGATGCGCTCAGTGCATCACCGACAACCGATAGTGCCTCTGAGTTGAAGCTGCGTCAGCTTCGGCACAGAGCCGAATCATTTGCTCTGCAAGCAGGCGATGACATAGAGGGCATTCGTGACGTGCACCACGCTTACGCATGCCTCGAAAAGCTCATCGTTCCGCAGCACGTGAATGATTGTGAAGAGGTCTATCCAACCCGTTCCGAATTCAGCGCGTTGATCCGTCTAATCAACGGGGAACTGCAACGGCGCATTGAAGCTGCGGACAGCACGATCGGCGCCCTACGCGACGGCCTGCAAGAACAGGTGCCGCAATGATGCGAATCTAGCAAGCAAGGCGGGCTGCCTCTTCTAACGCGGTCGTCCTGCCCAAAGCCGAAACACGTAGTCGTCTATCGGCTTCCTGGGTTCAATGCCGAGGTCGTTCCGAATGGCGAAGATCAGCATTGTGAGGCGCTTGTCATGCGTGTCGCTACTTCGATTCGTGTTCGATTCCGCCGTTTCGTCCAAGTACCCTCGTAACGCAATCAATACGTCAGGAGAGCCAACAAGGAAGATGTTGTTCGCAGCGCTGGCAAAACGAACCTTTGCTTCGACGGGAGCGGGCGGGCCAACGATGTCGTTGAGCGCTGCCATGAACTCCTTGTAGTGATCGAGTTTTTGCTTGCGCCACTCCGCTTCCCGCTCCTTCTTTTTGGTGAGAAAGAAGGTCAAAGAGCTAGCGAAAAGGCCGGCGACAGCCGTGATGATGGCGACGATGATCGGGGCGTCCATATGCTAGTTGCCAGTCGGGTCAGAGGGCGCCTGAGCGGTGCCAGATCGCTGTTCAACGGAGGCGATATAGCGCTTCTGCCCAGGCGACCAACTGAAGAACACGGCGGTATCGTCTGTGACGGTATTGCCGAACACCCCTTCTGGCATTTCAACTGTGACCGTCCAAAGTGAGAACAGGCGATCACCTCCAGCCAATTTGGCGACCAACTCTAGCGAATACGTCCCTTTCGAGAACAGGAACAGCTTGTTGGTGTCGAGTGGGTTGAAGTGGTGATTAGTCGCAATCCCGTTCTCCGGCACGAACAGTCCACTTCCGCGCACGAGATCCTTGTCGCCATAGCCCCAGAACGAGAACTCCTCATGCCGTGCGCCTTCACGCACGCGCAAAAACAAACTCTCGACGGCATGTCCCCGCTTGCCAGTGCTGTAGAGCAAGGCCCGATGAAAGATTTTCGCTTGAGGCGCCTTCTTGCCAACGAAGTCGTATCGAATGGCGATGAAAGACGGGTGTGTGCTACGTACCTCGCCGCGTCTAAGAATAGTGAACCACAGAGTAAATAGCGAGATCCCGAAGGCTGCAATCGACACGACTGGTGAAACATGCTCTAGAGCCATGTGCGAGAGCCTCCATCTATGTTGTCGCGTCATTATCGACGCAGCTTCATATGATTGGTATGGCTCCAGTGGGGGCTATCCCATGGCCTCTTACTAACCAACGCGTTGTTTCAACAGCGAAAAGGCATGGGGTCTGTGCCATCAGGTCGACACAGCACCAACACTGTTGAGACCCCAGTTGTTCTCATACTTAGAAAGCGGCGCACGGTTGAGTTTCGCAAATGAAACATCGCGGTTATGCGGATCCTTGCGGCTAGCCGTGGGCTCGTTGCCAAACTCTCGGGCAACATCAAAGGGAATCACCCACGCACGAACACCTCCATTGATAGGCAAAAACAAGAAGACCAGCCAATCGCACTCAAGCCTCTCGTCAAAGATGAACCAACTTCCGGCTTTCCATTTCGGCCCTTCTTTCCTCGTTTTGACACTCACGCGGACAAGCCCTCTGCCAGACTCCACTGCAAGGTCATAGCCGGTCCAGCCATCCGGCATCTTTGACGCGGGCTTTCCCGCGAAGGTGAACTGGCTCAATGCGTAATGCTCCCCGGCATCTCCAAGCATTTTCGACGTTACAGCGGGCGATATTTCTTGGTCCACAGTTGGCTCGTAGTTAGGTGCCTTGTGAAAGACTCGGTTTTTTAGAGTGTGGGCATACGAACTGACTTCTATGGCTGTTAGCCCGAAAGGCGACTGGTTTCGGCCTGATACTGATCAATCCGGCCCCGACCGCCACACCCGCGCCAGCGCAGCCAGCTTGCCCCTGAAGTCCAGCCGGTCGTTCGACAACGCGTCGATGAAGTCCGACAGCCGCTGCGACTTCACCATCGTGTAGACCGTGAGCCAGGTCGTCGCGACGAGGATCACGCCGAACCACACCGCCTTGCGCCACAGCGGCGCCTCGGCCTCGGCCAGCAGGTTCATGCCGAGGAAGCCGGTGGTGATGGTGCCGATCAGGCCGAAGAGCGTGACCACCGTGAGCCGCACCACGGTGGCGGCCTGGCGGCGCAGGCTGTCGGCGTCGAGGTACGTGTTCATGTCGGCGATGCGCGCCTTGACCTCGTCGTAGAGCGGATCGAGGCCGAGGTGCGTGGCGCACATGTGTGAGAGGGCGCGCACCTGCGCCTGCTCCGAGATCTCGTGGAACCAGTAGCGGTGCGTGAAGCGCAGGAAGCGCTCGAAGCTCGCGCGGATGGCGCGCTTGAACTGCTTCACGCTCGGCGTGCTGCGTATGTCCAGCCGCTTGAGCGCCTCCACCAGCTGGTCGGAGAACATCAGCAGCGAGGCCTTCTGGAAGTGCGCGATGAGGAACAGCAGGAAGTGCTGGTGCCTGAACTGCGCGAGCACGCCGCGGTCGCGGCAGCAGAAGAACTCGGAGCGTGCGTCGCCCACCACGATGAGCGCATGGCCGTTGCACAGGTAGCGCGTGTTGGGCGCCGCGCCCGCGTTCACCCAGAAGCGGTCGTAGCAGTACTTGTGTTCGAAGTCGGCGAGATGGTGGTCGGCGTAGGGCAGGTGGGCTTCGCTCGTGCCGGAGCCCGCGCCGGTGACCAGCGCCAGCCGCACGAAGTCGTCGCGCGTGAGGCGGCGCGGGTCGTCCAGCGACAGGTACGCCATTACCGGCATGCGGTAGTACTCGATCTGCCGGTAACGCAGCACGCCCGCGTCTTCCGAATGGTCGCTCACCAGCGGCTGCATCAGGTAGGCCCAGTGTGCGGCGATGCGCGGCGCGCGGTGCTGCGCCACGTGCGAGAGAAAGGCCTCGCGCTGCTGCGCGTCAGAGCTCGCGAGCACGCGGCCGTCGGCGCCCAGCCATTCGACGCTGGCCATGCAGTGCAGCGCCGAGCCGTCGGCCTCCCAGCCCGAGGGGTAGGCGCGGCCGAAGCGATAGAGGATGTCCTGCGCCTGCGCGAGGCTCAGGTTGCTCGCGCCGACTTCGAGGTTGAGCATCACCACGTCGATGTCGAAGAAGAAGTACAGGTCGCAATGGATCACATCGAGCGTGACGGGCGCATCGCCCGGGCGTGACACGAGGCGCACGGCCGAGATGTCATGGCGGCGGAAGATGCGCATCGGTGAGTCGCCATCGCTGCCGCCGTCCTTGCCTCGTGAGCGGCCTTCGCCGTAGAGGAAGCGCTGCACGTACGGCAGGAAGCTCACGAACTCGTTGTAGTGCCGTTCGTGGAAGCGGCTGCTGTCGCCGGTGTATTCGTCGACCTCTTCGCGCCAGGGCGACGCGTCGCCCATCTCGCGCAGCACGTGCCAGGGAGCGTGATGGTGTCCGGCGTGCGGCGCGGGCATCAGCCGCAGGGGCCAGAGCAGCGCCTGCCTGAAGTGCTGCACGGTGGGTGCGTTCGTGGAAGACGCATTTGCCTCTGTGGGCATGTTGGCCGCGGGTGGATTCAGCATGACATTGAAGTAGGCAGAAGGTGGGACAAAACGACCACCTAGGGGAATCCCTATGAAATCCTGAAACCGGTTTCATATAAGCTGCAAGCATTGCTTTCAGGGTATGCGTGCGTCCGCGCCGCGCAGATTCCGGGTCCGCCCTCCATGAACTACCAGTTTCAATTCGACGCCGTCTTCGCCGCCTGGCCGCTGCTGCTCAAGGGCACGTGGATCACGATCCAGCTCTCGCTCATTGCCACGGTGCTGGGGCTGGTGGTGGCCATCTTCTGCGCCTGGGGCAAGACCTCGGGGCCGGGCTGGCTGCGCTTCATCGTCAATGCCTACATCGAGGTGATCCGCAACACGCCGTTCCTCGTGCAGCTGTTCTTTTTCTTCTTCGCGCTGCCGGCCATCGGGCTGCGCTGGTCGCCGCAGACGGCCGCGCTGGTGGCCATGGTGGTGAACCTGGGTGCCTACGCCACGGAAATCATCCGCGCGGGCATCGAGTCGATTCCCAAGGGGCAGATCGAGGCGGGCAGGGCGCTCAACCTCAAGTCCTGGGAGATCTTCCGCTTCGTCATCATCAAGCCGGCGCTGAAGGCCATCTACCCGGCGCTCACGAGCCAGTTCATTTTGCTGATGCTGAGCTCGGCGGTGGTGTCGGTGATCTCGGCCGACGACCTGACCTCGGTGGCCGCCAACCTGCAGTCGCAGACCTTCCGCAGCTTCGAGATCTACATCGTCGTGGCCGCCATCTACCTCGCGCTGGCGCTGGCCTTCTCGGCCATGTTCAAGCTGATCTACAAGCGCACGCTCGACTACCCGGACCGCCGGTGAACACAGACGACGGACGGAGCACAACACCATGCGTACCTTCGGTTTTCCCGAATTCCTTTTCATCCTCGAAGCGGCCAAGTGGACGCTCGCGCTGTCGGCCATCGCCTTCGTGGGCGGCGCGATCCTGGGCCTGATCATCGCCTTGATGCGCACGTCGGAATCGACGTGGGCGCGCGGCATCTCGACCACCTTCATCCAGATCTTCCAGGGCACGCCGCTGCTGCTGCAGCTGTTCCTGGTGTTCTTCGGCGCGCCGGTGCTGGGGCTGGACATCAACCCGTGGATCGCCGCCGGCGTGGCGCTCATCCTCAACAGTGCCGCCTTCCTCGGCGAGATCTGGCGCGGCTGCATCGAGGCCATTCCGCGCGGCCAGTGGGAAGCGGCGCAGGCCTTGAACCTCAAGTACGTCGACCGCATGCGCGACGTGGTGCTGCCGCAGGCCTTCAAGATCGCGCTGGCGCCCACGGTGGGCTACCTGGTGCAGATCATCAAGGGCACCTCGCTGGCGGCCATCATCGGCTTCGTCGAGGTCACTCGCGCGGGGCAGATCGTCAACAACGCCACCTTCCAACCGCTCATCGTGTTCTCGGTGGTGGCGGCGATCTACTTCGTCATCTGCTGGCCGCTGTCGCTGCTGGCCGCAAGCATGGAGCGCAAGCGCGCCCGTGCGCTCGCGCGCTGAGCCTTTCACTCTTTCCGGTTTCGTTTTTTTCTTTCCCGTCCTTCCTTTCATCTCCAGGAGACATACCCCATGACCCGTACCACCTCCCGCCGCGTCGCGCTCGCAGCCCTCGGCCTCGGCGCAGCCCTCACCGTGTTCGCTCCCTTCGCCTCGGCGCAGAGCGTGGCCGACATCAAGAAGAAGGGCGAGATCACCATCGGCATGCTGGTCGACTTCCCGCCCTACGGCACCACCGACGCGAAGAACCAGCCCGACGGCTACGACGCCGACGTGGCCAAGCTGCTGGCCAAGGACTGGGGCGTGAAGGCCAACATCGTGCCGGTGACCGGCCCGAACCGCATTCCCTTCCTGCTGACCAACAAGGTCGATCTGCTGGTGGCCTCGCTGGCCGTGACGCCCGAGCGCGCGAAGCAGGTGCAGTTCTCGCAGCCCTACGCGGCCGCCACCATCGTGCTGTACGGCGCGACCAAGACCCCCATCAAGGCCGCTGGCGACCTGAAGGGCCTGCGCGTGGGCGTGGCCCGCGCCTCGACGCAAGACGTGGCCGTGACCAAGGCCGCGCCCGAAGGCACCGAGATCCGCCGCTTCGACGATGACGCCTCCGCCATGCAGGCTCTGATCTCGGGCCAGGTCGACGCCATCGGCTGCTCGGTGACCGTGGCTGCGCAGATCGCCAAGCGCGTGCCCGCCAACACCTTCGAAAACAAGTTCACGCTGGTGCAGCAGTCGATGGGCATCGCGATGCGCCCCGGCCAGGAAGAGCTGCACAAGGCGGTGAACGAGTTTGTGCAGAAGAACACTGCAAACGGTGAACTCAACAAGCTGTATCAGAAGTGGCTGCAGGCCGACCTGCCGAAAATGAACTAACCCCCAGGCTTCGCGCACTTCGTGTCGCTACGCCAACCCCCTTGCAGGGGGCAACACCTGCGGCCCGGCAAAGCCGGTTCCGCGGTGTTCCTTGAGAAGGCGCAGGGCGCCCCACAGTGAGTATCGGAACAACGAGCATGACGACGGAATCGATCATCCGCATGGAAGCGGTCAACAAGTGGTACGGTGAATTCCAGGTGTTGACCGGCATCGACCTGTCGGTGCGCCAGGGCGAGCGCATCGTGATCTGCGGGCCCTCGGGCTCGGGCAAGTCCACGCTGATCCGCTGCATCAACCGTCTCGAGACGGTGCAGAAGGGCCGCATCGTGGTCGACGGCATCGACCTCACGGCCGGCGGCAAGAACGTCGACGCGGTGCGTGCCGAGGTGGGCATGGTGTTCCAGCAGTTCAACCTGTTTCCGCACCTCACCATCCTCGAGAACTGCACGCTCGCGCCGATGCGTTCGCGCGGCATGACCAAGGCGCAGGCGGAGGAGGTGGCCATGAAGTACCTCACGCGCGTGCGCATTCCCGAGCAGGCCAGCAAGTACCCCAGCCAGCTCTCGGGCGGCCAGCAGCAGCGCGTGGCGATCGCGCGGGCGCTGTGCATGGCGCCCAAGATCATGCTGTTCGACGAGCCCACCTCCGCGCTCGACCCCGAGATGGTCAAGGAAGTGCTCGACACCATGATCGCCCTGGCGGAAGACGGCATGACCATGCTGTGCGTGACGCACGAGATGGGCTTCGCTCGCAGCGTGGCTGACCGCGTGATCTTCATGGCCGAAGGCAAGATCGTCGAGCAGGCCCCGCCGCAGGAGTTCTTCGGCAACCCGAAGGACGAGCGTACGCGCCAGTTCCTCGGCCAGATCCTCAGCTCGCACCAAGCCCACTGACCCGCCCACTGATGTCCTTCGAGCTTCTTGTTTCCCTGTCGTCTTTCGGTGCGGCCGAGGTGGGACGGCACGGCCAGCTCTGGTGCTCGCAGCTCTCGAGAGCTGCCGGCGCCGATTCGGTCGAAGTGCGCGGCGAGATGCTGCGCGACGCCGATGCGGAGCTGCCCGCACTGAACGGCCTTGCTTCGGTCTACTCCAGCCCCGAAGGCCTCTGGGCTGAGGGCGGCTGGCTCGACAGCGCCGCGCTCAAGCGCGGCATCGCCGCCGCCACGCGCGTGGGCGCGAAGCGGCTGAAGATGTCCATCGGCGACTTCCAGCCCTCGTCGCACGGCTCGCTCTGGGGCCTGAAGGTGGAACTCGCCGAAACCCGCGTCGAACTCTTGATCGAGAACGACCAGACCGTGCGCGCCGGCACGCTGCCCGCGCTGCAGGCCTTCTTCGACGCGGCCGACCGCGCGGGCCTGTCGCTGGGCATGACCTTCGACATGGGCAACTGGCACTGGCTCGGCGAGTGCCCGCTGCAGGCCGCGCAGGCGCTCGGCCATCGCGTGCGCTACGTGCATTGCAAGGGTGCGCAGCGCCTGCCGCACAAGTGGGTGGCGGTGCCGCTGGGCGATTCGGTCGCGCCCTGGCGCTCGGTGCTGCGCGCGCTGCCTGCCGACGTGCCGCACGCCATCGAATACCCTCTGGTGGGCGACGACCTGCTGGCCGTTACCCGCGCACAGATCGACTTCATCCGCGCCGCGCGCGCATAAGCACACAAGAAAACACATGACGGAACCCGCTGCCTTCGACGTCGCGCTTTTCGGCGAGGCCATGCTGCTGCTCGTGGCCGACCGGCCCGGCCCGCTGGAGGACGCACAGTCCTTCCACAAGCGCACCGCCGGCGCAGAGACCAACGTGGCCATCGGCCTCTCGCGCCTGGGCCTCAAGGTGGGCTGGGCCAGCCGGCTCGGCACCGACTCGATGGGCCGCGCGCTGCTGGCCGCGATGCGCGCCGAGGGCATCGACTGCTCGCACGTGATCACCGACGCGACGCAGCGCACCGGCTTCCAGTTCAAGGGCCGCGTCACCGACGGAAGCGACCCGCCGATCGAATACCACCGCAAGGGCTCGGCCGCGAGCCACATGGGCCCGGCCGATGTCGACGAGGCCTGGCTGCGCTCGGCGCGCCACCTGCACGCCACCGGCGTGTTCGCCGCCATCTCCGACACCAGCCTGCAGGCCGCGCTCAAGAGCATGGACGTGATGCGCGCCGCCGGCCGCACCATCTCCTTCGACACCAACCTGCGTCCCACGCTGTGGTCGTCCACCGAGACCATGCGCCACTGGGTCAACGAACTCGCCTCGCGCGCCGACTGGGTGCTGCCCGGCATCGAGGAGGGCCTGCTGCTCACCGGCCACACCAAGCCGGAAGACGTGGCGAAGTTCTATCGCGAGCGCGGCGCCAAGCTGGTGGTCGTGAAGCTCGGCGCAGAGGGTGCCTACTACGACAGTGACGTGGCTGGCACCGGCCGTGTCGATGGCTTCCCGGTGAAGGAAGTCATCGACACCGTGGGCGCCGGCGACGGCTTCGCGGCCGGCGTGGTGAGCGCATTGCTCGAAGGCCGCAGCGTTCCCGACGCCGTGCGCCGCGGCGCCTGGATCGGCGCGCGCGCCGTGCAGGTGCTGGGCGATACCGAAGGCCTGCCGACGCGGGCGCAGCTCGAGGAAGCGGGGCTCTGAACGCCATGACGCAACAGAAGAACGTCCTCGTCTTCCGCCCGTTGCCCACAGACCAGCTGGCTCGCCTGCAGGCCGTGCACCACGTGGTCGTGGCCGATCCGCGCAAGGAGCCCGAGGCCTTCGCCGCCGCGCTGCGCACCGCGAACGGGCTCATCGGCTCCAGCCACCCGGTCGATGCCGCGTTGCTCGATGCTGCGCCGCAGCTGCAGGTGATCTCGAGCGTGTCCGTCGGCGTCGACAACTACCCGCTCGCCGAACTGCACAAGCGCGGCATCGTGCTGTGCCACACGCCCGACGTGCTCACCGAGACGGTGGCCGACACGGTGTTCGCGATTCTCATGGCCACGCAGCGCCGCGTGGTCGAGCTCTCGACCATGGTGCGCGAAGGCCGCTGGACGAAGAACATCGGCGAGGAACTCTTCGGCACCGACGTGCACGGCAAGACGCTGGGCATCCTCGGCTTCGGCCGCATCGGCCAGGCCGTGGCGCGCCGTGCTGCGCTGGGCTTCGGCATGCCGGTGCTGTACCACTCGCGCCGCCCGGTCGACCTGGCCGCGCAGGCGCCCGAGCTGCAGGGTCGCGCCACGCACACGCCGCTGGACGACCTGCTCGCGCGCGCGGACATCGTGCTCGCGATGCTGCCGCTGACCGACGCCACGCGCGGCATGATAGACGCCGCCTTCTTCGCGCGCATGAAGCCCGGCGCGGCCTTCATCAACGGCGGCCGCGGTGCCACGGTGAACGAAGAAGCGCTGCTGAGTGCACTCGACCACGGCACGCTGCGCGCCGCCGGCCTCGACGTGTTCGCGAAGGAGCCACTGCCGGCCGATTCGCCGCTGCGTACCCATCCGCGCGTGACGCCGCTGCCGCACATCGGCTCGGCCACGCACGAGACGCGCCATGCCATGGCCGAGCTCGCGACAACCAACCTGCTGCAGGTGCTGGCGGGCGAGAAGCCCACGGCGCCGTACGACACGGCAAGCGCATGACCGGTGCCAGGCTTTTCTCCCTCCCCCGCTGGGGGAGGGCAGGGGTGGGGGCAAGCGGCGCATCCACCGAGCGCTCTGCCTGCCCCCATCCCGACCTTCCCCCAGAGGGGGAAGGAGCAAGACCATGAAGCCCACGGGCCGCGCCACCATCGCCGATGTCGCCGAAGCCGCCGGCGTCTCCAAGGCCACCGTCTCGCGCTTCCTCAATCACCGCGAGCGGCTGCTGAGCCCCGACATCGCCGCGCGCGTCGAGGTCGCCATCGCCAAGCTGGGCTATTCGCCCAGCCCGATGGCGCAGGCGCTGAGCCATGGTCGCTCGCGGCTCGTCGGCCTGATCGTGGCCGACATCACCAACCCGTATTCCGTCGCGGTGCTGCGCGGCGCCGAGAAGGCCTGCCAGGACGCCGGCTACCTCGTGATGCTGTTCAACCTCGGCAACGAGAGCGAACGCGAGCGCGAGGCCATCGACGCGCTCGCGGGCTACCAGGTCGACGGCTTCATCCTCAACACGCTCGGGCGCGGCAGCAACGTGGTCGACGCGGTCACGCTGCACGGCAAGCCGGCGGTGCTGGTGGACCGGCGCCACGCGGGCATGCACACCGATTTCGTCTCGCTCGACAACCATTCCGCGATGGCCGCCACCTGTGGCCATCTGGTCGAAGGCGGATACCGCGAGCTGCTCTACGTCACGGAGCCGCAGAAGGGCGTGAGCTCGCGGCGCGAACGTACGGCGGCGTTCGGCGCCTGCGTGGCCGCGCACGAGCCGCGCGTGGCGGGCGAGGTGTTCGAGTCAGTCGAAGGGGAGACAGATGCGCTCGACGAGGCCCTGCGCGCCCTGCGCCAGCGTGCGAAGCGCGGCCGTCGCGCGGCGGTGGTCGCGGGCAATGCCGTGGTCACGCTGCGCATCGCTCAGGCGATGGCGCGACTGGGCTGGCAGTTCGGCGCCGACCTCGGCTTCGTGGGCTTCGACGATCCCGAATGGGCCTCACTCATCGGCCCCGGCCTGAGCACGGTGGCGCAGCCCACCGACGCCATCGGCCGCGCAGCCGCTACATGCCTGATCGAACGGTTGCGGGGGCTGGATGCTGCGCCGCGCCAGCTCCTGCTGCCTGGAGAACTGGTGGTGCGGGGATCGTCGCGGGCCGTCTAGCGTCGATCTCGGCACGGTCGAAGGTGAGCGGGCCGCGCATCCACTCGGCGGCACGCTCGGCGATCATGATCGTCGGCGCATTGGTGTTGCCGCCGATCAGCGTGGGCATCACCGAGGCATCGACCACGCGCAGGTTCGCGATGCCGTGCACGCGCAGCTTCGCGTCGACCACTGCCATGGCGTCGGTGCCCATCTTGCAGGTGCCCACGGGGTGGTAGATGGTGTCGGCGCGCGAGCGGATGTGCGAGAGCAGCTCTTCGTCGGTGTTCACGCCGGCCGTGTAGAGCTCGGCCTGCCGGTACTTCTGCAGCGCGGGCGCGCGCAGGATCTCGCGCATCTTCTTCACGCCCGCCAGCAGCCGCGCCACGTCTTCCTCGTCCGAGAGGAACTTCGGATCGATGCGCGGCGCCGACGCCGGATTGACGTCGTTCAGCCGCACGTCGCCGCGTCCGTTGGGGCGCAGCACGCAGGCATGGCATGAGAAGCCGAAGCCTCCGTGCAGCTTGCGCGCATGGTCGTCGACCAGCGCGATCACGAAGTGAAGCTGCAGGTCGGGCTTGCCCAGCCCGGGATCTGTCCTGATGAAGGCGCCGGCCTCGGCGTAGGGCGTGGCGACCAGCCCCTTGCCGCTGCGCCGCCATTCGGGAATCGCCTTCGCGAAGTTGAGCAGGCCGGCGGGGCCGAGCCCGGGCAGGCCCTTTTCCTTCGTGCGATAGGAGAGGATGAAGTCGACGTGGTCCTGCAGGTTGCGCCCCACGCCCGGCAGCGCGTGCCGCACCTCGATGCCGTGGCGCGCCAGTTCTTCCGGGTCACCGATGCCCGAGAGCATCAGCAGCTGCGGCGAGTTGAAGGCGCCGCCGCACAGCACCACCTCGCGGCGTGCGAAGAGGGTGTCGATCTCGCCGTCGCGACGTATCTCGACGCCGGTGGCGCGGCGCTCGTCGAGCAGCACGCGTTGCGCCTGCACGCCGGTCATCACAGTGAGGTTCGAGCGCGAGTTCATGACCGGGTGCAGGTAGGCAGCCGCCGCCGAGCAGCGCTCGCCGTTCTTCGCGCCGCCGTGGAACTGCGTGACCTGGTAGAGCCCGGCGCCTTCCTGTCGCACGCCGTCGTTGAAGTCGTCGTTGCGCGGAATGCCGCATTCCATGGCGGCGCGCACGAAAGCCTCACCGATCTCGCGCGGCGACTGCTGGTCGGCCACCTGCAGCGGGCCGCCGGCGCCGTGCATCGCGCTCTCGCCGCGCTGGTTGCCCTCGGCGCGCTTGAAGAAGGGCAGCACGTCGTCGAAGGACCAGCCCTTGCAGCCGGCGCGTTCCCAGTCGTCGTAGTCGTCGGGATGGCCGCGCACGTAGAGCATGGCGTTGATGGCGCTGGAGCCGCCCAGGCAGCGCCCGCGCGGCTGGTAGCCGCGGCGCCCGTTCAGGCCGGGCTGGGGCACGGTCTGGTAGGCGTAGTTGTTGATGCGCGGGCGTCCCGAGATCATGGCCGCCGCGCCGGCCGGTGCCCGCACCAGGATGCCGCGACCGTCGCCGCCGGCCTCGACCAGGCAGACACGCACGGCCGGGTCTTCGCTGAGCCGGCTGGCCAGGGTGGCGCCGCCGGAGCCGCCGCCCACGATGACGTAGTCGAATTCCATGGCGCTTCTTCCTTTTGTTGTCGTGTCCCGCCTCGCCCTTTCGGGGCGGGATCGACTGTAGGAACAACGCGAAGGCGCATTCCTAGCGTTTTCCCGTTGGCCGAAGGTACGCAGCCTATGTCAGCGTGATGGTTTTTTCCCGATGGTTCCCGGGTTTCCCCTGCCGTCGGCGACAGGCGATTGACAGGTCTCCGCACGAAACTGGTGCATCCCTCCGTGCGGCAGGACGGAGCCTCCAGGAGCATTCAAGAGACAACGATGACGACTACAACAACAGCACCTTCTTCCTCTTCCATCTCGCGCCGCGGCCTGCTGCGCCTTTCGCTCGGCGGCACCGCCATGGCCTCGCTGCCGGGCATCGGCTGGGCAGCGACCGGCGCCGCGAGCACGGCCGCCTTCTCCGACGGCCTGCCGCGAAGCCGGCCCGAGGCGCAGGGCATCTCGCCGGCGTCGATCCTCGCCTTCCTCGACGACGCCGAACGCGGCGCGTTCGAGCTGCACGGCTTCATGCTGTGGCGCAACGGCCATGTGGTGGCGGAGGGCTGGTGGGACCCGTACAAGCCCGAGCGCAGGCACATGACGCACTCGCTGACCAAGAGCGTGACCGTGTGCGCGGTCGGCATGGCCATCGCCGAGGGGCGCTTCAAGCCCGACGACAAGGTCGTCTCTTTCTTTCCCGAGCACCTGCCGCCCGCGGTCAGCGCCAACCTCGCGGCCATGACGGTGCGCGACCTGCTGACCATGCGCACCGGCCACGAGTCGATGGTGTCGGGCTCGGTGTGGCGGCCGATCCGCACGAGCTGGATCGCGGAGTTCTTCAAGATCCCGGTGGTCCATGCGCCGGGCAGCAAGTTCGTCTACACCAGCGCTGCGACCTACATGCTCTCGGCCATCGTCACCAAGACCACCGGTCAATCGGTGGCCGACTATCTCAAGCCGCGCTTCTTCGAGCCGCTGGGCATCACCGGCTACGAGTGGGACGTGGGCCCCGAAGGCGTCTCGCCCGGCGCCAACGGCCTGAGCTGGAAGACGGTCGACTCGCTCAAGCTCGGCATCCTGCATGCGCAGAACGGCATGTGGAACGGCAAGCAGATCCTCACGAAAGAGTGGGTCGACTCTGTGCACGCGCCGCACACCAAGGACCGCTACGGCTACCAGTGGTGGCTGGGCCCCAATGGCGCCTACAACGCCGATGGCCTCTTCGGCCAGTACTCGGTGGTGTTCCCGGAGCACAACGCGGTGCTCGCGCTCAATTCGGCGCTGCCACCCAAGGCGGGCTTCAACGCGGGCATGCTCTACAAGCACTTCCCGGCGGCCTTCGGCCCGGCCTCGGGCGTGCCCGCCAGCGAGAAGGACAACGCCGCGCTCAAGGCCCGCACGCGCACGCTGCATCTGCTGCCTCCTGTGAAGCCGACGAGCTCGCCGGTTGCCGCGAACGTCTCGGGCCGGCGCTACGACTTCGCGGACAACCCCGAGAAGATCAAGTCGATGCAGCTCGACTTCGCCGCTTCCGGCGAGACCTGCACCTTCACCATGGAGGACGAGCGCGGCACGCACAAGGTGCAGGTCGGCCTGCGCAAGCCGGTGGAGGGCGACACCACCATCACCGGCAACAAGCTGCACCACGAGTACCAGCCCGACGTGATGCGCGTGGTGGCCAGCGGCGAATGGCTCGACGCGCGAACCTTCGTCATGACCTGGACCTTCGTGGAGTCGGCCTTCCGCGACACCGCGGTGTGCCGCTTCTCCGGGCCGTACCTGCGCTTCGACCGCAGCGTGAACGTCAACTCCAGTGCGACCGAGATGCCCACGCTCACCGGAACGCGCGCGAAGGCGGCCGCCTAGAGGGGCTTCACCATTTGAGAGGCGCTTTTACCGGCGCTTCACCTGCCGGACAAACTGCTGCGCGCGCTTCGTGGCTCAATCGGCCACCATGCATGCACTGTCCGATGCCAGCCTCTTCACGCAGGTGCGCTTCTGGGTGCTGGTGCTGTGTTCGCTCGTCATCCCGGGCGCGATCTTCATCACGCTCTTCGTGCGACGCGAGTTCTCCAAGAGAACGGTGCTTGCCTTCGGCCTGCTGCTGATCGTGCTCGCGGGCATGGACATCTTCCTGCTGCGGGCGCTTTCTCTGGAGGCGCAGGCCACGCCTTCGCTGGCCGACGACATCGTCTTCTCCTCGGAGCTGTCGATCGCGCTCTACATCTTTCCGGCCGCGTTCGGCACCTTCGGGCTGAACATGGTCTCGCACGTGCTCATGCACTACCTGAAGCAGAAGGAAGCGCGCTTCGAGGCGCATCGGAATTCTGCGCAGCCAGCGCTTGTTGTCGAGGCAGTGCAGCGGGGGCGTGCGAGGGTGCCGGCCTGGCGTCGGACTCGACCCGCCAAGTTTCGCGGCCGGAGGGAAAGAGCACACGTCGCTGCCACACGGCGGGATACCCGAGCGTTCGAGCGCGAGCCGAGTTGAAGTGCAACTGGCCTGTCAATCGGCCTGCACGGATTCAGGCACAACCACCTGAAGCCATGGCCATCTCGCCTGATAGTCGCCAGCCTTCCTGAGGAAAAGCTCGCGCATCGGCAGCAAGGGATTCATGCGCAGGATGCCTGCTGCCAGATCGCCAAGTCCGTCGGGTGCGTAAAGCGTTCCGGACGCAAGGTCGATGCCGACGCGGGTGCAGGCGATCAGGTAGCGATCGATGCCGTCGCGCGAACAGCGGAGTGGAGGATAGGGCGAGTTGAATCGCTTCTCGTACCAGAGGTGAACGCGCGCCTGGTTCTTCACCTCGACGGACACCCCCAGGTCCGCCACCGCTTCGTGCACGCGCCGGATCACGGCGTCTTCGGCATTCCACGAGAGATCCGAATCATCGAAATAGAAGACGTCGTAGTCCTTCACGCCCCATCCGGGCGGCTTGTCGGAGAGGTGATTCCATGTCGCCTGGAAGAGACTGCCGGCTGTCAGGAAACCCTGCTGCAGGCCGAGGCCTGGCAGCCGCGACATCAGCGCGGCATTGACTGGGTCCCGCATGGCCTGATCGATGAATTCGGTTGAAGTCAATGTCATGGTGCCAAATGAAAAGAGGCTTGGCGACCATCGCCGCCAAGCCTCGAATCCTGCGAGCGCAGGGATCAGCCGACTTCGGCGATCAGCTCGATCTCCACGCAGGCACCCAGCGGAACCTGGGCCACGCCGAAGGCGCTGCGCGCATGCGCGCCCTTCTCGGGGCCGAAGACTTCGGCGAAGAACTCGCTCGCGCCGTTGGTCACGAGGTGCTGCTCGGTGAAGGTGCCGACGGAGTTGACCAGGCTCATCACCTTGACGATGCGCTTGACCTTGTTCAGGTCGCCCACGGCCGCATGCAGGGTGCCCAGCAGGTCGATGGCGATGGCGCGCGCGGCCTGCTTGCCTTCTTCGGTGCTGATATTGGCGCCGAGCTGGCCGGTCCAGACCTTGCCGTCCTTCTTCGCGATGTGGCCCGAGAGGAACACGAGGTTGCCGGTCTGCACGAAGGGCACGTACGCGGCGGCGGGGGCGGCGACGGGCGGGAGGGTGATGCCGAGGCTGGAAAGTTTGTCGTAAACGCTCATGGAGACTCCTTGTCTTGGGAAGGCGATTGTGTCTGTGTTTGCGGCAGGCCATCGACCACTTCCCCCACCGGCTGCACGGTCACGCCGACGCTCAGCGTGTGCCTTGCGCCGCCATGGAGTACGCCGCGCATCGGCGAGACGTCGGAGTAGTCGCGGCCGATGGCCAGCGTGACGTAGTCCTCGCCGGGCTGGCGGCCGTTGGTGGGGTCGAAGTCGACCCAGTCGCCGGGGCTGCCCCCGGTGCCGTCGTCCTCGCCGGGCAGGTACACCGACACCCACGCGTGCGAGGCGTCGGCGCCCACCAGCCGGGGCTGGCCGGGCGGCGGCTGCGTGAGCAGGTAGCCGCTCACGTAGCGCGCGGGCAGGCCCATGGTGCGGAAGCACGCGATCATGATGTGGGCGAAGTCCTGGCACACGCCCTTGCGCTGCGCGAGGGCCTCGACGGCGGGGGTGTTGATCTCGGTGCTGTCGGCGTCGTAGGCGAAGTCCTCGTACATGCGCTCGGTGAGGTCCATCGCCACGTCGAAGGTTGGACGACCGGGGATGAAGCTGGCGCGCGCGTAGGCCACGAAGTCGTCGTGGCGCGGCACGTAGGGCGAGGGGAAGACGAATTCCGAAGCCGCGTCGAAGGTGGCGTCCTTGCGGAAGCGGAAGCGCTCGCGCACGGCCTCCCAGGGCAGGTCGCGCGCCACGGCGGGCGAGAGCACGGGCACCGAGGTCTCGACCACGCTCTCGGCCGTGACCACCAGCCGGTCGTGCGTGGCCTCGAGCGCGAAGAAGGCGCGCGTGTTGCCGTACAGGTCTGCCTGCTCGCTGCGCTGCGCGGGCGCGGGATCGATGGCGAGCTTGTGGCTCACGAGCTTCTGCGAACCGGTGGCCAGCGGCTTCAGGTGCGCGAGGTGCTGTGCCGTCTCGACCGGCGGCGAGTATTCGTAGCGCGTTTCGTGGGTGACGTGGAGCAGCATGGCCGATGCCCGTTGGATGGCTTGCGTCGCCTGCTTACTTCGACTCGGAGCCGAAGTACGAAGCGTAGATCTTCGCGTAGGTGCCGTCGGCGCGGATGGCCTCCAGCCCCTGGTTGATCCTGGCGAGCAGCTCGGCGTTGCCCTTCTTCACGGCAATGCCGTACTTCTCGACCGGAAAGCTCGTGTCGCTCACGGTCTTGAAGCCGCCGGCGGTGTTGTTGGCGAGGTAGTGCACCACCACGCCGTTGTCGGCCACCACGGCCTGCACGCCGCCGGCCTCCAGTTCCTTCAGCGCCAGCGGCGTCGACTCGAAGCGCTTGATGGCCGTGCTCGACTTGCCCAGCAGCTTGCCCACCACCTCGTCGCCTGTGGTGCCGTTCTGCACGCCGACCTTCAGCGTCTTGATGTCCTCGAACCTGGTGATGGGCGCATCGTTGCGCACGGCGATGAGCTGGCGCGCGTCGAAGTAGGACTGCGAGAAGTCCATGGTCTGGCGGCGCTCGTCGGTGATCGTGATGGCCGACACCAGCAGGTCGCGGTCGCCCTGGTCGATCGAGTTGAAGATGCCTTCCCACGGCGTGTTGACGAACTTCACCTCGAAGCCGGCCTTCTGCGCGACGGCCTTCACCACTTCGATGTCGAAGCCCACGATCTCGCCCTTGTCGTTCTGCGACTCGAAGGGCGTGTAGGCGGCGTCGGTGCCCACCACGAGCACTCGCGCGGCGGCCGGTGCGGGCGGCGCGCCGGCGGCGGGGGCGGACGCGGATTCCTGCTTGCCGCAGCCGGCGATGGCGAGGGCCGCGAAGAGACCTGCGGCGGTGAGAGCGAAGCGGCGGTTGATGTTGTTGTCGAGCACGGGTGCCTCCTTGGGGTTTATCGAGAAACGCCGCGAAACCGGCTTTGCCGGGCCGCAGGCGTTGCCCCCGGTGAGGGGGTGTGCGAAGCGACACGAAATGCGCGAAGCATGGGGGAGTACCAGTTCACGCTCCGACGGAGCGCAGCGATTCGGAAGTCAGCGTGAAGTAGCGCGTGCCGATGGCGTCGGACACATGGTAGGCCGCCGCCTCGCAGCTGGCGAGCAGCTTCACGAGTTCCGGATAGTCGGCATCCGGCCCGGCGGCGCAGAGGTGCTCGAGCGTCCAGCCGGCGGGGTCGGGCAGCTCGTACGACAGCGCCGTCAGCTTGCCCGGCGCGCTGCCGGCCAGCCGCGCGATGCGCCCGCGCAGGGTCTGCGTGACCCATGCCAGCGAGCGCGGGTTCTCGGCGTCGAGCACCAGCAGGTCGACCATGGTGGCGACGTCGCGGCGCTGCTGGTAGCGGGCGTGGAAAGTGATGGTGCTGTCGAAGAGCGCCACCATGGCCTCGAAGCCGCTCACCTCGTGCACCGCGCCGTTGTCGAAGCCGGCCTCCAGCGCGTTCGCCAGGAAGCCCAGCCGCTCGATGTGACGGCCGATGGAAAGCAGCCGCCAGGCATCGTCGCGCGTCATGCGGTCGGTCTGTGCGCCGGTCATGGCGGCGAGTGCGGTGCTGGCGGATTCGAGTGCGCGCAGCGCGGCGCTGGCGGCGAAGCTGCCTTCGTCGGCCTGCTCGGCGGCGCGGCGCAGGAAGTCGGCCTCGGTGCGCACGATCTGGTTCCAGTTGTCCTGCGACAGGCGCTCGCGCACCGCGGCCGCGGCCTGCCGGATGCAGCGCAGGCTGAAGCCCACGCTGCCGCCTCGCGTCACGTCGCCCAGCTCGGCGATGAGCGCTCGCTCGAACACGCGGCGCGACTGCGGCGCGCTCGGCACGCCCGATGGCACGAGCGCATTGCGCAGCGCCATGTGGTGCAGCCATTCGAGCAGCGGGCGCGAGGACTGGTCTTCGCTGCCCAGCAGGCTCAGCGTGAGGCGGGCGAGCCGCACGGCGTTCTCGGCGCGCTCGGTGTAGCGGCCGAGCCAGAACATGTTCTCCGCCGCGCGACTGGTGACCGGTGCGCGGTGCCGCGCGAGCGAGGCCGGCGTGCTGTGCGGCTGCAGCAGCGTGGTCCGGTCGACCTCGCCGTGCGTCTGCACCCACACGTCGGCTTTCCAGCACAGTGGGATCCGAAGCTTGGAATTCACGTGACTTGAAGTCGCGG